>Ga0116192_1001142_pt1 | contig 19029 bp, 14 predicted proteins | sample AD_UKC113_MetaG_FD_89876 | JGI IMG/M metagenome (GOLD analysis project Ga0116192, IMG submission 89876) | Active sludge microbial communities of municipal wastewater-treating anaerobic digesters from Hong Kong - AD_UKC113_MetaG | ecosystem: Engineered > Bioreactor > Anaerobic > Digestate... | reverse complement strand
TTCGAATCCTGGTGGGCCCACCAGTTTGTAATCGGTCGTTGGTCCGTTAGGGCAAGAGGGAATTCGCCCAAGGCGAATTCCCGCCAAAACCCAACCACCAACCACTAAAACGGCCCCTTGGTCAAGTGGTCTAAGACACCGCCCTTTCACGGCGGTAACACGGGTTCGAATCCCGTAGGGGTCACCATTTCAACAGGGTGCATAGCTCAGCTGGGAGAGCGCCTGCCTTACAAGCAGGAGGTCAGCGGTTCGATCCCGTTTGCACCCACCAGCATATCCCTTAGCGCCGCAAGCGGCGCTTTATTCCTGAGTCAATACTTTCGAGTTGTCTTTTACTTCAATGAATGTTTTGAAGCTTTTTTTCAGATTATCGACGTCGAGTTCGCCGCAAACGATTAACACGAAACTGTCTTCGATTTTAATGCAGCAGTTGCATTCCTTTTCGTTGCCTCCCATAAGATTTCCTCCTTTCAAAACGATTTGCCCGGTTCAACGGTTCTGCAATATATTATTCAGTACGGATAAATTTGGTTATAATTGCCAAAATAATTTCTTAAAAATCAAAAAAAATCAGCGTCCGAACAAACGGCGCTGTTACTTGCACGGATTGCTTTTCGGAACTTTTGCTTCTGGAATAATTGACAGGGGAACTGCCGTGTTTCCCCTTCTGGAATTTACTGTTGTTGATCCCTCACCTTGTACTCGGGCTCCATTTTCTCAATGCGGTTGACACGGGTTTTCAAAGTCTTTACAATACCTTCGAGTTGCTGGTTCAGATCACTATACAATTGTTTTGCCGACCTGTCCTGCGCGTCCATGGCGTACATCTGCAGGTCCGCCGCAGCTCCTTCAAGGTTTGCCAGAGTTTTGTGCATCCTTTCCCCGACGGTCACTTTTACAGCCACCTCCCTGAAATGTTTTACGCTATTATGTTGACCTGTCCGGTTTTTTTTAAACTGGAAATAAGTGCGAAAGATAAAAACTTTTTTGGGTATTGATCTGGATATCTTTTTCTGCAATAATGTTGAAAAAGGCATATAGTGAAAGAAACGGTGCAGTTTCTTTCAGCCCGGGAACTGAGCAGTTTCCAGGAGGTAATGGCGCCTCGTACCGGCCGCTCCAAGGCAGCCGGTAGGAGGTTTTTTTATTTTACATTCCGGGAGGAGGTAGTCAATTCCGGCAGATCCCTGTTTGAAAAAAACAACAAATGGAATGGAGGCAGTAAAATGAAAACTCCCAAAGAAGTCATAGCGTTTGCCGAAGAGAAGAACGTAAAAATTGTGGACGTGAAATTTATCGACTTGCCGGGCACCTGGCAGCACTTTTCGGTTCCCCTCGCCGAATTCGACGAAGACGCTTTCGAGGAGGGGCTGGGCTTTGACGGTTCCAGTATCCGCGGGTTCAGGACGATAAACGAGAGCGACATGATTCTCATGCCCGATCCCGAGACCGCCTGCATAGACCCGTTCTGCAAGGTGACCACCATGAGCATAATCTGCAATGTCGTGGACCCCGTGACCCGTGAGAGGTACAACCGTGACCCGCGTTGCATCGCCCAGAAAGCGGAGGAGTACTTGAAATCGACGGGGATTGCCGACCAGAGTTTCTGGGGGCCTGAAGCGGAATTCTTTGTCTTTGACGATATCAGGTACGATCAAAACCAGCATTCCGGCTACTATTTCATAGATTCGGTGGAAGGAGTCTGGAACTCGGGCCGCGCGGAGAACCCCAACCTGGGTTACAAACCCCGTTACAAGGAGGGTTATTTCCCGGTTGCTCCCACCGACTCCCAGCAGGACCTGCGCACCGAAATGGTCATGACCATGCTGGATGCCGGCATTCCGGTCGAGTGTCAGCACCACGAGGTTGCCACGGCGGGTCAGGCGGAGATAGATATTAAATTCAGCACCCTTACGAAAATGGCCGACTACTTGATGATGTACAAGTACATTGTCAAGAACGTGGCCAGAAAATACAACAAAACCGCCACCTTTATGCCCAAACCGCTTTTCCAGGACAACGGCACGGGCATGCACGTTCACCAGAGCTTGTGGAAGAACGGGAAACCCCTGTTTTTCGACCCGGCGGGATACGCGAAGCTGAGCGGCATCGCCCTTTACTATATAGGCGGCCTGCTGAAGCACGCGCGGGCGCTTACCGCGCTGACCAGCCCCACCACCAACTCGTACAAGCGGCTTGTTCCCGGGTACGAAGCTCCCGTAAACCTCGTCTACTCCCAGAGGAACAGAAGCGCCGCGGTGCGCATACCGATGTATTCAAGCAATCCCAAGGCGAAACGGATCGAGTTCCGTCCGCCCGACCCGTCCTGCAACCCGTACCTGGCTTTTTCCGCCATGCTGCTCGCCGGCATTGACGGGATCAAGAACAAGATTCACCCGGGTGAGCCGGTGGATAAGGACGTTTTCGAACTTCCTCCCGATGAGGCCGCGAAAATCCGTTCCGTACCGGGCTCGCTGGACGAAGCGTTGAGGGAATTGAAAGAAGACCACGAGTTCCTGCTGCAGGGCGGCGTTTTTGACGAAGACCTGATTGAAACCTGGATTAAATACAAGCTGACACGCGAGTACGACGCCGTCAGGCTGAGACCGCACCCTTACGAGTTCATGCTTTATTTCGACTGTTGAAGAACCGGCAAGACCCCGTTGACGCACGGGGTTTGTTTTTTTTTCCGAAATGGAATATACTGAATTTAGCGCAGAATCAGGGAGGCCGTCCATGAAGCTGGCAGAGCGCCTTGCCGTGCTGGCGGCGCACGTCCCGCCCGGCAGTATCGCCGCCGATATCGGCACGGACCACGCCCGTCTGCCCGTCTTTCTGGTTGAAAACGGGATATGCCCGAAGGTGATCGCTTCGGATTTGAATCCCGGACCCTTTCAATCGGCAAAAGGAAAGGTAAGGGAGCGCGGTCTTGAAGACAGGATCGACTTGCGGTTTGGAAACGGTTTGGCCGTTTTGAAGCCCGGAGAGGCCGGGGTCGTCGTCGTGGCCGGCATGGGCGGCAATACGATCAGGGACATCCTGGCCGCCTCCCCGGAGGTTTTACGCGGTATAAACAGGCTCGTACTGCAGCCCATGGCTGATGCGGGGAGTCTGCGGACGTGGCTGACGGCCAACCGCTGGAGGATCGCCGACGAGGAGCTTGTCGAAGAAGACGGCAGGATTTATCTGGTTATGGTGGCCGAGCCTGGACCGGAAACAACCGGGGACCCCTTTCTCCTTGAACTGGGACCGCGGTTGCTGGAAAAAAAAGATCCCCTGCTGCCGGTTTACCTTGCCGGAATCCTGGACAAATATGAGAGGATGCTGGCCGGACTGTCCGCCTCCGGCAGCGGGGAGGCCCGGAAGAAGGCGCGGGAAGTTGAATTGAAAATCGCACGTCTGAGAGAGGTTCAAAAATGCCTGTAAGATGCAGGGACATATTAAAAATAGTGGAGGAAATCGCCCCGAGGCATCTCGCCGAAAGCTGGGACAACACGGGTCTCCAGGTGGGCGATCCGGAGGCCGTTGTGCACAGGGTGATGCTCGCCCTTGACGTTGCTCTCGAAGTTGCGGCAGAGGCGAAAGATAATGGCGCCGGTCTTATCGTCAGCCACCATCCGATGATTTTCGAGCCGTTGAGGGAAGTCAGAATTGACAGTCCCGGTGGAAAACTGGTCGCCTTTCTTATTGAAAACCGGATTGCGGTTTACGCGGCCCATACCAGCCTGGACAACGTGTCCGGGGGTGTCAGCGACGCGCTGGCCGAAAAGATCGGGCTGACCCGGCCGGCCGTGTTACAGAAAACCGGCAGGGAACGCTACATCAAGCTGGCGGTTTTTGTCCCGTCCGGTCACCTGGAGGAAGTCCGGAGGGCCGTTACGGAAGCGGGAGCGGGGCATATCGGGAATTACAGCGACTGTACCTTTGCGGCTCCCGGAACCGGAACTTTCAGGCCTCTGGATGGTACGATACCGTACATTGGCAAAACGGGCGAACTGGAGATGGTGGAGGAAGTCAAGCTCGAAACGGTGTTGCCCGCCGCCCGCCTGGCTTCCGTGCTGGACGCCATGCTGAAAGCCCATCCTTACGAGGAAGTCGCTTACGATCTGTACCCCCTGGAAAATGGCCCGGCCTGCGGACCGGGAAGAGTGGGCGATCTTCCCGGCCCCGTGCCGTTCGGGGAATTTGCGCTGCGCGTTAAAAAAGCCCTGGGTTTAGACCTGGTGAGGGTGGGCGGTTCCCCGGAGGAAACCGTCAAAAGAGTTGCCGTGTGCGGCGGTGCGGGAGCGGATTTGTGGCCTGCGGCATTGAGCGCGGGAGCGGATACGTTTGTTACCGGAGATTTGAAATACCACGACGCCCGGGAAATGCTGGCCGCCGGGCTGAAATTCCTTGACGCGGGACACCACGGCACGGAAACCGCCGTTTTGTCCGTGCTGCACAGCCGCCTGGTGCGGCGCTGCCGGGAAACGAACCTTGATGTTGAAATCTTTTTATCGAAAACCAACACGGATCCTTTCGCATATCTTTAGGATAGGAAGCGCGTCTTCCTATCCTTTATTAATTGTCAAGGGGAGATTGGCATGCCCGAGTTGAGGCCGCTTTGGGAAGTCCAGTTGCTGGACGAACAGAGGAGGGAGCTCGAACAGAAGTTAAGGGAGGGACAGATGTCGGAAGAGCTGAAAGCTCTCAAGAATGAGATCGAGGAAGGCCGTACCGTTTTTAACAGGCTTAAAGAAGAATACAGTTTGCTGAAAAAAAAGCTCAAGGAAAAGGAGTTTGAAGCGTCCGCCGCCGCCGAGCAGGCCGAGAGCCTCGGCCAGAAGCTGTACGGCGGCGTGATCACCAACATCAAGGAGATAAGCAGCAGCACCAAAAAACTGGAAAACCTGAAAAGCATGATTAAAAAGACCGAGGATGAAATGCTCGGTATAATGGAACGGCAGGACGTCTTGCGCGAAAAACTGGAGGAAATGAGCGCCCTGCTGAACAAAAAGTCGGAGGAGTTCCGCCGGCAGCACGGGTCGTTTCTGGCCAACCAGCAAAAAGTGAGGGGCCTTCTCGCGCAAATCCCCCTCGCCAGGCAAAAACTGCTGGAAAAGATCGATGCCGAAGTCTGGCACAGGTACCTGGAAATGAAGAAGAAGTTCTCAGACCCGCTGGCGCGCGTCGAGAAGGGAACCTGCATGGGCTGCCGGGTCGGCATATCGTTTGACGCCCTCCGCCGGCTGAAGATGGGGGACGGGCTGATTTACTGCAGCAACTGCGGCAGGATGCTGTTCTGGGAGAGGTGAAGTTGCGCATTTTGATTGCCGGTGTTATAATTTATTGGACAAAGGAGCGGTGAGTAAACCTGGTGATCGCGGGCGCCCCGCAAGGAGGCGTCTGAGGAAAGTCCGAGCTCCGCAGGGCAGGGTGCTGGGTAACACCCAGTGGGGGCGACCTCAAGGAAAGTGCCACAGAAATGCAGACCGCCGTTTTGAGAGGTGAGAGGCGGGAGGTTAGAAGCGGGATTAAAAAAACCCGTCAAAGCCGAATTGCAAGGCTCTCACATCTCACTTCCCACATCTCACTTCTCAAACGGTAAGGGTGGAACGGTGCGGTAAGAGCGCACCAGCGGCCGGGCGACCGGCCGGCTAGGTAAACCCCACCTGGAGCAAGACCGAATAGGGGAACGTTGCGCGGCGGCCCGTCGCCTGTTCCCGGGTCAGGTCGCTAGAGGCGGCTGGCGACAGCCGTCCCAGACAGATGATCACCCACGACAGAACTCGGCTTACGGTTTGCTCACCCTCAATTTGTTATTTCATGCGTTTCAGTATGACAACCTCTTCTTCCTGGGCAGAAAGACGGTTGTCGATTTTCTTAATATCGTCCCAGATAAACTTTAGCTCATTCTTGATTTCCTTCTGTCCACGTTCGAGAGCTTTCTGTCCCTGTTCAAGCGATTTCAGTCTTTGTTCAATTGTCTCCTGACCCTGTTCGAGAGCCTTTTGACCCTGTTCGAGAGCCTTTTGACCATCCGTAAGTATTTTTAGTTGTTCAAGTACGAGTTTTTGAAACTGTTCGTTATCCATAAGTTACCCTCCTGCGATTCCTCTTTTTATCTTCCACAAGAACCTTAAATTTCCTGTCACGCTGCTTCAATTTTCTGTCCGAAATGTTAAACATCCCATCACCATAAAAATAAAGACGGAATGAAGGAAAGAAATGTCTTTTGTAGAAATTAATCGCAATGATGCGGAAAAGACTGGCGTTAAATAGTGTAAACATTCCTCAATCCCGGATGGCGGCATATGTATGGAGTGAGGCTCAAGCATGAATAATCAATTTTTCGAAAAACCCATCCTCAACTCGCCCTATGAATATCCGGCGCGGCACTGGGAGCTTGATGAGCAGGGTCAGCCAACGCAACGAATCATTGAAAGACGCCGCAGCGCGGAATTCATTACGCCGATTCCGAAGCCCAGGAAACGCAAGGATTCGCTGGATCAACAACAAATAGTTTTCGACGAAGGCAAAGGGCTTTCAACGGAAGCGCAACAGTATGACCCTACTTCAATCATCAACGCCGTTCGCCGTCACGTAAGCCTTTGGCGAAACAGGCCGAATCCCAGCGATTGGCAGGTCACGCCCGAAACCGCCCGCCTGCTCCAGCACTGGCGGCAGCACAGGTTCAGCGGCATTCGGCCTTTTTTCTGCCAGATCGAAGCGGTGGAGACGGCCATCTGGTTGACGGAGGTCGCCCCAAAAGCCGGAAAGGCAGCCAAAGACATAATTGAACATCTTGCCAATGCCAACAACGACGCCAACCCGGGCTTGTTGCGGCTGGCCTTGAAACTGGCCACCGGCGCCGGCAAGACCGCCGTCATGGCCATGCTGGTTGCCTGGCAAACCATCAATGCCGTACGTCGGCCCGCCAGCAAGAAATTCACCCGCGGGTTCCTGGTTGTCGCGCCCGGCCTGACCATCCGCGATCGGCTTCGCGTACTTCAGCCCAACGATCCGGACAGCTACTACCGGAGCCGCGAACTCGTTCCCAATGATATGCTCGGTGATCTTGAACGTGCCAAAATCGTCATCACCAACTACCACGCCTTCAAGCTCCGCGAGCGCCTGGAGTTGTCCAGGGGCGGCCGGTCGCTCCTGCAAGGCCGTGGAGAAGCGCTCAACACCCTGGAAACCGAGGGACAGATGCTCCAGCGGGTGATGCCCGAACTGATGGGCCTGAAAAACATCATGGTGCTCAACGACGAGGCGCACCACTGTTACCGCGAAAAGCCCGGCCCCGGCGAAGAGGGGGAATTGAAGGGCGATGACAGGGAAGAAGCCGAAAAGAACAACGAGGCCGCCCGCCTCTGGATCTCCGGCCTCGAAACAGTCAACCGCAAGCTCGGCATCATGCGCGTTATTGACCTGTCGGCGACGCCGTTCTTTCTCCAGGGCTCGGGCTACGCCGAGGGCACGCTTTTTCCCTGGACGGTGAGTGATTTCTCGTTGATGGACGCCATTGAATGCGGGATCGTCAAAGTGCCGCGCGTGCCCGTGGCCGACAACATCCCCGGCGGGGAGATGCCCAGGTTCCGCAATCTATGGGAGCACATCCGCACGCGGATGCCAAAGAAAGGCCGGGGCAAGGCAAAAACTCTCGACCCGCTCAGCCTGCCCGTCGAGCTGCAAACTGCTCTGGAAGCCCTCTACGGGCATTATCAAAAGACATACGAACTGTGGAAGCAGCATGGTATTGACGTTCCTCCCTGCTTCATCGTGGTCTGCAACAATACGTCTACATCCAAGCTGGTTTACGACTATATCTCGGGCTTTTACCGGGAGAACGAGGACGGCTCGACCACCCTTGAGAATGGACGCCTGGAACTCTTCCGGAATTTCGACGAGGACGGCAACCCGTTTCCCCGCCCGCGCACGCTGTTGATTGACAGTGAGCAGCTTGAATCAGGCGACGCGCTGGACAAGAACTTCCGGACAATGGCAGCCGATGCGATTGAGCGTTTCCGGCGCGAGATCATCGAACGCACCGGCGACCGCCGTCAGGCCGACAACCTCACGGACCAGGACCTGCTGCGGGAAGTTATGAACACCGTCGGCAAAAAAGGCCGCCTCGGCGAGTCGATCCGCTGCGTGGTGTCGGTTTCCATGCTCAGCGAGGGATGGGACGCCAACAATGTTACGCATATTCTGGGCGTGCGCGCCTTTGGCACCCAGCTATTGTGCGAGCAGGTCATCGGCCGGGCGCTGCGCCGCCAGTCCTATGATCTCAATGAAGACGGCCTGTTCAACGTGGAATACGCGGACATACTGGGGATACCGTTCGACTTCACCGCCAAGCCGGTTATCGCGCCCCCGCAGCCGCCCCGCGAGACCATCCAGGTCAAGGCCGTTCGCCCCGAACGCGACCACCTCGAAATCCGGTTCCCTCGCGTCCAGGGCTACCGTGTGGAACTGCCCGGGGAAAAGCTTACCGCTGAGTTTAATGAAGATTCAATTCTTGAGCTGACGCCCGATATCGTCGGCCCTTCTATCACCAAGAACGCGGGAATTATCGGCGAGGACGTCGACCTCAGCCTGCAGCACCTGAAAGATTTGCGGCGCTCAACCCTGCTGTTTCACCTTACCAAACGCTTGCTGTACACCAGGTGGCGGGACCCCGGGGAAGAGCCCAAGCTCCACCTGTTCGGGCAGCTTAAGCGGATCACCAGGCAGTGGCTGGACAACTGCCTGGTCTGCAAGGGCGGCGCCTACCCCGCCCAATTGATGTACCAGGAACTGGCCGACATGGCCTGCCAGCGCATTACCGCCGGCATCACCCGCTCCCTGGTGGGCGAACGGCCCGTCAAGGCCGTGCTCGACCCCTATAATCCCACCGGTTCCACCATCCACGTGAATTTCAATACCTCCAGGAAAAACCGCTGGGAGACCGACGCGCGACGTTGCCACATCAACTGGATCATCCTCGACAGCGACTGGGAGGCCGAGTTCTGCCGCGTTGCCGAGTCTCATCCGCGCGTTAAGGCCTATGTCAAGAACCACAATCTCGGCCTGGAAGTGCCGTACCGCTACGGCCCGGAGACGCGGCGCTACATCCCGGATTTCATCGTCCTGGTGGACGACGGCCGTGAAAATCCGCTGCACCTGATCGTCGAAATCAAGGGCTACCGGCGCGAGGACGCCAGGGAAAAGAAAGCCGCCATGGAGACGTACTGGATACCCGGCGTGAACAACCTCGGCCGTTACGGCCGCTGGGCATTCGCCGAGTTCAAAGATGTCTTCCAGATCGAGGCCGAGTTCAACAAGATGATCGATTCATTTACTGCTCAACCGATTGTGACGGGGTGATAAAATGTTCAAAAACAAAACGGGAAAGACTGTCGAAACCCTCAAGCACAATAAGGCGTCGCGCAAAAACATCCCCACGGCCGAGTACCAGTCGGTCATGGCCGGGGACGAACAGAGTCCCGTCCGCGTCGCCTACGAGCGCCGCAATCGGGATCTGGACCCGCAGCTTGTATGGCGGGGCAAGGACGAGAAGGACTGGTCCGACCTCGTCGTTCACGCGCCGCCGCTGTATATTCAGGAGAAAATACACCCCAAGGTCTTAATTGACGACCTGATCCGCCGCACCAGGACACAGGATAAGCCGGAAGACCGGCAGCTCGACCTGTTCGCCGACTTCAACGGCCTGCCCGACGAAAACGCCAAAACCGAGTTCTACCGGCACGACGCCAACTGGACCAACCGCATGATTCTCGGCGACAGCCTGCAGGTGATGGCGTCCTTGGCCGAACGTGAAGGCCTGCGCGGCAAGGTCCAGTGCATCTACATGGACCCGCCCTACGGCATCAAGTTCAACTCGAATTTTCAGTGGTCGACGACCAGTCGGGACGTGAAGGACGGCAGCGTCGAGCACATCACCCGCGAGCCTGAGCAGGTCAAGGCGTTTCGAGATACGTGGCGGGACGGGATTCATTCGTACCTGACTTACCTGCGGGACCGGTTGACGGTGGCGCGTGATCTATTGTCCGAATCGGGATCGATCTTTGTGCAGATTGGTGACGAGAATGTCCATTACGTGCGTGCTGTTATGGATGAGGTTTTTGGGAAACAGAATTTCTGTTGTCAGATAGTATATCCTACTACCAGCACGCAAGGCTCTAATCTAATACCGGTAGTAAACGACAATATTTTATGGTTTGCAAAAGATATTTCTAGGGCTAAATACCGCCAAATCTTCATTCGCAAGAAATTTAGTGAATATGGCACAACCGGATACAACCAGTTCCAAACTGCAGACAACAGAATAGTTCCAGTATCAAGCATTAGCGATTTGGACAAAGAAATCCGTGCTGGGGGAAAAGTATTTGCTTCATCGGATTTAACCTCGTCTCACTACAGCAAAAGCGAAAGCATTGTACATTGCGGGAGAGAATTTACATCCAAAAAAAGATATTGGTCAACTTCAACAGTGGGTATGTATCGTCTTCAGAAAGCAGATCGTTTACTTATAGTTGGTGATACACTTAGGTATAAGCGCTTCTTGGAAGATTTTGATGTTCTGCCAATTTCAAATTTGTGGAGTGAGCAACTTTCGGAGCAGAACAAATCGTATGTGGTTCAAACAGCCTCAAAAGTGATTGAACGCTGCATTCTCATGTCCACCGACCCCGGCGACCTCGTGCTTGATCCAACCTGCGGCTCCGGCACCACCGCCTACGTTGCCGAGCAGTGGGGCCGGCGCTGGATAACTATTGATACCTCCCGCGTCGCGCTGGCCCTGGCCCGGGCGCGGATCATGGGTGCCCGCTACCCGTACTACATACTGGCCGACAGCCGCGACGGCCAGCTTAAAGAGGCGGAGGTCACGCGCGCCTTGCCGTCGGAGGCTCCGACCCGCGGCGACATCCGCCAGGGATTCGTTTACGAGCGAGTGTCGCACATCACGCTCAAATCCATCGCCAACAACGCGGAGATCGATGTGATCTGGGAGAAGTTTCAGGAGAAAATGGAACCGCTGCGGGAAAAACTCAACGAGATCCTGGGCGGGAAGTGGGAAGAATGGGAGATCCCCCGCGACGCCGGGGACAGGTGGCCGGAAAAAGCGAAAGAGCTGCACGCGAAGTGGTGGGAATACCGCATTGCCCGGCAGAAGGAGATCGACGCTTCCATCGCCGCCCGGGCCGAGTTTGAGTACCTTTACGACAAGCCTTATGAGGACAGGAGGAAGGTCCGCGTGGCCGGCCCGTTCACCGTCGAGAGCCTGTCGCCGCACCGTGTGCTGGCGGTGGACGAGAACGACGAATTGATCGACGGCCTGGCGGAATCTGCGGAAGGATACGGAGAAGAGCGGGATTTCGTCCGGATGATCCTGGAAAACCTCAAGACGGCCGGTGTGCAACAGGCCCACAGGGAAGACAAGATAAATTTCACTTCCATTACACCCTGGCCCGGTCACTATATCTGCGCCGAGGGTAGATATGCCGAAGGTGACGAAGAGTCCGGCACGGAGAAACGCGCCGCAATCTTTATCGGCCCTGAGTTCGGCACCGTATCCCGCCCCGATCTTGTCGCCGCCGCCCGGGAGGCGGGGGACGCCGGCTTCGACGTGCTCATCGCCTGCGCCTTCAACTACGACGCCCACTCGTCGGAATTCAACAAACTGGGCCGGATACCGGTGCTCAAGGCCCGGATGAACGCCGACCTGCACATGGCCGACGATTTGAAGAACACCGGCAAGGGCAACCTGTTCGTCATTTTCGGCGAGCCGGACATAGACATCCTCGAAGCCGGGGACGGTCAGATACAGGTGAGAATCAACGGCGTGGATGTGTTCCATCCCAACACCGGCGAGATACGCAGCGACGGGGCCGAGGGGATCGCCTGCTGGTTCATCGACACCGATTACAACGAAGAAAGTTTCTTCGTGCGCCATGCCTACTTCCTCGGCGCCAACGATCCCTACAAAGCGCTCAAGACCACGCTCAAGGCCGAGATCAACGCCGAGGTCTGGGAAACGCTGCACAGCGACACATCCCGGCCCTTCCCCAAGCCCAAAAGCGGGCGCATCGCCGTCAAGGTCATTAACCATCTTGGCGATGAGGTGATGAAGGTGTTCAGGGTGAAGGGTGGGGTATGATGAGTGGAGAAATGAAAAATAAAAGCAGCGAATTAGGAAAGAACACCCTGAAAAGCCGGGATGATCCTGAGCCTGTGTCTTTTGAAACAGTTGATGTGGGCAAATTCAAACTTTGTCCGGATTCAAAGTGTTCCTGGCTGAAGCGGGAAGAGGAATTTGGTCCGGAAAAACTGCGGCCCCGTGTCGAACCCTGGCTAACTGCTTTGTTTCAATCAGAACATCTTTCGTTACTTATAGGTTCCGGGCTGACGCATTCCATTCACTGGATGGCCAGGGGCAGTATATTCCCCTTCATGATGAAAGTGCGTTTTAATGTTTTCGACGTGCAGATAGATGAAGCTGCTGAAGCAACGGCCAAGAAAGCGGGAAGAGATTCAGCCAATATTGAGGACCAGATTCGTGTGGCAAATGAATTGCTGTCGGGACTTGACCATTACTGTCCGCAATCCGCAATATTCTATGGTTCTGCAAAACTTAAAAAAGAAATAAGGAAGCTCCGGGAGGAAATCTCCAAAGCCATAAATGACTTTGCGGCGTCCATTCTTGCCGGGGAGAAAAGCATTGCAACGGCTCCTGAGCAGGAAAGAGTAAGTGCTTTTAATTATCTGGTCAATTTCCTGATGAGCTTTGCCAGTCGCTCAGGGACACGGGACCGGTTGCAGATTTTTACCACCAATTACGACCGTTTGATTGAAGCCGGCGCTGAACTTGCGGGATTACACTTATTGGACCGTTTTGTTGGAAACCTCGCTCCGATCTTTCGCTCGTCCCGCCTGAATATAGACATGCATTACAACCCGCCGGGTATCCGGGGCGAGCCCCGTTATCTGGAGGGGGTTGCCCGTTTCACAAAACTCCACGGTTCCGTGGACTGGATCTATGCTGACCGTGATATCCGCCGCTTCGGGCTACCGTTCGGCGCTGACTCCGTCGCTCCATATTTTCAATCGCCCGGACTGGCTGGTGCCGAGGCGGGAAAACTGATGATCTATCCGAACTCGGCAAAGGACCGGGAAACGGCTTTTTATCCTTATGTTGAATTGTTCCGTGATTTTTCCGCGGCGGTATGCCGGCCGAACAACACGTTAGTTACTTATGGATACAGTTTTGGCGACGAGCATATCAACAGGGTCATTGAAGACATGCTCACAATTCCTTCCACCCACCTGGTAATTATTTCGTATGATGATCCGATGGGGCGGATTATGAAGACCTATGAAAAAGTTTATCGGCCGGCTCAGACTACATTATTGATTGGGAGTCACCTTGGTGGATTGAAAACTCTGGTGGAGCATTACTTACCCAAGCCGGCCATTGATCGTACAACTTTCCGGATGTCTGAATTGCTGAAGGCTCGTTTCGGGATAGAACAGGCAGAAAAGAAAGAAAAAGATGATACAGCAGAAGGTGGCTGAAGATGAATCCAAGCCTGCTGGAATACACTGAATCGTTGCGCATCGGTACGGTGGAATTCGTTTCACCGGATGAGATCAAGGTTTTACTGGACATAGAAGCTCCGGACTCAGTTGCGCTGAACACCGGAACTCCCCGCCCGTTCCCGCGGGTAAACAGTTATGTGCTCATTCCCAGTGATGAGGGTTATATGGTTGGTCAGGTGGAATGGCTGACTATTGAGCGGTCCGCTTATCCCAAGCGGCGCGGGATGCAGGACTTTGGCCTGGTGGATTTGCCGTATCCGTCACGAAAAATGAGTCTGAATCCGCTGGGCACGCTTTATAAAACGATAGATTCCGATATGGAAGAGCGCTATAAATTCAGACGGGGCGCTGACGCATTGCCGTCCGTTGGCGACAGTGTCCTGCTTCCCACACAGCAACAACTTCGCTCCATAGTGGAGTCCGGGGACAATCTGAGAGTGAAGATCGGCACCAGCCCGTTGGCCGGAAATGCGGATGTTTGTGTTGACCCTGACCGGCTATTTGGACGGCACCTTGCCGTGCTCGGTAATACTGGAAGCGGCAAATCCTGCTCGGTTGCAGGTTTAATCCGATGGTCCCTGGAGGCGGCGGCGCAGCAAAATGAAGAAGCGCCCAATGCCAGGTTCATTGTACTGGATCCGAACGGGGAGTATGAGCGGGCCTTTGCTGATGAGACCGGTGTACTCAAACCACGACTATTCAAAGTTGAGCCAAAGAATGACGAGAAGCCGCTTCAGGTGCCGCTCTGGTTCTGGAACAGCGCTGAGTGGTGTTCTTTTACTCAAGCGAGTGGGAAGACACAAAGACCGACTCTGATATATGCACTCCGGGCAGTGCGTGACGGACTAACAGAAATTCCGGAAAGCGCAAGCCATGATATGAGGCGCTTTCTCAGGACGCTTGTCAGCACAATTCAGGCTGAAAGAAATTCGGGATCACCTTGGGGGCAGTTTCCAAAACCCAAGGCTTTCTTTGAAAAGATCAACAAATGGAAATCTGGATTAGAAACCAGCTATTCCTTCGCTCCGACTGAACAGACTGCATTAAATAACCTAACGGACAAGATTAATACCTTAATTCAAGCTCGCAGTGGGCTACATCCTAACTACGACTTCACGCGTCAAGAAATTGATGATCTTATTGAAAAATTGAGAGAGGCACACAGAGCCTTTGGTGGGAGTGATGTTGAATTACTTCCTGTCGATGCTGATATCCCACTTAAATTTAGTGGTGATTCACTTTTGCGAAGCCTAGAAGCAAGTGCGGAAATGCTGAATGTTTCAGAATATGTGGAGACCATGTTAATTCGTATCCGTACAATGCTTGCCGATAGCCGTATGCAGCCAATAATTGATTCTGATAGAGATATCACGCTTGATCAGTGGCTGACTGACTATATTGGCTGGAATAAAGCACAAAACGGATGTTTGACGATTATCGATCTGTCCCTGGTTCCCTCTGAAATTATCCATATTATAACAGCAGTTATTGCCAGGATGGTTTTCGAAGCCTTGCAAAGATATCGAAAGAATAGCGACGGACACAAGGTTCTCCCGACAGTGCTGGTAATGGAAGAAGCCCACACTTTTATAAAACGTTATAAAGAAGATGCCGAAAATCAGGATGCCGCTTCTGTGTGTTGCCAGGTGTTCGAGCGAATAGCAAGAGAAGGACGCAAATTCGGACTGGGGCTGTTGCTGTCATCACAAAGGCCCTCAGAATTATCCACCACTGTTCTATCTCAGTGTAATACGTTTCTCATCCACCGGATCAGCAATGATCGGGACCAGGACCTGGTTCACCGGTTTGTTCCCGACAACCTCAAGGGATTGCTCAGGGAGCTTCCTTTGCTTCCCACGCAGAACGCGATTTTATTGGGATGGGCGTCCGAATTGCCCGTACTGGTTCGCATGAATGATCTTCCGAAAGAGCAACAACCACAATCAGACGATCCTGATTTTTGGAATGTCTGGACCTGTAAAGAAACGAGAGATGTGGATTGGAAGAAGATTGCTGATGACTGGCAGGGGAAAACGGGTAATGGGAACGGACGCGAATAAAAAATACTTCGGTAGAGTGTGAGCCATAATTGAATCATATTTTCTAGAGGAAGGCCAACACCGGGAGATGGAGCGGCGGGACACCATAGACGTCCTGGTAAGGGTGGACAGGTTCGGCAATGGCCGTCATCGAGAAGCTTTAGCCCTGCCGTCATCCCAGATCGTATCCTTCCAGCAGCGCTCTGACGTTTTTGCCGAGAACCTGGTGGTTGTAGCCGCCTTCGAGCACGGTAAAGAACCTGCCGCCGCAAAAATTGCGGGCGTGGCCGGCGATCATTCTGCCGATTTTTTTGAAGTCCTCCGTGGTGAGGAGGTATCCCCAGTCGTTCTTGTGCGAATCGAACCCCGCGGAAACGGCGACCAGTTCGCGATCCCGGCAGTAGTTCAGGGTTTTTTCCAGCCCGTCGATGCTGTACAGGTGGTAGTAGAAGACTTCCGGCACGTCCTTGAAAATATTGTCGGTGCCGTCTCCGAAATGCAGGTCCGTGTCGACTATGAGCACCCTGTCGACAATCCCGTTTTTCCGCAGCTTTTGCACCGCAACGGCCACGTTGTTGAACCAGCAGAAACCCCAGGAGGAGCCCGGGCTCGCGTGGTGGCCCGGCGGCCTGATCAGGGCGAAGGCCGGTTCGCCCTGCACCGCCAGTTCCGCAGCCTTGATCGCCCCGCCCGCGGCCAGGGACGCAATGTCGTAAATGTGCCTGTAATGCGTTCTCACCCAGTCGACGTGGCTTTTCTGGTGCACCAGCAGCAGGTCGTCTTCTTCCGCCGGCCGGGGTTCTACAAACTCGTAGAGCTCCTTCAGCTCGTCGGCTATGGCCTCCATGCGGCCGGCCGCCGCGGCGGGGTCGTAGTCGTACACATGCCGGAATATATCGTGATAAACGATTTTCATGCTTTTCCCTCCGTTCATTGTTGTATTAATATTATTTTAAGGTCAAAGGAAGGATATTTTAACACTTAAAATAAATATTTATTTGTGTTTTTAAAGGTTTGACAAAAGGAGAGAATATGAAGGCTTTTAAGCACAAACTGGTGGCGGTCATTCAGCATCTGGTGATTGTGTGCCGGGGCAAGGTTCTTCTCCTCAGGTATTCGGATTACCAGGGCAAAGGGGTGGAAGGATTGTGGGGGCTTCCCGGCGGCCATTATATTTCCGGAGATCCTCCCGGGGACCTCTTGAGGGAGGTAAGGGAGGAAACCGGTTTGGCCGTTAAAGACGGGCTGCGCCTCTTGAGCACGTATGCGGTCATGTTTCCGGACGGAGTGGAGAGGTTCGGCGTGTTTTACGGGTGCGATCTCGGGGACTCCCCCGCGCCCCCGGTCGTTCTAAGCGGCGAGCACACCGATTTTATGTGGGCGGGCCGCGGTGAGACCGCAGGCCTTGCTTTTATCGGACCCTATCACAAAAAAATCGTCGAGGAAGTTCTGGCGGGTGGATAGACCGTTATAATATCGAATAGTCAGGGGGTGACCGTGTGAAAATTGCCCTCGGCCAGATGGAGGTTGTTCCCGGAAGGCCGGATGTAAATACGCGTGTGATGCTGGATATGATCGCGGAGGCCCGCGATAAGGGAGCGCTGATGGTGGTTTTCCCCGAAATGGCCGTACCCGGCTACCTGATTGGCGACACCTGGGAGCAAAGAGCTTTTGTGCGCGACTGCGAGGAGCACGGTCGCCGGATAATCGAGGCTTCCCGTGACATATGCGTGCTTTTCGGCAATGTGGGGGTCGACTGGGACAAGGCCGGGGACGACGGCAGGGCCCGGAAGTTCAACGCCTTTTTCGTCGCCCGTAACGGCAGGCTGTACGGGGGGGACAACTTCCCGTACCCCTTCCGCATCAAGACGCTGCATCCGAATTACCGGGAGTTTGACGAATCCCGTCATTTTTACAGCCTCCGCAAGCTTGCCCAGGAAACAGGCAGGAGGACTGAGGACCTGCTGCAGCCGGTGAGCCTGGATACCGGCGGGAGGCGGCTCAAGATCGGCTGCATACTGTGCGAGGACGGCTGGAGCGAGGACTACGCGGTGAAGCCAATTGCCGCCATACACAAAAACGGCCCGGCGGATCTCTTTGTGAATATATCTTCTTCGCCATTCACGCTCGGCAAAAACAACAAGCGCAACCGCGTTTTTCCAAAACAGGTGCGCGAAATCGGAGTGCCCCTGATATATGTCAACAACGTCGGCATCCAAAACAACGGCAAGACCGTTTACACCTTCGACGGGTACAGCACGGTTTACAACGGCAGGGGCGAAGTCGTAGACTTCTGCCGGCCTTTTGCCCAGGAGCTCAAAATAGTGGAACTGGGCCTGGACGGAAAAGACGGCGTCCCGTCCGCGGCGCCGGTGCCGGACGACTGGGACACGGGTACGCTGTACCGGGCTTTGAGCTACGGCCTGAAAAAGTTCCTGGAATCAATAGGGATGGAAAGGGTGGTAATCGGCGTTTCCGGCGGCATCGATTCGGCCGTGAGCGCGTGCCTTTACGCAAAAGTCCTGGGTCCGGAAAACGTTCTGCTGGTCAATATGCCCAGCGTGTTCAACTCGCCGACGACGAGGGGGCTGGCGGAACGGCTCGCCCGGAATTTGGGGTGCCTTTACTGCGTCGCCCCGATTCAGGAGACTGTGGATTATACCGTAAAGCAAATCAGCGAGACTCCGATCACCGACCTGGGCACCGGCCGGCAGTTCTGCCTGCCCGTAAGTTCTTTCGTTGTTGAAAACATTCAGGCGAGAGACCGTTCCGCCCGCATTCTGGCGGGATTTTCCGCCGCCTTTGGCGGAGGGTTCACCTGTAACGCCAATAAGAGCGAGATGACGGTGGGCTACTCGACTCTCTACGGTGACCAGGCGGGTTTTCTGGCGGTGCTGTCGGATCTCTGGAAGCACCAGGTTTACGACCTGGCCGAATATATCAACAAGCACGTATACAAGCGGGACGTCATACCCCGGGGGATAATCGAACTCGTGCCGAGCGCCGAACTCTCGCCTGACCAGGCTGTCGATGAGGGAAAGGGCGACCCCATCATATACCCCTATCACGACTACCTCTTCCGCGCTTTCATGGAGCACTGGAACAGGGCCACGCCCGAGGACGTGCTGACCTGGTACGCCGAAGGCTCCCTTGAGAAGAAAATCGGGTGCCGGCCCGGCCTGGTGAACGAGATATTTCCGGGACCCCGCGAGTTTATCGAGGACCTGGAGCGGTGGTGGCGTCTTTATACCGGAATGGCCGTGGCCAAAAGGATTCAGGCCCCCCCGGCCCTCGCCGTGAGCAGGAGGGCTTACGGCTTTGACCACCGGGAGGCGCAGAACGGTACGTATTATACCGCCGGCTACTTAAAGCTCAAAGAAAAGCTGCTGGGGCGGGGCGGTTGAGG
>Ga0116192_1001141_pt1 | contig 19039 bp, 26 predicted proteins | sample AD_UKC113_MetaG_FD_89876 | JGI IMG/M metagenome (GOLD analysis project Ga0116192, IMG submission 89876) | Active sludge microbial communities of municipal wastewater-treating anaerobic digesters from Hong Kong - AD_UKC113_MetaG | ecosystem: Engineered > Bioreactor > Anaerobic > Digestate... | reverse complement strand
CGCGAAGGTGATGTACATGTAGAGCTCCCTCCAGTTACCACCCCTCTCGTAAAGCCACTTGTATAGGCTGGACCGTTTCATTACTTGTTTTATTTGTTTTGTCTACTTCTAAAAAGAAGTGTTACAAGCAAGACAAGAATTGGGGTTGTTAATATTGAGATGATAAAGTACATCCAGAATGATTTTTCTCCATCAGATAAAATCTTAGCAATCAAATAAGATAGTCCGATATAGATTGCCGGATAAATCAATAAATCAAATGGTTTCCAAATAACAACGTTATGAAATGTCCCACAAGAAGTAAGACCAAAAGCTAATATGGTCAAAAGCAGAGCACTAATTTTTTTAGTCATGATTATCAGAGTTTTTTGATTAGATATTTATTATAGTGTTTAAACGCAAAACTAATAAAATGTTACCACAATGAACATCTTAAGAGTATGTTTAATTCGTAAAGGTACAAAACATATGACAAAACATAAGTTCAAACCTTTTTTAAAAAGAAACAAATTATCTTACGATGTTGTTTTTACCATGAGTTGTTTATATGGAAGTGGAAAAATAAATGGTATGGGTGTAAACACTTTGTTTGGTTTGAATTATGGTTGGAAAACACTTCATAACACATCTTTTGGGTGGAGACCTACAGATAGTGGCCGCATACAAATTTATGCAGTTCAATATTGTAAATCACACAAAAAAGAGGAGAAACTATGTGAATTAGAAGTTGACTTATATTATAATATGACCATTCGTACAAATAATGAAAGTTCAATTTTTTCAGTATTTGACTCAAACGGATTGGTTGTAGCTTATAAAAAATTTAAGACCACAAAGAATATTAATTTTGGTTATGAATCATCTTTAGAATTATCGGAACTAAATATAGCACCGCACGATATTTATGTGTTTATGCGTCGGCAGGATAAATAAGTTTAATGTAACTGGTTTTATCATTTTCGCGCTGATGTTTGATTTCAATATTATTATTGTTCAAACATGTTTTATGAAAAAAATCCCATTCTTCAGTGCAAATAATTTCATTTTCCTGAATTGAATCTTCTGTAATAGGTTTATTGCACAAACCACATTCTTTTTTACGTAATATTACATAATTCACATTATACGAATTGGGTAATCCATCAATTAACCCGGCGCGATTCATCGTTTCTTTTTCGTATTTGTTTTTAATTGTTTTGTTTTTAAGTGTTTTTTTCTCCATTTGGTAACTGCTTTTTCATTTAAAGATATAATATCTTTTTTAGTTGCTCCTACTGCATTAAGAATATCCAATGTTGCAATTAAAACATCAACTGCCTCCGACTTCAAATTCTTCATAGTTCTCTCTTTGGATTGTCTGGTTTTTTTAAATCCATATAATATAAGAACTTGCTGAGCTAATTCACCGGTTTCTTCAGTAACTTTTAAAGCAATTTCACGAATATCATTTACTTTTAACTTGCTGGCTCCTTTTATTTCATCATATAAATAATTAAAGTCATCACGCTGTTGTTTTTTCATTTGCTAATACTTCTAAGTAATTCCACATTGCGCCATATTCACCTTCTTTATGTAAAATTTCACGGAAGTATGGATATTCTTCGCAATACCTTTTATACATTCTACTACCATTCATTTGAGAATATAAAGTGTTGCCAATTCTATCAGCTAACTTTACAAAAACTGCATGACGGTTTTGTGCAGTTTTAGGATATGTCTTAATTGCTTTCTCTTTTCTATCGCGACCATCTTCGTTGGTTACACAGTAAACCATTTCAGCGACTCGTTCACCAAAAAGTTGTTTAATTTCATTATAACTAATACCAGCATCTTCTCTTACATCATGAAGCCAGGTGGCAATAATTATATCTTCAATTAATTCTTTGTCATCAAAGAACATTTGCACAAATTGATATGCGATGTTAACTACCAAAAAAAGATGTACGCTATAAGGTATTCCTTCTCCGTAGGTTTTGTGCTCCAATGTTTTTAATGCGTAAACTTGAGCTTCTAAAATTCTTTTTGTAATATACATAATTTATGATTTATTAGATATGTTTTTAAACGTAAAATTTGTGAAAAGTTACAATTACAATTAGTGATACTATGTAGCCGGTTCATTCATTTGGCATGGCTCATATCCTGGTATTATTTCTTTTGTTTTTTGAATAAAATTAGTAGCCATTTTAAAAAAACGTTTAACATAAACATTTCCAAATTCCACTGTATTCATTTCAATTATCATAATACACATAGTATTAATCCAGTCTGTTAACCATCGCAGTTCCTCTTCAGTTAAAATTATTGATTTGTCTTTTTTATGAAAACGCTCAATTAATTGAAGATGCGCGAAATCTAATTCCAGATTAGGTTTTTGTTTTGCAAAAACATCCATAATCACATTATAAAAGCTATGACAAGAGTTGGACAAAAAATGCAGATTTTTATTTTTACTTAAAACAAAAGTACCATCTTCATTTTTTTCTATTGTAACTTGAAGTTGTTTACCCACCTTATTTCAATTCTATTTTTCAAAGATAATAAAAAAAATGCAGGTTAGTACAAAAAAATAGAAAAATTAGAAAAATAAAAAGCCACCTTTATGAGATGGCTTTTCTTGGTGGAGCTGCGGGCATACGATAGCCCGGTCCAGACAAAGCATTAAAATGCTTTCTACATGCTTAGTTGCTGATTGTTTGTTCGTATGAGGGCTGGTTCAGCAACTCGACCCACACTCATCTTGTCTTGTCGTAGCAACTATAATTACAAGAATCACTATAATTGCATCGGTTGGTTTTCGGATGTTTTACAGGACAGAACCGATTCTATCATTGCAAAACATAATCACTGTGTAATCTATCGATTAGGCAGCGATTGCATAGGCAGTTTCGCCATTTGAAATTTTGAGGATTTAGTTAACGAGCAATTTCAACAAAACTCGGCATGCTTACATAACAATAACTATGCTGTCAAATCCATACAGCCCCAATTGTTTTGCAAATATAAATTAAATAGATTGAAAAATCAAAAAGGTAATTCAACATCTTTCTCCCCAGGGAGCAACAACCCTCCATCCTCAACCACTACCGGTACTAAATTCCGTTCTTTTTCGGTTGGCTCTATTTTATAAATTTCTTTTGAGTCAAAAATGATTTTTTCTCCTTTTTCATTTTCTCTTTCACGGCCCTCAAGATTAAAAGTGATTTTTATTTCGTCATTAATATCAAAACTTTCAATTAGATTAATTCGTTCTTGAGATAACTGCAGTTTTAAGTATTGCATCTTGCCTTTTTTGTCAACAAATCTGACAAAAACAAACCTTTTTTTAAAACCACCATAAATCTCAACATTATCTATTCTGTGAAGAATACATTCCAGGGTAAACATACTTTCTTTTTTAACAAAATTAGAAAAAATAGACGGTAATTCAAATCTTTAATTTTTTGACCATTATTTATAATAAATCAATTGTGGTTATGGATGAATTTAAAGACGAAAACAATTCTAATAACATGAATTTTAGAGAGTTAATAGATGTTATTGTTGATTATTATTGCTGGAAAAATGGCTTAAATGAATCAGCACAAGAAGATGATGATGGTGAAGAATGGAAAAAAGGTACACAATTTGAAGAGTCTGTAGATAATACCGAAATTATATCACCACATATTCATACAGTGATTGAACGAGCGTTTGAATCCCAGTTAAATAAATTTATTGATTGATGTTAATTATTAGTCTTATTCTCGTTTTCTATTATTTTTTTCCTGGTAAGGTTATAAACAAGCATCGCAATTATAGAAATAAATATACAAAGCATGGTTATTGCTGGTGCTGTTCCCACAAGACAATGGTGGGTAGCAAAAAGCATAAAACCAATAGCAATCATTAAACTTCCAAGATTATTGGTTTTAATATTTTTTCTAAAAATACCACCCCAACTTAAACCAAGCCCAAAAAGTAATATTACTTGAGCAGAAATATGTATAAAATAATCTATTTTTTCTATCATAAGGTCAAAAGTAGTTAATTTTAGTTTTTTATCCAATATTTATTTTCAAGTAATAAAGTTTAATATTTTTATGAAGTTCACTCGCAAACAATTAGATGAGTATATAAAAGCTGAAGCTAAAAAGATAGCCATTCAAGAAGGGTGGATGAAATCTGAGGAGCCGGCTGAAGAAACTTTTCAATTAAACACTGAAACTATTTCAGAAGATTTTTCGAATGTACCGGCTGAAGAAAAAACAGAAGCTGAAAATAAAGAAGAAACTTTTGATATTACCACAGTTAAAACTCTTACGGAAGAATTTAGCCGAATGAAAGAGCTTGTGGATTTTAGACAACCACTTTTTCGCAGAGATTAATTCTATTTTTTCTAATTTTTCTATTTTTTTTGTTTCTAAAACATTATCTTTGATGATATGGAAACAACAGCAGAATTTTTACAACGAATGGATGGTGTTTTAAAGGAAACACTTAAAGGCGTACCACGCAAACAACTTATTCAAGAAAATAAGGAGAGATTAAAAAAATTAGAAACCATTACCGGCACCTATGATAAAGAAAAGGATGTTGATAACTCAGAGATAAGTGAGGGTTTTTTTTGTAATTATTTGACTCTAAAAGGATTTGAAATCATTAAATGCAATACTAAACAAAAAACAAAAGATTCTCATGTTTTAGATGTAATAGCGCGTAAAAGTGAAAAAGACTATTCTTTTGAATTAAAAACTGATTTTAAATTTAAAACAACTGGAAATATTGGTTTGGAATATGCTAAAGAAACAGAAAATGGAGTATTAGATTCTGGCATTTTCACTTCTAATGCAGATTATGTTGTTTATTTAATACCTCACGCTAATTGTTTAGTCTTTTTTAAAAGGGAACTATTGATAAAATATATGCAAGGTAGAATTCAAACAGAAGAAAAGCCTTGGGTTCCTGGGGGAGATGATAAAAAATTTAGAATAATGTTGTTTAAGATTAATAAACACAAAGGTAATAACGTTGACCCGGTAGAAGTTGAGTTGGATATCAAATATGTAGACCAAAGAGTTCCGAAAACGAGAATTGAGTATCTGTAAACATCCTATAATATTTTTCAGGATATTTATGATTAATGCTCTCTGAATCATCCAAAAATAGATTTCAACAATTAGCCGGTATACAAGAGGCTGGTGGTACACCACGTAATATGTCTTACGCCTCTAAGTATAGCGCTAAATACCGCAATAATAGTCGCTATCCCTTTCATAAAAATGAACAGGAACAGCCGGATATTAATGAAATATCACCAGGTGAAGTAGATATTCCAAAGCAATATTTACACGATGTTTTAAATAAGAAGATTTGGAACGGTGAACAGATGCGGTCTGAGGTTAGAACCCAGCTGCTAAGAATAGCACACGAGTTTTATCAATATCTTGATGTAAAGGCAAAAATTAAAGCCATCAAAGTTATTGGTAGCATGGCCAATTTTAATTGGACCAGCCAAAGCGATATAGACCTGCACTTATTTTTTGATTTAAGCGAAGTTGGAAAAGATAAGGAGTTAGCGCAAAACTATTTTAATGCTGCGAAAAACCTCTGGAAAAACGACCACAATATTACGGTGAAAGGTTTTCCGGTTGAGTTGTACGCGCAGGATATTAACGACCAAACCATTTCCAGTGGAGTATATGACCTGGTAAAAGATACGTGGGAATCCAAGCCTACAATTGAAAACTTTAATCCGGACAAAAACGCGCTAACTACAAAGATAGTTTCTTTAGCTAACGAAATTGAAGAGTTGGAAAAGGCAAAAAAGAATGCCGAAACTGCAGATAAAGCTCAAAAGTTGAAAGATAAGATTAAAAGAATGAGACAATGTGGTTTGGAAAAAGGTGGAGAATTTTCTATTGAAAATTTAGCATTTAAATATTTACGCAATCACGGTTTCCTCGATAAGTTATACACCATTTCCTCTCAAGCAATTGATGCCAGCCTTTCATTAAAAGAAGACAATAAGAAAAATGAAAAATAATAATAGAAATACGACCGGTAAAAAGTTATTAAACGAAGTGGTCTACCCGATGATGTTCATTCAAAGAGTTGCTGAAAAAGCAGGTATTGATATTTCTATGTATAATCCTGATGAATTAAGTAAAGGTTTTAAGGTTGAACAAGAGCATCGAGATGTAACTCATGGTGACCCTGTTGAAACTTTACTTATTGCTATAAAACATCTACAAGAAAAGCCGGATTATTATTCTCGTTTAGAGAACTGTGTTGAAGCGCCTTTAACTGAAAAATCAACTTCAAAATCTCAGCAAAGATTAATGGGAATGGTTCATGCTTATCAGCAAGGTAAACTTGATACTTCAAAACTCGATAACCCTGGACAGATAAAAAAAATGGCAAAATCTATAAGTGATAAGGACACTAAAGATTTTGCTTCAACAAAACACGCTGGACTTCCTGAAACTGTTGATGAAACAAATTTACTTCCGGCTGGTAAGCATAAATTAATTATTACCAAATCTGTAGATAATGTTGATGGAAATAAAGCAAAGTTAGTTGCTGAATTTATTCAGTTCTGCTGCAAACAACTTGCAATAAATCATCCTTGTACAGTTTATTTAACCGGTAAACGTGGTGGCCCTATTACAACCACCGCAAGTTATAATCCAAACAATCATGAAATTTGGATTTATGTAAAAAACAGAAATATGCTTGCCGACCCATTACGCTCGCTCGCGCACGAATTAAGACATTATAAGCAAGGTTTAGATGGAGTATTAATTCCAACATCAGGAGATGATGGGAGCGAGCATGAAAATGAAGCTCATACTTTTAGTGGATTAATGATTAGGTTGTTTGGAAAAATGCATCCTGAAATTTTCCAATAATCGATTTGGTTTTTTCAAATCATTGTCTAAGCATCTTTAGTAAATTTTATATAATCACCACTGCCGGATTGAAACTCATTCATTTTTCTTATGGCTGAAGAAGAAAAGTGTGCATACTCTCTATCGCATGGAATAAATACAACATTACAAATAGGTATTTCTTTTGCGACTGATAAATCATTTAAATACTCTATTTGCATCATTTCATTTGCAAAGTCTATGCTATTTCTCAAACCTCTGATTAAAGTAATATCTTGTCCTTGCTTAGTCAAACCATCAATTATTTCATTTATATATTTGTCCGTATAAACAATAATTTGATTTGGTAAAACTTCTCTTAAATCAGTATCACTCATTTCAATTTTCTTGTCGAAATTAATTCCTCTGCCTATAATTACCTTATCAAACATTCTTTCTGCTTTATGCAGGATATTAGCATGTCCTTTATGAAATGGATTGAAACTTCCTGGATAAAATCCTATTTTTGGTTTGAAGTTTTTTACATACTCAATTAATGTACCCAATTCCACTCTTGAATTTTGATTAAAAAAGTCTTGCAAAATAGATAAGCGCATACTTTTATATAAATTCCAATCAGCAAATTGAAATTCTTTAAAAATACCTTTTTCATATTCAAATAAACTTTCAACACTTCCATGACTTATAATTGCCATATCAAACTGAGAAAAAAGTTTAGATATTTCTGAATTACATATGTGGTTTTTAGTATCAATTATTGCGGTGTGAATTAATTTTGCTACAGATTCATTATTCGCCGGATATTCATCGCAATACTTATTAAATAAATTTGCAGAGTTTTCCTCATTAGAAAACTCCCAAGGAATATAATATGCATCATGAAAAAATGCAATATAAATAAGTGTGTAAATAATTTCTTGCTCTACTTCTGATTCTTCATCCAGTTTAAAAATCAAATAAAGTAAATGAACAAGATGTTTATAGTTATGATAATGCCGATGTGTCTGATTGTAAAGTGTCCCCACTTCAATTAAAGCCTCACCACCCTTGTCATTAAATAAGCCTTCAGCGGCTTCTGAAATTAAATATTGCTTTTTATTTACATACTCCAACATTGATTTGTAATCAACATTATTATGTTTAGTCAGAAAATTATTTAAATCTATTTGCATTAGTATAAATTTGTAAGGTTATCGTAGTTTTCAAACAAATTCAATTGAACCAGTTTTTTTAACCATAGAACTTTGAAAGATGTTTCATAATCTTTCCACCATTTGTTTTTACTATATTTCTGGTGAAGATAATTATAATAATCTTTAGCATCAAGTCCTTGGTCTATAAAATTATACCCCGCGTCAACTATTGACTGCAGGGTATAATTTTCGGATTTGCAAATTGTAGCAAAGCAAAAATGCATATCACGTATTTCTATTTGTATTATTTCATCGCTTTCAAATTTAAAGCTGTTTGGAAAAATACAAACAAAATGTAAGGCTAAAAATTTATCATTATCGTTTTTTTGAAACGATAGCTTTTTTACTTTTTGCATTTACCTTTTTTGATACAACTTTCTTTTTAGAAGAACCTAAAGACCCATCTAAATTAAGACCTTTTATGGTTTTGTAAAATTCTCCGGAAGTAAGTTCATTAATAATTTTTACAATTTCGTTAATTTGAGCAATACTCACTCCTTCTTTTAAGCCCTCATGTATGGCTACTTGTCTGTTAAAATCTGCTATTCTCATTTTTAGTTTATATTTAATTTTCTTTTTATAATTTTCATTTTATCTTTACCTGTTTTTGGATAGAAACAAATAGTAATAAAAAAATCTGCAAGCTCTTCATATTCCATTTGAGAAAGATACGAAAGTATTTTAGGTAAATTTGATGGCATTACATCTGCGGCATCTAAAAGGCATTTCCACATTGTTGGACCCATATAATAATACCAAAACTCATCAGAATATGAATCTGCTATATTGAGAACATATTCCATTTCTACAGTAGAAAGTTTTGTTGGAAGTCCTTTTCCAACCACATATTCAACAACACCTTTACACAACTCATGTATAAGTAATGGAAAAGATAGTGCTGTAGCTTCAACAGTTTTTGTATTAAAATCCACACGAACATTACCTTGCGTCAACCCACCATTACCAGACATATTATTGACAATATTTGAATTCATAAATAAAGCCAAACTGTGTTGCCAATTATAATAATTTATCAATGATGAATATTGATTGTATAGTTGAATTAAATTTTCATTATGTCCTGAAATTTTTTCATGGGCCATATGGAAAGCACTATCCCATTGATAAACTGCAGCTCCATGAATAAGTCCATTTAAAATTCGCCGTTTTTCAATTTCATTATCCAATTCATTTTTTCGGTCTTGCTTAATATCATCAATAGAAATACCACTTTCATCATCAGATATTTTTGGACTTTTAATTTCAGCACTTAAAGTAACTGTGTCCGGCACTTCATACATTTCACGAATAGTGTCTTGAGCTAATTTTTCAAGATTTCCTTTTCCTTCTTTTTCAACAACCATAGTCATTGCTAAAATTGGCATAATGTCAGACATTTTTCCGTTTGGTGTTTTTTCTACATAACGATTATAGCATCTTATATATTCTTGCCCAGCTAATTTAGAAGGGTCATAAGCATAAAATTTGTTGTTTTTCATTGGAAAAGCAACATTATCAAATGCTTCAGCAAGCGCTTTGTTGTAAGGTATATCCTTAACAATATCTTCAAATTTACTGGTAGTGTATACAGACATTAAAGTGATTTTTTTCTATTTATTCTAATCTTTTGGTAAAAATAGAAAAAATTGAAATAAAAAACTATAGTATTTATAAAAAAACTTATTACTATGGCTTTTACAGCACCCACAAATCCTACTGTAGTTGGACTTTATATAAGTAAATTTATAGAAACTCCTAATACATTAAGTTTTCCAACAATAATCACCAAAGGTTCAGGTTATACATCGCGCCCAACCATTACTGTTGATAACACTAATGGAGCAAATGGAAGCGGAGCAATATTAGAACCAATAATGTCGCCAAATGGCACAGAAGTATGGGGTTTGAATTTTGTTTTTGTGAGAGATTATAGGTCCACTTCTACCTATTCTAAAACCGACCCAGATACAGGTATTCCGGATTATGTGTGTTATAATAGTAAAATTTATAAATACATTAATGCAACAGCTACTTCTGGAAATCAACCTGATATTAGTCCATTGTACTGGCAATATGTTAGAAATGGAAGCGCTGGAACGCAAAAAGGGTCAGGGTACAGTAACAATATAGCACCAAATATTATATTTACCGGTGGTGGAGCTTCAGTGCAAGCAACCGCAAGCGTTAGTCTTAGCAACAACACAACAATTCTTGGTAAAACAGCAAATGAAAATGCATTACTGCAATTCATATATGATAATGGGATTAATCACATAGCCTTATATGACTTAAGGGCAATGAACTGGGGAAGTACCACCTCCACTAACACAAGTGCGCCAGGAACTAATTTATTAGCATCATTTATTTCAAGAGCTCGAACCTCAGGAGTTACAAGTGTTGCGGCTGTAAGGTCAGGTTCGGCTGCAGATACAAATTTTATAGTTAACTATAATAGTCAAAGAACTTTAGCTAATGAAAGATTTGATTGGATAAATATTGAAAAAGAGTGGTGGAACGGTGATGGAACTTTTGCACAATATCTTTCAAACTTACAAACAGTACATAATACTGTTACTGGTGCCACACACCCAATGAAAGTTGAAATTTATATTGGATGGCCATCGAGTTCTGAAATGGCTCAGTTACTACCATATTTAGAACGCGTATTAGTTCATGATTACAGACTATACCCAGATTATAATTATACTAAAACAAGACTAAAATATATTGGTGATGGCGCACAGGCAATAAATAAAGTAATTGATGTAATGCCAATTTTTTCAGCCGAAAGAGTTTATTCTCCATGGGGCGCTGATTATGAATTCATGGGAGCTTATTATACTGGAAACACAATTTATAATGGTTATTATGAATGGGCAGTTCCAACAAATTCAACGCCTCATGGTTCGTATAATTTTGATTCTTATTCTAATACAAAAAATTATTGTAAACCCGTAGGACATATTATATTTACACAAAAATTACTTAACGCTTCTCAAACAGCAGGAAATATAACACCAATATCATGCTCAGCTGTTATAACAGCAAGCGGCTCAACAACATTTATTACTGGCAATACAGTAACATTACAGGCAAGCAATGGAGCTTCTTGGTTATGGAACAACGGCGCAACAACTCAAAACATTTCAGTTAATTCCGGTGGCACTTATTCTGTAACTATCGATAATGGATTGGGATGTGTTGCAACAAGCAATTCAATAAATATTACAGTATTACCAATAGGGTCTTATACTGTTACAATTATACCAGATGGGCCTACATTTTTTTCACCTGGCGGAAGTGTTGAATTAACCACATCAGCATCCACCACTGGAATAACATATACTTGGTTTCCGTTTGGACAAACTGGAAGTACTATTACAGCAACAACATCCGGAACATATTATGTGATTGGTGATGATGGTCTTGGAAACACTTTTACTTCTTCAACTGTTACCGTAAACGCCAATTATAATCCAGGAGGAGGTGGCCCAGGTGGGACCGAAGAACCAACAGAGGCTATTATAAATTCTGTTATTAGTTATTCAAATACAGAAACAATATTTCCATGGATTTCATTTAATATGATAAATGTAGATTTATCAGCAGATAAATTTTATGTGTTTGTAAAAACAGCTTCAAGTGATGGAGAAAAAACTGGATTAAGATTTTCTATTGATGGTGGTGAAAACTTTATTCCATTAGAAGAAAAAACTAATACAACTTTAAGTTGGCATCGTTATGGAGCGTTTGAATTTCCTATATGGCAAAAAGTAACAGAACAGTATTTTACTGTTTCTTTCCAAGCTACAAATAATAAATTGATATTAAGTCAATTTGTTATTAGCAAAGACCCAGAATTTATTCCTGGCCCTTACTAAGCTTTGGGTTGAGGTTCAACTAATGGTACTGGCACATCCCATGGGTCATCACTTGGGATAGGTTTTACATCTGGTTTAGTTTCAGGTTTTGTTTCAGGAATAACGGTTGGTAATACCGGCGAAGTTTTTGTATTCATTATATTAAAAAATTAGGATACTTTAATGATAGTTTTCTAATGTGTTCAATCAAATGTTTTTCTTGATAGTCTTCAATGTTTGGTATTCTTGAATCTACATAAATAGTATCATCAAACAACCATTCTTCAATTGCAGTTAAAATAGTATCTGTAGTAAGAGCGTCATTATCTTTGTTGTTTAGTTGATTAACCAAAAACAACATGCTCTGATAATCACTTTCAATTACCTCTTCATCAATGGGACCTAAAGGTAAATTAATGGAACGTCTGTTTTCAATACGAGCTTTTCTAAATTGTGAGCTGTTTCTAAATATCTCCAATTCATTAACTCTTCTAACATCAGTTATTACAACTTTTTTACTATCACCAATTGATTCAAAGGCACGATTAGTCCAATGATGGACACCATTTTGTTTTTTCATTTCTTCACCAAACCAAACCATGTATGGACGAAGAATTTCTTTTATTTCTATATTTACCGGATTCAAAAAATCAATCTCACTAAACTTAATATCAATACCATTATTTTGCAAATCCTCGAAAACTTGATTTTTCATCCAATCATTCAAATCTTGTTTTAACATATCACCAAATGCAATTCGTTTAAAACCTAAACGCTCAGAGAACATTTGTCCAACACTATCTTTACCGGCCCTTGCATACCCTCCTAATCCTAAAATTGATTTGCCGTGTATAAGACTATAATTTATCTCTCTTGAATTTCTGGTTATTAAATGCTCTGGTATAGGAAGATTAACGCTCATTGTTTTGTTGATTTCTAATTTTTTTAAAAATAGAAAAATTAGATTAAATATGCAAGTTTAATTTGAAAGTGGGAACTCTATTTTAGGATATGAATCGTAGTCACATATCTTGACAAAACCTGGTGATAATTTCCAAATATCTTTAGTGATATCGGGCTCAATACGAATAGTTGCTGATTCATATTTGTTTACATCACGTTCTAACTGAACCATCACACCTTCGATGTGATTGTTATAAATATGGGTATCACCACCATCAAATATTAACTCTTCAGCAACCATATTAGTGCAATGTGCTAAAATATGTGTTAATATTGCATAAGAAGCAATATTAAAAGACAAGCCAATAGCGGTGTCCACACTACGTTGGTGCCACTGCAAACTTAATGCGCGAGTTGGAATATTATAAGTATTAAAATATTCATGACCTTGACTATGAATCATTTCTTCAGCCATTAAATGTGGTTTAGGAAATTTTTTTAAATACAATTTTTCTCTTTCTACTAAACTTAACTCCCTTGTCCAACATTGAAACCCATAATGACAAGGAGGTAGAACTGATGCATCCACATCCGCAGGATTCCATGCAGTAACAATTAAACGTCTTGAATCTGGGTTGTTTTTTAAGTCATAAATCAAACGCTGTATTTGATTGATGTGTTTATTTTCACTGATAGTCCAATTAATCCATTGTTGTCCATAAACCGGGCCGAGCTCACCCCACTCACGAGCGAAATCATTATCTAATTTTATTTTATTGATAAATTGTTCGCTTGTTAATTCCTCTGGATATAATGAACCTGGAGAGCCATTATTCAACCAGGTAGTATAGCGCTTATAAGCATCCCCAACCCAAATATTCACATTGTTATCAACTAACCATTTAATATTAGTTAATCCATATTGTTTATATTCCGGAAGTGTCATGTGATATCCTAAAAACCAAAATAGCTCATAGACTACTCCTTTGGTAAACATTTTTTTGGTAGTGATTAAAGGTAATTTATTATTCCTCAAATCAAATCGCAATTTTGTACCGAAAACAGAAATAGTTCCAGTGCCGGTTCTGTCAATTTTTTTAGTACCATGATTTAATATTAGATTAAGTAAATAATGATATTCTGCGTCAACTTGTGCCATATTTATAGTTGTATTGATTGGTCAATACTTTGGCTAAATTAGTAAAAATTTTTAATTAGAAAAAATAGAATGAAAAAATCTAAAAATGAATTGATTGAAGGTGTTGACTATATAATCAACGAAAAAGGATATTGGGTATTTACTGAAAAATATCATTTAGACCGAGGATATTGTTGTAAACCATGGTCAGATTTTGGGTGCCTAAACTGTCCTTATCGAAAAGAAAACAAAAGTCAGTCAGCCCCGGCGAAAGAATAATTGTCGGGTTCTTTGTAATATTTCATTAAAAAATGCTAATGCATCTTTTATTGGATTTTTCTTATGAATATAAAAATACACTGAAAAAAACATCAATGCTATTGAATAAAAAATCAAATTAGCCTTCCAGAAAGCGCCGGTAACATGCATGGTATAAGCAAATAAAGCATCATATCCAAAAGGGTTGATGAATAAACTAATTGCTAAAAAAGTATTTTTACGAGAATAAATATATAAACCAACAAACAAGGCCACAAGGCAATAGAAAAGGCATATAGCATTCCAGTAACCACCCATCAATTTCATAGCTACTAAAAGTAGCCAATCGAAACCAAACGGTAGAAAGAAGGTTCCTGCCATCAGGCAGAGGGTCGCTATTTTCTGTTTGTTGAACATCCTGTTTTCGACTATCAGATTCCATGTAAAATTGTTTAAAGTTTATCTCCCGCTATTTCTAATCTTGCCTTACTCTGCATTTAAATAGTAAATAAAAATAAAGCCCACTTTTTTGTGGGCTTTATTGTGGCGGAGAACGGATTCGAACGATAAGTTTTGACACTCATCCTGGGACTACTCCCAGCGTTGACTCATGGGTTTTCAGGCTCATTGCTCTACCATCTGAGCTACTCCGCCATTTAAATTAGTGATACAAATGTAATAATTCTATTTTTTCTAAACAAGTAATGATTAGAAAATTTAGGCTATTTATTAGAAATCAACAGGATAAAATGCAATATAACAACGAAAATCACTTACGTAAAATCATCCGTCAAGAGCTAATGAAAATGTATTCAGTTAATGAAACAGACTTGGTTGCTCCTGAAAAATCGTCCTGGGAAAAAATGAAATCTGAGTTTAAAGATTTGGTTAACGAACTATTAAAGCATATAGAAGACGATTCATATGCAGATGCTTCAAGCTCTATTGAAAGAGCAACTAAAATATTGAAAGCTTGGAAAACTAAGATTGATAAGGGCTTGATGGATGAGGCTGACCAGGCTTAAGATAATATAACTCCGGACGAGCTTTTAAGATATTTATCCAATTCACCTCTTTTAATTTAGAGAAATCACAAATGTTTTTAAAACCTTCTGCATTATGTGTTAGCAAATATTCCCAACAAAATGCCGATAGTTGGTCTTTTCTTTCCTCAATTAAAAACTCTAAATCTGGAACATAACAAGCAAATTGACATATGTTATAATCATTAGCATTTTTTAATATTTCATCAGGAATATAGTTTACAAGTTCCGGTCTTTCTTTTACTATTTCTATCCAATCTAAAATTTTTAATTTTTTTAAAATTAGCTTATCTATATATTTATCACCAGTATAAATTAGCAATGACCGAGTGTGGAAGTTATCCATTTTTTCAAACTCTAATAATTTTATTATTGCATGCACTTGATTAAACTCTCTGATAATTTCAGTATATTCCATTACATTAAAAGATATGGTACCACTTTCATATTGTTCAATTAGTTCAGGATTAATTTTTAAAAGAGTAATTAAATCGCGATTAGTCAAATCTTCAACATAGAAAGTAAACCTTTCAAACATATCCGGATGAAATTTAAAAAAAGATTCTAATTCTGATATATTAAAATCATAAGAAGAGATATCAATCAAATCCAAAACTGTTTTATCACGGCACATTAATCTTATTAAATGTTTTTTACTTAATCTATTCCAATTAATAGTGCTCCTAATCTGCCTATCGGTAAGTAATACCCTATCATCAATATTACTTAATTCAATATGGTCCATGATTAGTTTATAACATTTTTCAGATATAAACTCCCAACAATTCATGGCAACATAATGACATATACCATTATAAATTGGTCTTAAATCATGATTTAAACTCCATGGTTTATGTGGAAGAGATGGTTTTTTTGGACGTAAGCTCATTAAAATAAATATCCACTTTTATTATAGTTTACTTATTGATTGAAAAATTATAAATTTACATTATGGAAAATATAAAAACAGAAGAAGAAAATTCTAATAACTTGAATGAAATGGAAATTCAACCTTTAGTAGTTTCCACTTTCAATAAAATTGCTGAATGGCATAATGAGGATACATCAAAAGCTGGTCTCAAACATTTATCAATAAGCTTAATTGAAGATATCGCCGGAGCTGTGTTTCAACACTTAGGTCTTAGTTATGAGTCTAAAATTAAAATGGATGAAGAGTTAAGAAATCGAATAGATAAAATAAAGGAAGAAAATAATGAACAATATCCCTCAAAAAAGATTGAGGATATGACATATGAAGAATTATTAGAAGAATTGGAAAAGAAAAAAAGGAATCCTTAATCAGATTCCTTTTACTTCCATAATTTTACCTGTAAGAGTAAAGGCGCGAGGAACAAATTTCCAATTTGTTAATTGATTACTCATTACCGGACGAGCTCCTGCTTCAGCATTATATGCAATAGTAATGTGTGGTGTGTTTTTTTCAAAATCAATATCATCTGAGGTTTTAACAACCACTGCAGCAATCATATCATTAAATGCGTATTTAATAACCCTCATCTCTATTGTTTGACCAATCATTTCTTTATCCATAGCTGGACCCATATTAATTGTAACATGGTCTGCAGTAAAAACCCAACTCTTAGGTATTTCCATCTTTTTTTGCTTTTGCATTTCCTTAATAAATTCTTCTAATTTTTGTTTCGATTTATTATCAAGTAAAATGCCGGTATAGCTAACTCTTTTTTTTTTGATTTCTGTTTCAACTATTTTTGCCACACCCTGTCTTATTAATGTTCGTATTTCTTTTGATTCTTTAATGATTTTTTTATTAGCAATTTCTTCAGTTCCGCTCGGTAATATTTTATATAAAATAGCATCAAAATAATTGGTTAAAAACCAATTTTCGCGAGGTGCATAATTTCCATTTCCATCACGAGTTTCATCTTGAATTAATAGAGCGCCATTTTCAATGCCATTAAACGTTTTGGTGTCTAATACCTTATATTTTTTACCAAAAGTAAGATTTATTCCTCTAATTACAATATCATCATCAATATTACCAGCGCGATTAACTTGATGTTGGTCAAATTTAGTAAATCCGTCAGTGCCTTGATATTGAATCATCATGTTTTTAATAACTTTATAACGATAAATTGAGTAATCATCCATAAGCTTATCGAACAAAATATTACCAGATGGGATTTGTAAAATTTCTTGTTTTAATTCTATTAACTTTTTCTGAGCATCTTCTTTATCTAAGAAAGTTTTGATGTTTTTATAAAAATTAAATGCTGCAGTAGAATTTGTTCTATCAAACCCAACACGAGGTGGGTTAAAGTTTGTTAAATAATAATCAACAAGCTCATTTGAATCAGCTCCAGATATTTCTAATGTTTTAACATAATCTTTTATTGATTCATATCTTAGTTTAATTTCAGATGAGTGGTCATCAATAGTTTTTTGTTTTTTAAATAAAGAAGAATTACTAACAGCATCATTTGCTTTTGTTGCATTAGATTTTTCAAAACTTTTTCTCAAATCATAATAATATCGAATAATGCTTTGAATATTTTTTTTAGCTTCTTCTACACCAACAGGATAATAACTTACTGTTTTAACATCATCTTCATAATACCACTTTCTACCAACACTTTCTTGAGCTTCTGTCACAACCGCATTTGGTTTGTTTTTATTTAAGGCAACATAATATTCAAAAACACCAGGAAGATATGGAGCTTCGATAATTTCTCCATCAACCATAACTTTTTTCTTTTCACCAGCCTTAAATTTAGTTTGATAATAATTTATAAATTCATCCTTTTCTTTTGTCATGGTTTTTTCAATTTCTTGAGGATTGCTTTCAGAAAATAACACACGTAAAAAAGAAATGTCTTTAGCTTTTTGCTCAGCTTCTGGTGTGGCAGCTTTTGCATTAACAAATGATTGAATAAGAGCTTTGTTTTTATTAATAAAATCTCTTCTTTCTTTTTGGGATAAAACTTTTAAGTTATCCGGAATAATAAATTCTTCATCTTGTTCAATTCTATTTGCATGACCTTCACCTGGATTTAATATCTTCTTGCGAACACCAATATATTCGCCGGTTTGAGAGTCTTTCTTCGCATTAGCATGTTGGCGCAATCTTGGTTGTCTCGCAAACTGCATAAAATTAAATACACCAGTAATTTTGCCACCAAAAGCATTAATAATATCTTGCGCATGAGTATTCAATAAATCCTTGAACATATTTCTAAACTCATTGTAGTTAGCCATGTTCTTAAACAAATCTTTGAAAGATTCTGGATTTGAAGTAATATATTGAGAAAAATTAAGATTTTGAATTAATCCCATGAAACGTTGAGCTGGAATATTACCAATCAAAACACCTAAACTGTTTATAATTAAATTAGGGTCGCGTTTAGCTATTTCTTCTAAATTGATTTTTTGTAATAAATCAATTGCTTCTTTACCAAAACGTTCAATAAGCGATGAAAGTCTTTTAATAAAATCAAATGGTCTATCTTTTGCAAGTTCAGCAATATCGACTTGACGTTGTTCCATCCAATCTGCAGGAACAAGTTTTTTAATATACTCCCAGTTATTTTCTATAATATCTGGTCTATAATCAGCCAACACATTAAGAAGGTCCATTCTTCTTTTGGCTATATCGCGTAAAATACCAATACCACCGGAATATAAATCTTCTCTTAAATAACCATTATAGTCACCCATTTGTTTAACAAGATTTTTCATATCAGGACAATGACACAATAAATCAATAAGCATTGCGTCTGAATCATCCCATCCACCACTT
>Ga0116192_1001138_pt1 | contig 19045 bp, 20 predicted proteins | sample AD_UKC113_MetaG_FD_89876 | JGI IMG/M metagenome (GOLD analysis project Ga0116192, IMG submission 89876) | Active sludge microbial communities of municipal wastewater-treating anaerobic digesters from Hong Kong - AD_UKC113_MetaG | ecosystem: Engineered > Bioreactor > Anaerobic > Digestate... | reverse complement strand
TATCCTCCCGCTTAGCACCCCACATTACTGTGACGCACCGGGATTAGCTACCCGGCTCCTTGGCGATTACCGGGGTCGGACTTTCACCGACTAGTGCGGTCCAGCTTCGCTGGACGCGCGGAAAATTAAAAAGGGCTGTTCTTTCGAACAGCCCTTCCCCAAAATGCCGTTAACCCAATCTTGACACCTGGTATGTTCCAGGTGGGTGCCCTGTCGGACATTTCACACTTCCACCGCCGTTGCACAAGACTTGAGCCTTATGTCGGAATTAGCTTGTGGCCTGTGCTACGTGGCCAAACAATCGGACTCCCTTGTCAATTATAGCAGGTTCAATATAAGGGCATCACGCACATTCCAGGATTGATTTCTTAAGTTCATTATAGCACAGCCTGAAAAACCGCTCAATATGAACTAATTGTCAGCAAAAACGAAATTTACATGGTATAAAAACGTACTGATCCGTAGAGTTCCCGCAATACCAGCACCTGACGAAGGGTGCCTAAATTTTGTTTTTCTCGGGTAAGTTTTTCCAATACCTGCGGGGCATAAAGGCCCTCTGAAGCCGGGGATTAATCCGGCTTTCTATGGCGATGGCCTGGAAATACTTCCGCCATAAAAGCTCAAATTCCTCGTCACGCTCATCATCCCTAATGGGCAGAACTTCATCGGAGAAGACCACCTGCTCTGTGTTATATAAGGCATAGAGATTCCTTTTGGCGTCATGGATGATCCAGGGCTGGTCATTGAGCCGATCGGCAAAATGAGGGGCCAAAAGCATGATGATATTGTTGTCAGGCTCCATCTTAGCATAGTAAATACCGTTCTTAAGCCTTGTAAACCTTAATATGCCCGTGAAGGTATGGGTCTCCATAGCCACCCGCCGGCTCATATCATGGACGCGCAAAACATCGGGATGCTGTAAATAGGATAATACTCGCCGGCCCACTTTCAGTCCTACCTTAATGTACCGATAAATAGCCAGCCCCACATCCGGGTCCTCACCGAGATAAGCCCGATAAAGCTCCTCGATGGCCTCCTGGGACATCTTTTCCACAACCGAGCGATAGACCCGATCCGACTTATCGGGTTGGGTTTCAATGTCCCTGACCTCAGAAAACAGGGTAAGCTGGAAATGGGCCCTGGAGACAATGGCCTCAGGCTCCTCCTTATGGGCGTAGGCCTCAAAGACTGCTGAAAGTATGCCTTCAAAGGTTCCATCGGTGACGTAGATCATGGTTATCCTCTTTCTTTCAGGCTCCTATGTCAAATATTACCCAAACATGGATATCTGGCCGTAAAGGCATTTGGAATCCTTTTCTTCGGCCAGAATGGGGTAGAGATCGTCCGAGTCCAGATCCACATCCCCATAATAGGCGCCTTTACAGGTAATGAAGTACTTGGCTCTTTTAAGCACCACCCGCATCCGTTTAAGATCTTCATAGGAAAGAGGGGCAATGCGTTTGGCCCTAACAATGCGCTCCGCCATTTTGTACCCTATGCCGGGCACACGCATGAGCATTTCCAATGGTGCCTTATTAATCTCTACAGGGAATTGATCCAGGTGATTCAAAGCCCAGAAGCATTTAGGATCCACCCGGGTATCAAAATTGGCCTGACTCTCGCTCAATAGCTCATGGGCCTCAAAGCCATAGAAGCGCAGCAGCCAGTCAGCCTGGTAAATGCGGTGTTCCCTTAAAAGGGGCGGGCTGGTCGTAATAGCCGGAAGATCCTTATGCTCGTTAACCGGCACATAGGCCGAATAGTAGACGCGCTTAAGGTTGTAGCGCTTATAAAGCTCCTGTGACAGATTCAGGATGGTTCGATCACTGTCCTTGGTCGCTCCTACAATGAGCTGAGTAGTCTGACCCGCTGGTACAAACATTTGCTTTTTCCGGTAAATGGTCAGCTCATTGCCACCCAAGATCTGCTCCCTGACATAGGCCATGGGTTTTATAATATTGCCATGATCCTTCTGGGGCGCTAAAAGCTTCAGCCCCTGAACGGACGGAAGCTCAATATTGATGCTCATACGATCAGCTAAAAGACCCGCCTCATGAATGAGCCTTAAATCGGCGCCAGGAATGGATTTCACATGAATATACCCATTGAACTTGTGCTCATGGCGAAGCTTTCTTAAGGTGGTTACAATGAGCTCCATGGTGTAATCGGGGCTTTTTATAACCGCCGAACTTAAGAAAAGCCCTTCAATATAGTTCCTGCGATAAAACTCTATGGTTAGCTGGCAGAGCTCGTCAGGGGTGAAGGTGGCCCGGCGGTTGTCGTTAGAGGCACGGTTCACGCAATACTTACAGTCATAGATGCAGCAATTGGTGAAAAGCACCTTTAGAAGTGAAATACAACGGCCATCATCGGACCAGCTATGGCAAATACCGGCGGGAGCGGCATTTCCCAACTGGCCTTTTTTGCTTGCCCGATTGCTCCCGCTGGAGGAGCAGGATACATCATATTTGGCCGAATCAGCCAATATCTGAAGCTTTTCAAGTAATTGCATGGAATCCTCCGAGAACATATGTTCTTTTTTAGTATAGCATATCCCGGCGAAAAAAAACATATGTTTGCAAAAAGAAAAGCCAAAAAATGATAATCGAATAAAGACGCTATCGAAAGAAATCTAAAGCTGTTTCAGGCACCTTTCCAGGTTCTCAACAGTCTTATCGACCTGTGTTTTACCGATATAGTAGTGGGTGACTAAACGGAGCATCCCGTCCTGGGGCGGGTTGATTAAGATCCCTTCCCTTTTCATGGCCAGGGCCAGGGCTTGGCCGTCCACAGGCTTATTCAATCGCAAAAAGACCATATTGATATGGACATCCTCCAAAAAGACCTCCAAATCGGGCAGTCTGGCTAAGGATCGGGCCAGATACCGGGCCTGTTCATGATCCTCATGGAGCCTTAACGTCATTTTCTCCAGGGCCAAAATTCCCGCCTGGGCCAGTATACCCACCTGGCGCATGCCCCCGCCCAAAAGCTTGCGCTTTCTGCGCACCTTTTCAATAAAGTCCCGGGAGCCAACCAGCATGGAGCCAACGGGAGCACAAAGCCCCTTGGAGAGGCAGAACATGACAGAATCGGCATATTGGGCTATCTCAGCGGCATCCACCTTAAGACAGGCTGCCGCGTTAAACAGCCTGGCCCCATCCAGATGCACGGGCAGATTATGGTTTTGGGCCAGAGCATAAAGCTCCCGCATATAGGACAGTTCATGAACCACCCCAGTGGAATGGGCATTTTCGGTACAGATAAGCCCGGTCCTGGGCTCATGGATATCCTCCCCTGACCGGATGGTTTTTTCCACCTTACTTAAATCCATCCGGCCTTTGAAGGACGGCAGGCATCTTAGGCTGGCTCCGGCAATAATGGCCGCGGCGCCGCCCTCATGGGCCACAATATGGTTATCCTCCGGGATAATGACCTCATCCCCGCGCTCAATATGGGTGAAAACTGCCAACTGGTTGCCCAGGGTTCCTGTAGGCACAAAGAGGGCTGCCTCCTTGCCCAGGGTCTTGGCCGCCAATTCCTGCAGGCGATTGACAGTGGGATCATCTCCGTACACATCATCCCCCACCTCGGCAGAAAGCATGCTCTTTAGCATTTCCTCGGTGGGCCATGTGACGGTATCGCTTCTTAAGTCAATGTATTTCATGGTTTTATTTCTCCTGGCCAAAAAGAGTTTGGTATAAGACTGTCAGATTATCAAAGACGGGCGCACCCGTGGATTCAAGCCTTGAACGGCTGCAGTGGCCATTGGCCACCAAACAGCAATCAAAGCCCGCTTCCCCGGCCACCTCATGGTCGTGGAGGGTATCCCCGATGAACAGAACCTCCTCGGGACAGCAATGGGTGATATCTAAAAACTTCATGGCCAGATGGACCTTACTATCGGCCTGGTTATCCTTTTGACCAAGGATATGGGTAAAGTACTCCATGAGACCATAGTGCTCCACCTGCCTGCGCAGAAGCCCCAGTTCCGAGGCTGAGACAATATGTTGGCTCAACCCTCTGTCCTTAAGCTTCTTAAGAATGTCTCTGACATCAGTGTGAATGTTAATAGAGGGCGCCTGTCTGATGTAATTTTGGATATATTCCTGGCAAATGCTCTCATAATCTTCCTTTTCCATATCAAAACCCGCCTCATAATATAAATTGATGACGGGAAATTCAATTATCTCCCGATAGGTTTCCAGGGGCAGCAAACCCATGCCGCGTTTTTCCAGCATTTCGTTCACTGCCCTGGCACAGGCCTCCGCGTCATTGAGCAGGGTGCCGTTCCAATCCCATACAATATGCTTATATTTCATAAGAATCTCCTATAATCCCGATAACTACTATCCTTTGATTATACTCGCCCCGCGGGGAGAATGTCAAAAAGTGCGCTGATTCCTTACAGACTTTTATCCGGATATCTGATATAATAAGAGAGTAGTTTTATTTTCATTCGGAGATGGTTATTTTGAATACGTATACTTCTATATTGGTTTGTGTCACCCAGCAAAAAGCCTGCGAGCGGCTGATTCGCACTGCCGCGGAGCTTTTGGCCGATGGCGGAAGCCTCTATGTTATACATGTTACAAGAGAAGACTGGAATTTTATTGACGATGCAAAAGACGGCGTAGCTCTGGAGTATCTCTTCTCCCTGTCTAAATCCTATGGCGCCGAGCTGACCATCCTTCATTCAGATAAGATCCCTGAAACCATTGCCCAATATGCCCAGCATTATGGTATTGAACTTATTATTACGGGCGAGGGACCCCAGGGCAGCAGCGCCTTCAGCGATCGCCTGAGGGAGCTTTTGCAGGATTCTGAAACCAAAATCATGACCCTTTCGGGCAATTGCAATCCACTGCATGCCAACCTATAAGAGGGCTCTTTACGCATCATCATTGCGGTTGAGCAGAGCATAAACCTCCCGTTTGGACAGGTTCCTGTCCCGGGCGGTCAGTTTCATGGCCTCCATGCGCTCATAGCCTTGCTTGAGGTACATATCCACATGCGCTTCGATAGTCAGACTGGAATAATCGGGCTTTTGATTTTCAAAGGCCCTTTCTTGCGTGCCTTCAACCACAATGACAAACTCACCCCTGGGCTCGGTTTGCTCAAAATGGCTGAGTACCTGGCTTAAGGTTCCCCGGACCCCCTCCTCATGGCGTTTGGTCAACTCCCGCATGGCTGCGCAGCGCCTGTCGCCCAAAACTGCCAGGGTGTCCTTGAGCATATCCTTGACCCGATGGGGCCCTTCATAAAAGATAAGGGTCCGTTCCTCAAACTTGAGCCTTTCTAAAAACTTGACCCGTTCCGAGTGCTTTTGGGGCAGAAAGCCTTCAAAGGCAAACCGTCCGGTGGGAAGGCCTGACAAAATCAAAGCGGTGACCGAGGCCGAGCAGCCCGGCACAGCGGTTACAGTGATGCCCTCCTGGAGAGCCATGGCCACCAGCTCCTCCCCGGGATCGGAGATGGCCGGGGTTCCGGCATCGCTGACCAGCGCCAGGTTCTCTCCTGCCTTCAGCCTTTGCAGAAGCTCTTTAGCCCTGGAGATTCTGTTATTATCATGATAGCTCACCAGGGGTTTTTTAATTTCATAATGATTAAGCAGCTTCAAGGTATGGCGGGTATCCTCGGCAGCAATAAGATCCACCTCGGAAAGGACCCTGACCGCTCTAAAGGTCATGTCCTCCAGATTGCCTATGGGTGTTGCAACAAGGTAAAGGGTTCCGTAATCCTGGCTCATGGCATCTCCTGGTTCTGGTATTCTTAAAGGGTTACTGATTTGTGACGGGTCACATGGCAGCTTATATTAACGGCCACGGGCAGTCCGGCAATATGGGTGGGATAGGTCTCAATATTCACGCCCAGGGCGGTCATACGGCCTCCCAGCCCCGCAGGACCGATGCCCAGCTTGTTAATGCTCAAAAGAAGCTGCTGTTCCAAATCCCTGTAATAGGCATCGGGATGGCCTTGATCCAAAGGACGCATCAAGGCCTTCTTGGCCAAAAGGGCGGCCTTCTCCATGCTCCCGCCGATTCCCACACCCACCACAATGGGAGGACAGGGATTGGCACCGGCCTGACTGACTGTATCAATAACCACCTTTTTCACGCCTTCCACGCCGTCGGAGGGCTTAAGCATCTTCAATGCGCTCATGTTCTCACTGCCAAAGCCCTTGGGGGCCACATGGATTGTAAGCTTGTCCCCTTCCACTATCTCATAGTGAATCACGGCCGGAGTATTGTCCTTAGTATTTTCTCTCCGAAGGGGATCTCTGACCACTGAGTTTCTCAGATAACCCTTCTTATAGCCCCGGCGTACACCCTCGTTGAGGGCCTCCTTCAGGCTTCCCCCGGAGATATGTACATCCTGACCCAGTTCTACAAAGAGGATGGCCATTCCCGTATCCTGGCAAATGGCCAGGCCTTCCCTGGCTGCAATCTCGGCGTTCTTAATGAGGCTTTCCAGAATGGAGCGCCCCGTATCCGACTCCTCTAAGTCCGCCGCTTTTTCCAGGGCATTTTTCACATCCTCATTCAAATAAAGATTGGCGTCTATACACAGCCTCTCTACGGCATCGATGATGGTTGCTGCTTCAATGGTTCTCATTATCATCTCTCCTCATATCCACAGGCCATAAGCCCCATGGTCTCTTGCTTTTTTAGTGTATCACTTTTTAGGCTTCAGAGCATCTTTCCACACTAAAATCTTCTTTGGTCAGATCTCCCAGCACCTTGATGGCCTTTAAGCCAAACTGATTTTGCAGGGCTCTCAGGTTGGAGCGTTTCTGCCCAATGATTTTGGACACAAGATGGGGGCTGGTTCTGATAAGAATATGCTCATGGGCCTTAACTTCCATATCAACAAGCTTACGGGCGATTTTCTGCCTGAAGATTTCTGAAGCCACCAGCTCTCCGAAGGCCGGGTGATAGGGCCCTGCTGTCACCGAGGCTCCCAGGGTTTCGGAATCATGGAGGCCAAGGCGTAATACGGTAATCCCCGCTTCCTCATAGAGGGGAAGAATTTGCGCGCACCAGTGAACCGCTTCCTCAAGACTCAGGGGCGCATAATGGCCCTGGTGGTACATGCGTTCCAAGAGGGTTCCCTTAAGCACCAGAACGGGGTAGATTCTGACCATCTGCGGCTTCAGGGAAATAACCCGGCGGGCTGTTGTAAGGGCGATGTCCAGGCTGTCCCCGGGAAGACCCACCATGGTCTGAATGCCAAGCTTTATACCGCGCTGACCAATCTTTTGACAGGCCATCTCCACATCCCGGGGGGTATGCCCCCTTCCGCTTTGCTCAAGAACCCCGGCATCCATGCTCTGCACCCCCAGTTCAATGGCGGTGACACCGTAGCGCTCAAGAATATCCAGCACATGGTCATTGATGGCGTCGGGCCGGGTGGAAAGACGGATCCCCTGAATCCTTCCCGATTTAAGATAGGGCTTAACAGCCTCAAGATAGGCGACCATTTCAGGCTCGGGGATGGCCGTAAAGCTTCCCCCGAAAAAGGCGATTTCCGTCTCACAATCCCCTCTGAGTGTCGAAAGGCTGTCCTCCACTGTCTTAGCCGCCTTCAACGGGGTTTGTGGATCGCTTTCACCGCTTATTCGACGCTGATCACAGAACACGCAGGTATGTGGACAGCCCCTGTGGGGAACAAAGATGGGAATATTGACATGGCGTAATTCACCCCGAAGGGCCTTATCATTGTGCATGGTTGATCATTTCCAGAGCGGCCTTTGCAGCCATCTGCTCAGCATCCTTCTTGGATTTTCCCGTACCGGTACCAATGGCCTTTCCATTGGCGTAAACACCAATTTTAAAGGTTTTGGAGTGATCGGGGCCGGTGGCCTCCATGAGCTTGTATTGAATCTGTACATCCCCTGACTTCTGGAGCTCTTCCTGCAGGGCTGTCTTATAGTCCATGAACAGCATGCCGTTGACGGCCTTATGATAAATATCGCCCAAAAGATTGACAATAAAGCCCTCAGCTTCATCAATACCGCCATCCAGGTAGATACTGCCGATGATGGCTTCCAGGGCATCGGACAAAATAGAGGGACGGGTCCGCCCGCCATTGGCCTCTTCTCCGCGGCCTAAAAATATCAAATCGCCCAGACCCATCTCCTGTGCACAGGCATACAGGGAGGATTCACAGACAATCAGGGACCGCATCTTGCTCATTTCGCCCTCGCTGAAATTGGCCTTGTTATTGTAAAGCATAAGGCTCATGACAAAATCCAGAATGGCATCTCCAAGAAACTCCAGCCTTTCGTTGTTCCTGGCGGCGAAGTTCTGATGCTCATTGGAATAGGAGCTGTGAATCAAGGCATTTATAGCATATTGCTTATTTCTGTATCGGTAGCCGATTCGCTCTTCCAGGACAGCGACCGTACTTAAAAGCTGGTCAGGTATCTTACTCAAGGTGACCCTCCTTTTTCCTTTCAGTACCCGTTTTCTAGTATTTTAACATAAGGGGTCAAGGGCTGTCATTGCCCATGTCTTTTGGCCCTCCTTTATGTTATACTTATGAAATAATCTGAGTATACCAAGCAAAGGGCAATGAGCTCTCCTTAAGAAGTGTGCACAGATTCGGAGGATTCATGCCACTAAAACTTATGCGTTAAGTTAAGGAGAATTGATACATGGAGAGAAATGCACTGGTTGATCTTCATATGCATTCCACCGCCTCGGACGGCACCTGGCGCTCTGAAAGGCTTGTGGAGAATGTTTTAAAGGCCGGCATCAAGCTGTTTGCCCTCACCGACCATGACAGCACCGAAAATGTTCCCGCTGTGGCTTTACTGGCCGCACAAAACGGCCTGAGCTTTGTCCCCGGCGTTGAGGTTTCCACCTTGTATGAAAACAGGACCTATCACATTCTGGGGCTGGGCATTAAGCCCGGACATGAGGCTCTGGAGCCCATGCTGGCTAAAAACCGGCGGCTTATGGATGATAAGGATGATGCGGGCATTCAGTATCTGGCCTCTATTTATCCGGAACGTGTTTCCTTTGAAGAATACCTTGCCTATGTGGACGATAAAGAAAGGGGCGGCTGGAAGAGTCTCAATTATCTCGTGGATAAGGGGTTGTGTACCAGCCATAAGGACTTTTTCAGCCTTTTTATCGACTGGAAGGAGGCCTTCAGTCAGGTGGAGTTCCCCGCTCCTCAACAAGCCATCGCCGCCATCAAGGCAGCCGGGGGTATCCCCATACTGGCCCATCCCGGCAGCCGTTCCTATGATCCGGATACTCAAAAGATTCTGAAGGACTTTAATGACATGGGCGTCATGGGCTTTGAATGCTTCCACCCCGATAACAACGAAGAAGCCACCCGGCTTTGCCTGAGCTTTTGCTGGGAACACGGCCTGCGTATAACCGGAGGTTCGGACTGCCATGGCGACTTTGTGCCCAGCCGGGGCCTTGGGCATCCCCTGGTCAGGCTCTCCGACCTTGACCTTGAGGGCATCACCATTCTGCCCCCGGGCGAAATATAGCCGAAGCCCACCTTATCTCCCTTTCGCTGAGCGGTCAAATTAAAAAGCAGCCCTTTCAGGCTGCTTTTCATTTTATGAGTTATTTCTCGTATTTCTTGAACAGAAGGGCTCCGTTATGACCGCCAAAGCCGAGGGCATTGGAGAGGGCATAGCGGATATCCTTGCTCCTGCCCACATTGGGCACATAATCCAGATCGCACTCGGGATCGGGCTCCTTAAGGTTAATGGTGGGCGGCAGGAAGCCTTCCTTCACAGCCATAATGGTGGCAATGGCTTCGATACCACCGGCAGCCCCCAGAAGGTGTCCCGTCATGGATTTGGTGGAGCTTACGGCCACATTCTTGGCATGGTCGCCAAAGACCTTCTTAAAGCCCTTGGTTTCCAGAGGATCATTCAAAGGTGTGCTGGTACCATGCGCATTGACATAGCCCACCTCTTCGGGAGCCACGCCTGCATCCTCTAAGGTCATTTGCAGGCATTTAACCCCCGCTTCCCCTTCGGGATCGGGAGCGGTAATATGATAAGCGTCGCAGGTGCAGCCATAGCCCACCAGCTCGGCCAGAATATTGGCACCGCGATTCACCGCATGCTCATATTCCTCAAGCACCAGGATACCAGCGCCTTCACCCATAACAAAACCGTCACGGTTCTTATCAAAGGGGCGGCAGGCGGTTGCAGGATCCTCATTCTCCGACATGGCCTTCATGGCGCAGAAGCCGGCAAAGGACAGAGGTGTGAGGGATGCTTCAGAACCACCGGTAATCATCACATCGGCATAGCCGTTCTGAATCACGCGGAAGGCATCGCCAATGGCGTGATTGGATGTGGCACAGGCGGTGACCACACAGGCATTATAGCCCTTGATGCCGTACTTAATAGCCACCTGACCGGAGGCCATATTCACAATCATCATGGGCACGAAGAACGGACTGACTCTCTTGGGACCCTTTTCAAACATGGTTCTGCAGTTGTCTTCAAGGGTTTCCATGCCCCCTATGCCCGAACCGATGAGAACACCGGCGCGATAGGGATCCATGGCGGTAAAGTCAATACCGGACATCTCAACTGCCTGCTGGGATGCAACCAGGGCATATTGAGTAAAGAGATCCATTCTCTTGGCTTCTTTTCTGTCAATGTACTGGGTAGGATCAAAATCATCTATCTGTGCGCCAACCTTGGTGGAAAAATTGGAAGTATCAAAACGGGTCACGGTCTTAATACCGCTTTTCCCTTCCTTCAATGCATTCCAGAAGGTCTCTACATTTAAACCAAGCGCATGCACGACGCCTAAACCCGTAACGACGACTCTTTTCTTCATTGTTGACCTCCTTGACAAATAAGTTCATTTGGAATACGCCATGATGAATAAAAAAAGCCCCAACGTTTATTTGCTGGGACTTTTCTTATTCACTTGATTCATTTATTGGTGTGCCTTAATGTACTCTACTGCATCACCAACGGTCGTAATCTTTTCAGCTTCCTTGTCTGGTATTTCCAAATCAAACTCTTCTTCGAGAGCCATAATAAGCTCAACGATATCGAGGGAATCGGCACCGAGGTCATCGATGAATGAAGCTTCCAAAGTGATCTCGCTTTCATCAACTCCCAACTGTTCTACGATGATATCCTTAACCTTCTCAAATACCACACCATTCACCCCCTTCCAGACAGGAATTGCAATATATTTATCCATATTATTGCATCCATTAGAAATAATATTACATATACAGCCCACCGTCAATATTTATTACCTGTCCGGTAATATATTGCGCACTGTCGGAAGCAAGGAATACAGCCAACTCAGCGACCTCTTCAGGTGTCCCATACCTGCCGAGGGGTATGCTTTTGAGATAGAGTTCCTTCACGCCTTCAGGCAGTGAGTCTGTCATTTGGGTTTCAATAAATCCGGGTGCAATTGCATTACAGGTAATGCCACGGCCCCCATATTCCTTGGCGATGGATTTGGTAAATCCAATAAGCCCGGCCTTTGAAGCCGCGTAGTTTGCCTGTCCTACATTTCCCATTAAGCCAACAACTGATGTCATATTAATGATTCTGCCGCTCCTCTTTTTCATCATAATTTTTAAAGCGGCCTTTGTACAGAGGAAAGTTCCTTTCAGATTGGTCTCGATGACCTTGTCCCAATCCGCTTCCTCCATACGAACCAAGGGTTTGTCGCATACAACACCGGCATTGTTAATTAAAACGTCTACGGTGCCAAAGGCCTCGATAGTCTTGTCAATCAGGCCCTGAGCTGCTTCAGGGGAACGCAAATCGCCTACAAAGCCGGCAACCTTGTATCCCAATCCCTTGAGCTCATCAACCACCGCATGGACACTTTCACCGGTACCCGATACCATCACATTGGCACCCCGGGCAGCAAAGGCCTTGGCCATGGCATAGCCCAGCCCCCTGGCAGAGCCTGTTACGATAACGGTCTTTCCTTCAAAGTTCATGTCTATCCCCTTTCTCAGTGAGGACAGTGTCATAGACACTGCCTTATTAATTACCCTTCAGGGATTCCAAAGTCTGAGCCAGGGAGGCATTATCCTCCACATTTAATACCTTGGCAGTCTTGTCAATCTTCTTGACAAATCCGCTCAAGACTTTACCTGGGCCAATCTCCACAAAGGTGTCCACACCGTTTTGAATCAGGGTGGCAACACAGTCCTCCCAGAGCACCGATGAGCTTACCTGCTTGACGAGAAGATCCTTGATATCCTTTTCTGACGCCACCAGCTTGCCGGTCACATTGGTGGCTACCGGAACTTGCATGGGGTTCACCGTGATGGATTCAAGCTCTTTTTGAAGCTTTTCGCCAGCGGGCTTAAGCAAGCTGCAATGGAAGGGTGCACTCACATTGAGCAGAACAGCGCGCTTTGCGCCTTTTTCGGCGGCCAGCTTAATGGCTTCATTGACGGCCGCGGTATGTCCGGCAATAGAGATTTGTCCGGGGCAGTTGAAGTTTGCAGGCTCCACAACCCCTGCACTGGAGGCCTGGCGGCAGATTTCTTCCACATCCTCACGGGATAGGCCAAGAATGGCGGCCATGGTTCCCTCACCAAGGGGAACAGCCTCCTGCATAAACTTTCCTCTTTTTCTTACCAGCCTCACGGCATCGGCAAAGGCGATGGAGCCGGAAATAACATGGGCCGCATACTCACCCAGGCTTAAGCCAGCCGTAAAGTCGGGTTTAATGCCCGCATCCAGCAAGGGCTGGGCGCAGGCCACACTGGCAGTCACAATGGCCGGCTGCGTGTTTTCTGTAATCTTAAGGGTCTCTTCATCGCCTTCGAATATCATCTTCCTGACATCAAAGCCCAGGGCTTCCGAGGCTTCATCCATAATCCGTGCGGCAGATTCGGAGCTTTCAGTGATTTCTCTGGCCATGCCCACATACTGTGCGCCCTGTCCAGGAAAAATAAAAGCTATTTTTCCCATGATTTACCTCCCAAGAATGAAATAAGTCTCCAATATGTCATTGCTAACAGACAAAACCTTTATTAATTTTTGGACCAGGTGAGGGTGACGGCGCCATAGGTCAGGCCTCCGCCAAAAGCGACAAGAACCAGCTTATCTCCTTTTTTCAGAAGTTTCTTCTGTGCCGCTTCATCCAGGCAAACAGGAATACTGGCACTGGATATGTTTCCGGTATACTCCAGATTGGAGTATATCTTATCCATGGAAAGACCAAGTCTCTTGGCGGCATTCTGCAAAATGCGGATATTGGCCTGATGGGGAAATACAAATTGAATGTCCTGAGGTGTAAGGCCTGATTTTTCGAGAACCTGTTCGGTGGACTCCGCCATAATGCGGGAAGCAAAGGTAAAGACTTCGCTGCCATCCATCCAGATGACCTGAACCTTGCCTTCATTCCGCTTCTCCAGATCCTCGTCATTCCAATAGCAGCATGGAATGGTAAGTACTCCGCCGTCTTCGCCCTTCGCGCCTATTATGGAGGCCTCAATCCCATACTCCTGGGATACGGCGCTTACAACAACGGCACCTGCGCCATCACCAAAAAGTACACAGGTCTTACGATCCTCGTAATCGGTGACCCGGCTTAAGGCCTCGGCCGAAACAATAAGGATATGCTTATAGGTACCGTTTTTGATGAATTCCTGAGCAACTTGAAGGGCGTAAATAAATCCTGTACATGCGGCATTGAGATCAAAGGCTGCCGCACGGGCGGCCTGTATTTCTTTTTGAACACAACAGGCCAGAGATGGTGTCAGATAGTCAGGTGTAACTGTTGTTGCAATAATAAGGTCAATATCGGCGGCAGTGATACCTGCATCTTCAATGGCTTTGGCGGCGGCATCGGCTGCCAGTTTGGCCAGGGGCACCTCTTTGTCCAAAATACAGCGCTCCCTGATGCCCGTTCGCTTCATAATCCATTCATCAGTGGTTTCGACGATGTGTTCTAGCTGAAGGTTGGTGAGCTTTGATTCAGGGAGGGTACTCCCTGTTCCAATGATACCAGCCTTATAGGGCTTCGTCATAAAGACCTCCGACTTCCATGCACGCAAAGATATTCTTCATTTGCTCAAGCACAGTTGCACAAGCAGAACTGCAGGCTTTGAGAATCGTGTTCTTTATTGCTTTTGCCTTGGAATTCCCATGGCATTTATAAATAATACCATTCACGCCTAGAATGGGTGTGCCACCCTGCTCTTCAGGATCAAGCTGCTTTTTAAGCTTTTTAAGTTCATGCTTGACCAACATGTAGCTGAGCTTCCCTGAAAAACTCTTTGAGTACATCTTTTTTAGATAATCCAAGAAATAGTTTCCTGTTCCCTCCATGACTTTAAGCATGGCGTTCCCAGTAAATCCATCACAGACCACCACGTCAACCTTTCCCTCGGTCAAATCGCGGCCCTCAATATTGCCGATAAAATTAAGCTTGGAATTACTGAGTGTTTTAAAAGCAGTCTTAAGGGCTTCATTTCCCTTGCCTTCCTCGGTACCCACATTAACAAGCCCCACACGGGGATTCTCAATCCCATACATGGACTTCATATACTCGGTACCCATGATGCCAAACTGAAGATAGTTGACGGGTTTGATGGTTGTATTCATCCCTGCGTCAATAATCATGGTCTGCCCCTTTTTGGACGGAACTACAGGAGCTAAAGCCGGCCTTACGACTCCCTTCATTCTGCCCGCAATAAGCAATGACCCTGCCAGAAGCGCACCTGTGCTTCCAGCCGATATGAACGCATGGGCTGATTGCAACTTAATCTTTTTCATGCCTACCACTAAGGATGAATTCTGCTTTTTCTTAATGGCCTCGGTAGGCTTATCATTATTGGTGATCTCATCCGTGGTCTCGGTGACAATGATTCTGGGATTTGACAGATTACCCAGGCACCTTTCAATCTTTTTCCTGTCACCTAACAGCTCTATTTCAAATCCCTGACTTTCATTTATTGCATCAATACACCCTTTGACGATTTCTTCGGGCGCATTGTCTCCTCCCATAGCGTCTACAACGATTCTCAAAGCCCTCAGCTCCTTATTATGCAATTCCTGTAAGCATGATTGTAACCGTCCTAGTATATTCCCTAATCCATTCTCTTATATTTCCACGAGAAGAAACTTTCCTCTGAATACCTCAACCTGCTTATTATAAATCATAACCCAAACAATATGCTTTCCCTTGGGGCGTTTTTGCTTGATAGTGACCTTGGCAATGAGCTTGCTTCCTGCATACACAGGATGCTTATACTTGATGTTGGCCACACCCACCAGAGCAACATCGGCATCGATGACCGCTATGGCCACCGATTCGGCCATGGAATAAATATAATGGCCGCGTACAATTTTGGATTGAGCGAAGACCATCTGGTTGGTGGTATCCAGAATGGATATGGCGCTTTCCCCAAGATTGAGCTCGACAATCTCGCCGATGATTTCATTGGAGCTAAGGGTTCTAACTTTATTATGGTTTTTTGAAGCCATATCCCGAATGCGCTGACGCAGCTCGGGAACCCCAAGTTCAAGGCGATCCAGCCTGACAGTGGGTACACTGACCCCAAGTTGTTCCGCCAATTCCTCGTCCGTTAAAAAAGGATCCTCCTTTAACTTTTCAACGAGTTTATTCTGTCTTTCTCTCTTTGCTCTAGGATCTCTGCTCAAATGTATTCACCCAGTCACTTAATTATTACCTGCTAATATGTTCTGTTGATAGTATAGTATATTTTTCCGGTGGTTGCAAGACTTAGATTGATGATTGCTTAACAGACTGCCGTAAGATCCCCTGCCAGTACGCTATCTCCCCTTTCACCCCGCACATAAAAGTCGGAATATGGGCCTTTGACCATGCCAAAGTATGATATCTTGAATTCCCCTATTCTCCCTTATTTGATAAAATAAATCCAAAGAAGATTCGGAAGCTAAAATTGCCCACTTGGCAGGAAATAACCGAAAGGCAGGATAAACACTATGAAGAGAATAGGTCTGCTCAAAGCCGTCAGTCTTGTTCGGAGGGCTGATAAAATGCCTCCCCGGGAGCGGTTGGCTCTTCAGCAAAATCGCCTTAGGGAGCTCATCCAATATGTGAAGATGAACAGCCCCTACTTTTCGGAACTCTATAAGGATGTGGATTCAAACACCCCCCTGGAAGCTCTTCCCACCACTAGCAAAGGGGACCTGATGACCCATTTTGACACCTGGGTAACCGACAGAAGCATTACCCGCCAAAAGGTGGAGGCCTTCACGTCTGACCTGTCCAATATCGGCAAAAAGCTGGATGGCAAGTGTTTGGTCTACACCACCTCGGGCTCCACGGGATATCCCTGTATTGTCCTCTACGACGATACCACCATAAATGTCTCCTCAGCCATTGGGGTGGCGCGGAGCTTTGCCAGAAAGCAGGATGTACAGCGCTTTATGCGGCACGGCGGAAGAACCATGGCCCTGTTTGCCGACAATGGCTTTTATTTAGGCTGCGGATCAGTCAGGTACAACCAGCGTAAAATGCCCTGGAAGCGCCATAAATTGAAGACCTGTGATGTCCGTATGCCTATTGAGCAGATTGTGGAAAATCTCAATACCTTTCAACCCTCCATGTTGGGTTCCTATCCAACCTTTCTGGAGATCATTGCCTCTGAACAGGAAAAGGGAAACCTCAATATTCATCCTGCCATCATTATGACCGGCGGCGAGCACCTCTATGCAGATGTGCGGGAAAGGCTCTCCCGCGTGTTCGGCTGCTATGTACAAACAAACTACTCCTGTACCGAAGGCGGAACCATGGCCTGTGAGTGTATTGAAAAGCATTTTCATATCAATGATGATTGGGTCATTCTTGAAGCGGTTGACGAGAATCATCAGCCCGTTCCCTATGGCACCCAGTCCTCCAAGGTGCTTTTAACCAACCTGGCCAATAGCCTGTGCCCCTTCATTCGTTTTGAAATCACCGATCGGATTGTGATACATAATGAGCCCTGCCCCTGTGGCAGCACCAGACCATGGCTGACTCTGGAAGGCAGAACCGACGATATCCTGACCTTTGAAAATGGCGTCAGGATTGCCCCCCTGTCATTGTATGCTCTTATGAAGGAGATCCATGGCATCCAGCGTTTCCAACTCATTCAGATGGAGGGAAATAACCTGGAACTCCGCCTGGAAACCAAGGATAAGCAGCAGATCTTTGAGGCGGCAAAGCAGAAGCTTACGGATTACTTAAGGCAGAGCGGGATAGATGCCCAGATATACCTCTCCGATAAGGCCCCACAAGCCCATCCCATCAGCGGCAAGTTCAAGCATATTCAAAGCCTGAATAATGGCTCCTCCCAATAAACGCATAAAAAAAGCAAAGTCCTGGATTGACTTTGCTCAGCACGAAGAGGACTCAGGGACCTCCTCCCGTTATACCCCCGCCGGTGATGTTCCTCATTCCTCCAGGCGTGAAATCGTTATCGGTGTTAAAGATTGCACTCATAAGATTATTGGCGAATTTCCCCAGTTCTTCTCTGAAGATGATGGCCAGCCCGACTACAATCGCAAGAATAATAACCACTTCCACTGTATTAATGCCCTTTTCGCTTTTCAGAAAGGCTTTGACCTTATTCGGCATGGTTGACCCTCCGACTTCATTTAATTACATTTTTATACATTTATTTTATATATTTGAATCTGAGGTGTCAACTACTTTATTTGCTATATTTTCCTGTTCCGACAAATCCTTCTTTCTCCGACAAAAAGAGCGGCTCTGGTACACTTCCCATCACCGCCCCGGCGTTTCACTTCTGCTCCTTCAGCCGCTCAAAGACCTTTCTGGCAACCTCACCTGAGAAGCCCCTATGGAATAGAAAGCTTAGGACTTTCTTTTCTGTTTTGGGATCTTTTAAGTCATACTTGCCAAACTTCTTTCTGGCTGCTCTTAAGGCCACCTCTTCATCATCCACCTCAAACTCCCGAAGGGATGCCTCGATAATATCCCGATCCACACCCTTGCGCTCCAGTTCATAGCGCAAAGCTTTCCTGGAAAGGGACTTCATTCTGCTGCGCTCTGACAGGTACTTTAAAGCATAGCGGGCATCATCGAGATAACCGATGGTCTTAAGCTCCTCAATGGCAGCTTGGGCAACCTCGTCATCATAGCCTGCTTCAGTAAGCTTTTTTTGAAGCTCCCACTGGGTCCTGTCCTTCATGGTTAAATAGCGAATGGCCTGCTGTCGGGCTGCCCGGATCAGCACATTACGTTTGATATGCTCAAGCTGTTCCTCAGTAAATTCCATCTCCTCGTAGAGATGCTGGATAATATAATCCTCTTGGGGGATGGTAAAGGCATAGCGCTCGTCCACAAATACCCTGAGCATGGGTTTGTCCTTTATCTTTTCAACCGCTGTTATCTTCATGGGATTCACCTGTTTTTTTACACCATTATAGCATAATGTCCAAGCAAAGAACCCACCCTTTTTCAGAGTGGGCCATTGAAAAAGGGATATCTTCAATTCTTTCTGGATAGAATTAAAGGCTGTCCTGGGAATTGCTTCCCCCAAGACAGCCTCATTTTCAATATTTTCTTACTCCGTTATCCAAAGGCCTATTCGCCATCATCGGTGGCTACATGGGCCTGGACACTGGTCAGGAAAGCCTTCTCATATTCGGCCTTGATCTTGCTCTCGATCTCTTTGGCGATTTCAGGATTTTCCTTGAGGAACTTCTTCACATTCTCACGGCCCTGGCCAATGCGCTGATTATTATAGGAGAACCATGCTCCACTCTTCTTGACAATATCCAGGTTGGTGCCCACATCAAGAATACAGCCTTCCTTGGAGATACCCTGGCCGTAGATAATGTCAAATTCGGCTTCCTTAAACGGCGGTGCCACCTTGTTCTTGACCACCTTGACCTTGGTTCTGCTGCCAATGGCCTCGGCGCCTTCCTTAATGGTTTCCACTCTTCTGACATCCAGACGCACCGAGGAATAGAACTTCAGGGCCCGGCCACCGGGGGTAACCTCGGGATTGCCAAACATGACGCCTACCTTTTCACGAAGCTGGTTAATAAAGATAGCTACCGTCTTGGACT
>Ga0116192_1001135_pt1 | contig 19065 bp, 21 predicted proteins | sample AD_UKC113_MetaG_FD_89876 | JGI IMG/M metagenome (GOLD analysis project Ga0116192, IMG submission 89876) | Active sludge microbial communities of municipal wastewater-treating anaerobic digesters from Hong Kong - AD_UKC113_MetaG | ecosystem: Engineered > Bioreactor > Anaerobic > Digestate... | reverse complement strand
TTCTAGTAAGCTATGTCATAAGTGTGGGTATAAGAATACCACTTTAACATTAGCCGACCGTGAATGGGAATGCCCAAACTGTCATACGCTTCTGGATAGAGACAAGAATGCTGCTTTGAACATATTAAATGAAGGTTTAAAAATATTAGGATCGGAACGGTCCGTTGAGCCTGTTGATACTGACAACATTAGTTGTCTTGAGCAGGAAGGTTTCACTCTTTAGCGTGGAGTTAGTTCACTATATGTTGTTTACATTATTAGAAATAAAAGATTTTTTGGAATTTGCAAAAAGATTTGATATGAAAATAGATACCAAATCAGATATGCCATTACATATTGTTGGACTTTATAATGATAGAAAAAAACTTTCATTTGCTAAAGGATATATTCCTATAATTTTTTCAATAAATCAAGAATTTACAATAAAGGATTATGGAAATTATGGAACATTATGTTTAGATGAAAATGAAAGAGTTTTTAGTTTAGATTTATTTACTGATATAATATGTAAAGAATCAGGACTTTATTTTGAAAATAAATTTAAATTTTTATCAGAAAAAGATTGTCTCAATGAGGCAAAGAAATGCTTGAATGAACTTCAAAAAAAATTAAACAAATTATATAAGAAACAAGAAGTTTTTAATTTGAGGAGACTATGAAGTATTATTATTGTGATAATGGAAAAGATAGTGTAACAGAAAACATGGATGATGTCAAAGATAAGGTATATGTTTGGTTTGATGAATCAGGTAAATGCCATGTAAAGATTCCAGAAAAAATTAAGGAATGTGTTAATGAATAATTTTCCATTTAAGTCTATAAGAAAAGAACAGCAAGAATATTTCATAATAAAAAATCAGAATCCTAATAAAAAATTCATAATTGCCGAACTTCCTACAGGTTCAGGAAAAAGTGGTATTGCCATAACTGAAGCCTTAAATGCAGGAAATTCATATCTGATATGTGCTAATAAATCATTGCAAGATCAGTATGAAAGAGACTTTTATAGAGAAAATCTTGTTTCACTTAAAGGAAAAGATAATTACATCTGTCAAAGACTAACAGGATATACCTGTGCCAACGGACCTTGTACTTCAACTAGTCCAACAGCAAAATATGTAAGAACAGAATGTAGAATGAAACATATATGTCCTTATATTGAGCATGTTGAAAATGCAAACAAAGCAAAGATTTTTCTTACAAACGGATCACTTATGTCAACGACACTTCACTGTGCAATTCCGCCTATGAGAGATAAAAGAAAATTGCTAATTTTCGATGAAGTGCATCTTCTTGAAAAATTTTTGGTTGATGCAGGCAGCATGGAACTCAATTATGAATATATGGAAAAGAAATTTGCAATTTCAAGATTTCTTAATAGTGAAGAAATAAATTTTCTTAAAACCGCAGAATTAACTTCAGGATCTTGCACAGAAAACAATAAAAAGTTCATAGACATTCTTAAATCTGCAATAAATAAACTGCACGAAAAAGAATATCCGGCAAAAGAAGAAACTGACATTAAGCCATCAAAAAATGAAATTAGAGAGTTGTTAAAATTATTCAATGATTCTAAACCTAAGCCATATCTTACTGAACTGAATACCATAAATGATAAATTCAATACATTTGAAAAAAATGAAAATCGTGATTGGTCTTTTGAATACAGACCAGATACAAAAACCCTAATTGTCGTTCCATTGAAAGTTGATTGGGTCTTTAATCAAGTAATGCTGCCTTTAGCTGACAAGTTTCTGTTTATGTCAGCTACGATAATTGATTTTAAAGTATTTTGTGATACATTAGGAATTAAGTATGAAGACGTTCTTCCTATACAAATAAATTCAACTTTTGATCCTAAAAAGTCTCCAATTTATATTGCGGGAAATTGCTCAACTAATTATAAAGATCTTCAAGACCCTGCTAATATAGCAAAAATTTGTAATTCTATAAGAAGTATACTTGCAATATATCCTAATAAAAAAGGTATAATTCATACAGGAAATGTAAAAATCTCAAGATTTATAAAAGAACATATAAAGGATAAAAGATTGCTTGTTAGACTTGATGATGTGACAAATAACATAATTCTTGATAAACACATTAAAAGTAAAAATACAGTTCTTGTAAGCAGTTCTCTTCAAGAGGGCGTTGATCTTAAAGACGATCTTAGCCGTTTTCAGATAATAGTTAAATTACCTTGGCTTTCTCTTGCTGACCCAAGAACAAAAAAACTTACAGATCAAAATAACAAATGGTATAGTACAGAAATGTGGAGAAGACTTATACAATCCTGTGGAAGAAGTACAAGAAGCTCAGATGATAGTTCCGATACATTTATATTAGATTCTTCATTTAAATATAATTATGAAAGAAGCAAAAGTTATTTACCACAATTTTTTAAGGATAGGCTAATATGGAAATAGAAATTATTGAACCTTGTGTTACATTAGAATCTTCAACTCCAGATATGGAAAATGTAATTGCTAGAGCATGTAGGGTGTGTTATAAAAGCGAAGCAAATTCTACACCAGAATCTGATAGTAAACTTATCAAAAATTGTATAAGTCGTGGACATCAAAGTGTTCTTGAACATGCATCAATGACATTTAGAATAGTGACAAATCGTGGTGTAACTCATGAACTTGTTAGACATAGGATTGGGTGTGCGTATTCACAAGAATCTACAAGATATGTTAATTATCAGAAAAAAGGTATTCAGTTTATCAATCCAAGTATAATCAATCCTACATCAGAAGAATATGACATTATCAAAAAGTCATGGCAAGAAGCTGCAGATCATTATAATGAACTTATTTCAAAAGGTGCTAAACCTGAACTCGCTAGAACGGTGTTGTCTAATGGACTAAAGACCGAGATAGTTGTAACAATGGATTGCCGTGCATTAAGACATTTCTTTGAACTTAGATGTAGTAAAAAGGCACATCCTGAAATTAGATTTATTGCATTTGCCATGTTAAAAATATGTAAAGAAATTGCACCCAGTGTATTTGGAGATATGAATTATGAATTTTGAAAAAGAAAGTGATTTTCTTAGAAAGTTAAGAATAAAAGATAGTGATAATTCTAGAATGCTAAGAACAAAAGTAATTCAAAATAAGAAAAAAATATATAAGCGGAAAAAGAACATAAATAATATAGAAAAAGATTTTTAAATTGAGGTGAATTATGAAAGTAATTAGGGAAGAACAAAAAATTCAAAATTCTGAAGAAACTAACAAAAAGCAAGCCAAGCCAGCAAATGAAATTATGCTTAATAAAGAACTTCTTCCAAGTCGTGGAAAATTTTACAAAAAAGATATCTTTATAAAGAAGCTTTCAGTAAAGCAGATTAAAGACTTGTCATCACTAACTAAAGAGAATGTCAATGGAGTTTTGAATTCCATATTGTCAGAATGTATTTCTGGAATAACTCTAAACGAAATTCTATCTCTTGACAAACTTTGGCTAATTTATTATCTTAGATCTTTTACTTACAATGATTTACCAATGAAACTTAAATGTGTATGCGGCAAGTGCGAAAATCAATCAAATCATGATTTTAAATTAGCAAATCTTATGATTGATTATTATGATGAAACTGTTCCTGATGAAGTTACTTTATCTAATGGTGATAAACTTAAATTTGGATATACTACTATTGGCACAGAATTGATGATAAATCGCCTAAAGAATGATCCAAATGTTATAGAAGCTATTGATGAAGACATTATGTTAATTTCAAGTAACATCAAAGAAATTAATGGAAATGGCGTTACACTTTATGAAGGCTACAATTATGTTAATGAAAAACTTTCTCCAATAGATTTTGCTGAATTAGTCAAAAATTTGACAAAAAGATCTTTTGGCGCAAAGCCTGTAGCAAAATTCATTTGTCCATCTTGCGGTGAAGAAATCCTAGAAAAGATAAATCTATCGCAAGAATTTTTCCTTCCAAAATTCTAAAACAAAGAGCCTAATGGCTCTTTTTTTATGGCGCTTCTGTTGGATTAATTTCAATTTCTATATTTTCATAATCTAAAGTTACTGTAAAAATTGCAGCATCAGAAGTTCCATATTTCAATGCAAGATTAGAAATTGAAGTTATTTGACAACTTTTAAATTTTATTCGTGAAGCAGCTTTATCTATGTTATTATAACTGTAAACATCTAGAGAATCTATACAATTTAATCTTAGCAATGGTTTTCCATCTAATCCGGTTCTTACATTTTGTCCTTTTCTGGTATTTACAAGCCAACAATAAAAAATGTACCAATTCATCATGGTGTCATCAACTTTAAATTCTACAAGAACAGTATTCAAATTTTTAGAACCTATTGGATTTGGATGAAGCTGTCTGGCTTGACCATAAAAAGATTCTAGCATTGGAATTGTTATATCAGGAATAGTTATTCCTCTAACATAATTGTTAATGACGGAATTATCAAATTTAGTATTTCCAGTTAAATTAGGAACATTTGATAAAACTATCTTAAATTTGTTAGTGTTATAATTATTAACAGTTGATGTCATATTAGACATATGTAATCACCCTTGCAATTTTATTGCTTTTTTAAGTTTATTAGGCAAAATGTTTTTTAATTCTTCAATATCTTCTTCTTTCATTGAAGGAAGATCATGTTTTACTATATTTATAAAAAACAAATCTCCTATTAAAGAATTTGTTATGCTTTCAAGATCATCATCATCAAATTTTATAAATTCGTTCTGATTCTTTTTAGAATTGAGCGTATGCATATGCTTATATTTGTACAAATCTTTCAACTGATTTATCCATTTGCCATTTTTCATTCCATCTTCTGAACAAAAATCCCAATATGTAACATCCCCGTCATCAAGTTCTAGCTCAACGTGAGGATATTCTAATAATAAATTCTCATGTAATGTATTCTTCATATTATATTTATAAATACAATATGGCAAGCATGGATGAAGTAGCAAAAACTCTAAACCAAAATTCTTCTAATGAAGAAATTTCAGAGGGAGTTTCAGAACAAAAGATAAGCAATGCGTATCTTCTTTCTCAAAATAAAATATCACAAAGTATACTTAAATCTATAAATGACATAAAGAAAAAAATAAATTCTAAAGAATTTTTATCAAAAAAAGACGAAACTGATAAAAATGAAGATGCGTTGAATGAAATATCTCTTAAACTTGAAGATTTGGTTGAAACTGAAGAAGAAAAAGAAAATGAAAATAACGGTATAAAAGGAATAATCGGCGGAGCATTCAAAAATGCATTTGGATTCCTTACCGGTGGAATATCTGTTAAATTGACAAAGGCAAATATAAATGATCTTTCTAAGACGATTGTACATACATTTGCGCCATTATTAGCAGCCACTTCAAAAGTTTCTGAATCTGGAGAAAAATTTTCTTTGAAAGAACGCGCTAAATCCGCTGTAACTAATAAAGTTGGGGGCGCTTTAGGAAAAGGCATTGAAACATTGGTTCCAGCTTTATATAAATTTATAATAGCTTGGGCAAGTCCTATAAAAGTAGGAATAGCTTTGGCTATCGCATTAACTCCACCCATAGTTGGAGCAGCATTGATTCTTGTATTAGGAATGTATTTTATAGTAAAAATGCTACTTCCAATAATTAAAGAAGTTGTTGATAAAATAAATCAGTACTTTCCATTAGTAGTTGATGCTATTAAAACTGTAGCTATGTCATTTAGTCCATTTTATGCTATTGTGGAAATAGTAAAAAGTACTTTTGGCTTAATAGAAAAACTTGTTGATTATTCTATGGAAATTCTTGGAGCTATTGGAAAAATAACTTTATCAATGATTGGTGCTTCTGCGTTGTCATCTCTATTTGGAAAAGACGAAGAAGATATGAAAATAAGTTCTTTGAATAATAACATAATAACAGCAATTAAGACAAGTGCTGCTAGAATTATTGAAAGCATATCAAAAATAAAAATAAAGAAAGCCGATATTGTTCCTATTAAAGAAGAAATTCCTAGTAATAAAAATATTCTTCTCAGTCAACCTGCACTAAGTTTAAACACTAACTTAAAGGAAACGAATTCTTTACTTGAAAAAATTTATGATAGAATTGATTCATTTAATGTAGAAAAAATAATACATAACAATTATAGTTCAATTTCAAATGTAAAAAATGTAAATACATATGACAGAATGGTTCAGCCTTTTGTCAATGCTGTTACAAAATTTGATAAAGCTGTAGGTGAGTTAATTGAAAATCTAAAGAGTGAAACTGTAATTAAGACTGTTTCAACTTCAATAAATAATTCAAACAATGAACAGAATTCTTATAAAAATTATAAAAACAGAACAATAATTTCAGATGGAAATTTTGATCCTACAAAGAAAATAGAGAAAGAAAGAATTTCTAGTATTACTAGTAAAGAAAATTCTAATAAGGAATTGACAAAAGCCCTTAACGAAATGACAAAAACACTTAATAAGATTTTTGATAATACAACAGTAATTTCTAAAAAAATAAAAGATGAAAATGGAGCTTCTGGTCTTTTTAGTTTCATTTAAGGATAATTTATGGCTTCCACATTTACAATTTTTCAAGCACCAAGTAATGATAAAATAAATGGTCCTATTGTAAGAAATTCATGCGGATTTAATATTTACTATTCTCATGAATGTGTAGGTAAAAATATTTGTCTTGCCTTTAACGGAATTGCTGAAAATGCGCCTGAACTTGGAATTTCTACAACTTGGAAAAATGCTGGCGGAGCTTTTGTAACAGGATTTTTAAATATCATAAATGATAATATGATTGTGAAACTTTTGGCTCCTTCTTATAAGCCAATGGTTCCTACTGGAAAATGGACACAAGAAATTTTAGATTCTGGCACACCACTTTCTTTATCTATTCAGTTTAGATCTTATTATATTCCAACAATAACTCAGACATCTGATTATATGACTGTTATTAAGCATTTAGCTGGTGCATCTTTGCCAGAATCATATAGTCTTTTGAATTTAACTAAAAATTATGAAAATATAATTGATGGCTTTAAAAATGATCCTAATAACAAAATTAAATCGGCATTTTCTGAAGCGGGCAATGTGTTAAGTCAAGTAAAAGATGTTGCTGGCGATACAATAGGATTGGCTGGAAGTATAGTAGATGCTGGTGAAGGCTGGAAAGATAATGTAAATGCAAAATATCAAAAGCTTTCCACTGATGCAACTAATTTAGGAAAACAAGTTGATAATATTTTAAAAACATTAGGGCAAACTGCTAGAGGAACAGCTACATTCACGATAGATTATGGAAGTATTTTCAAAGCGTGCCATAATAAGTCTAATGTAGATTGGATTTTAAATGATTGGTCTATGAAGCCTTCTATGAATTTTATAAACATAGGAAATAAAGCTAAACCTATTTATATAGATTTTACTGTAAATTTCGAAACAAATTGCATTTTATCAGAAAGAGATTTGGCTAATATCATTCAATGATTTTTTCAAAATCAGTTTTGCTAATTTGCCTATCACATTTGCAATTTATTGTAAAATCGGCATATATTGAACCGCCTTTATTGCATTCTCTTGAAAGTTTGACATTCCAATCGTTTATATAAACTACAAACTTTTTAGAAAACATTCCATTAATTATATCAAGAAACCATACTGATGCGCCGATTTTCCCTTCTATATTCATTGCATTGTTTGGCCTAACTGCATCGTTTCCAAAAATATCGTTTGTGTCATAGCCACTTACAATAGCCTTAAATCCAGTAAGTCCTTCTTCAAGAAGATTTTGATCTCCGCCATTTATTTTTAAATTATCCCATTCCGTTTTTTTATCATTATCAATTTGAGAAATTACACTTTTAATAAATGAAATGTTATTTATCTTAGAATAGTCAAGATCTGTTTTCATTATTAAAGGATAATAACTTGATGAATCAAAATTTTCTACATATTGCCCTGGATCTTCTATTTTGTATTGAGATTCCATAAAACCTACACAAAAGTCATACAGGTTTTTCATTTTATTTTGGGCTTCTTCTGAAGTACCTGTGGCTGTTTTAAAATTACTGTAGGCATCACATATAGTATTAACTGCGCCTTCTCCAGATTTAAAAACATTTTGAATAGTATTTCCAAATCCCATCATACTTGAGCTTCTTGGCGCTGTGCATTGCTTTAATTTACTTATCCAATCTTTATAGTTTGTAAATTTATCATTAAAAGGATCATTTTGATAAGCTCTGAAAGATAAAGAAAATGTTAAAGGCTCGGCCCCATTATACATTCTTTGTGTATATGCTCCTTGAAGATTCTGATACTGAATTGTGTTACCATTTGCAACGGAATATTCTATACCGTTGATTTTTTCGTTATTTATCAATTCATTCAATTTAGTTGCAAGTTCTTTTGCTGGAGAATCTTCCCACTTAGTCTTAAAAGAAATTGTTGGCATTTCTGTTAAAAGACCACAAAAATTTATAGATTCTAAGATATTGTTATATTGATACTTTGTAGTAAGATAGAATTTATTATTTCCATAAGTTAAATCGGATGATTCTGATGATGCATATTTAGTGGTATCTGTATTTTGTGTAGTATTTTGCTTTGGCTCTGGAACGGATGTTGCACTTGTTTTAACAGTATTTTCTTTTTTTATTTTTTCTAATTCATTATTATGTCTGGCATCTTCTTGTTGTTGGGTTCCTGTTATTGTTGCTCCAACATTTCTTTGTGCATGGCGTACTGCTTCTTTGCCGACAGCTTCATCAATTTTGGCTTGTTGTTGAACTTTTGGATCGTTTCTTTCTTTTTGTGTTTTCTGCACTCTATTATTTTGAGCATCTACTACATCATTAATAGAATTTGCAAAATCACTAAAAATTGACATATCATTTCTCCTAATTATATTTATAAATACAATATAATGATAAACATATTAGATAGAACAAATGTAATGAATAAAAATAGTGTAAATGGAAGACAGGAATTGGATCTTTCTTCTTCATTTACTAATTTTGGATCATTTGATTTTGGAGAAGACAGTTGGACAACAATTCATGATACTGAAAAATGTCGTCCTGATTTAATAAGTTTTAGAATATATCGCACTGATGCATTATGGTGGTTTATTTGCTGGTATAACGGATTTATGGATCCATTTCATGACATTCAGCCAGAAGTTGCCGTAAAATTTCCTACCTATGAAAAAGTAATTGAAGGAATAAGATATGCATCAGAAAAAGCTTCAAAACATACAGAAGGTTAATTATGTTAGATGGAAAATATATATTTGATGTTACGAAAACAACACTTCCAATAACAAAAGAAGTTATTGACAGTTGTTTAAGTACATCACCATCTTTTGGATATGTTTTTACTAACTATGAAAATTTAATAACAAAATTAAATGAAATAAATAAAGCAAAAGAAATTCAGGTATCACTTAATATAGAAACAATTTTTCAAAGCATAAATGATCCCAATACTAATACAGATGTGTTAATTAAAATAGAAGGAATAAAAACAGACAATAATCAATTCATAAACACAATAGTAAATTCTGAAAACGATAAATCTTGGACTGATTTTACAACTTATTCCAATTTTATGAAAGATGAAATTGTTGATATTAAAACAAAAATCTTTAAAAAGTTTATATGGAATTATGAAAATGTAAAAAATTGGTTTATGAATAACGACATCAAATTACAAATGTATATGATGAATGAATATTCAGAAAAATGGGATATGTTTTTCAAAGATGTAATTAATACAACCGATTTAATTACATTCATAAATTCTTGTTCTGATGAATCTAAAAATAAATACATCAATTGCTTAATTAAAAATACAAAAAAACTATTAGATAAATATAAAGATGAAGTAATTGAACATTTGCTAACAAGTGATCACAAAGAAGATTTTATTACATTAAAAAATCCAATAATTTCAAAAATTTATATAGTGTCAAATTTATACAATAGATGCAAAAAAGAATGGCCGGCTTTGAATGTCATAAGTCTTTCACAAAGAAATTTTAATACATTGGGATATTACATCTAAAAGGTAAGAAAATGAATATAGAAATTTTCAGATTATATAAAAATGGTTTTAGATGTTTTGATGCTACACCTACAAATGTGACATGGAAATTTGATAGTGATGTAGATAATATTACAGAAAATACTATTTATTTTAATTCTAATGGAAATGCAATGAGCCTTGGAAGTAAACTTTCCAATGTAATAATAAAAAATTCTAAACCTAATTTTCTTAATGATGAATCTTCATATATATCTTTTCTCAATAGCAATAATACTATATCATACAATATTAGTTTAATAATGTCAGATGCAGCCGGTCTTGATGGAAAAGTTATAGAAATTGGAAATTCAAATGGCATAATTTTCGGACAATATAGAAATAAAAATAATATCATTTCTAAATTTATAGAAAATGCCAAAATAGGAACTGCTGATAAAAATCTTTTTAATGTATCATTTACTTTATATAAGCAAACATCTGATAAAGATACTATTTCTTTTGATGGTTTATATGTAACGATATATGATATTGCTGGAAATGCATTTACTTTTACTGATTTTAAGGATTTTACATTTATAGATAAATCTCCTGAAGATTTTGCTGATTCTATTTCTAGACTTAAACTTAATTTCTTTGATACATATCCTGCAAATCTTTTTATACCTAATGGTATTATCGGAAAGACATCAATAAATGTAAACAATTTAAATGAAGATCAAAATTTTTCTATAGTAATAGGATTAGAAAATGATAGTTTAGGATATTTAGTAGATGGTACATATACATCTGCGTTGGATAATTCAAATGCTCAACAAAAAGTAGACGGAATTCAATCAACTGGATATGTAAAGGCATACGCTTATCTAAAAAGTAATTTAAGAGCTGATTATGATGCATTAATTAAAGCAAAAAGTATAGTATATGGGTCACTTGGAAAATGGATAACTGAATGTGAAACTAATATAAGAAAAATAGATCCTACACCATTTGTGCCTAATTTTGTTCAATCGGAAAAGTATTTTGATTTTGCTTCCTTTTTTGCAACATATCTTAACACAATGTTTCCATCATTAGATTCTGATTGTAAAATAGGAATTCTTGAAAAGACTCAAAGAATTGGAGAATTTAAATCTCCAGCTATGTGTGAAAATGTTTATCTTTCTAAATTTGGAAAAGAATATGGTTCAGAAATTAACATAAATTTGAATACACTTGATAAAATTGTAGAAATAAAAAACAAATATGGTGTTTACACTTCAGATTCTTATACAATTTTAAAAAAATTAAATGAAGCCCTTCCAACAATAAATATGAAAAAGGGAACGGAGAAAAGTTTTCAATTAATTTTTAGAATTCTTGGTCTTAACTGTACATTAATTCCAATGTATAGAAATAAAATAACTGGACAATATTTTGAGGAAGGAGACAGTTCAATAAATGATAACTGCTATCTATCTTCTCATTTTTCTATAAAATTAGAAAATGAAAATTATATTGTTGAAATTTTACCATATCTTTATGATATTATACTTTCAATAATTCCTATAAATCGTGTTCTTGATGATATAAAAATTATATCAGTAAATTCCATGAAAAATGGAACTGTAAATTTATCTGACAGTTTTTCTGCAATTTCTTCCAATAAAAAGTTTAGGAAAATGACATTTAATTGGAATAGCGAAAATGTATCATTTGAATTTAGTGGAAATCAGGGATTAATTAAATTTCCGATTTTTTCTAAAAATTCATCCTATCTTAATTATGATGCAACATCAGATAAAGCAACTAAAAATTCTCTATGGTATTTTTTGGCATTGAATAGAAGTAAATCTAATTATCCAGCGTTTATAATGACCTTTTATAACAATTTGAATGCTATAAATGGAATTGCTATTGCCGATATTTCTGATGTATCATTTAATGGAAATAATATATACGTTAATATTGAAAGCTCAAGAAATTTACCATTCTTTTATTCTTATTTACAAAATTCAAATACTTGCAGTATAAGTTTTGCATTTACACCAGAAGATTCTGATTTTTGTTATACATGTCAATGGGATGCAGTACAGTATTTTCAAATTTAATTCCTTAATGTATCACTAATCATTTCGCTTGTATAAATATAATAAGAGGATAATATGGGATATAGATTAATTTGGTTAAATGAATATGCAAGCACTATGGCAGAACAGTCTCGTGGATTGACTTTACAATTCAATGGGTATCTACTTCTTAGTGATCCTAATGAATATATCAAATCACTTATAACTGCAGAAAACAACGAAGCGTTGGCTAATTTGACTTTAAATTCACTTTATGAAAATGACTGTTATGCTGTTATGAATGATATTTCGTATTCGCCAAATACTAATTCTTATATGATTCCAGTTGATAGAAATTATACCAATTATATAAATTATCCTGGGTCACATATGTTTACTTCTGATTTTGTATCACAAGCCGGAGATGAAGTTTCTTTCTCTGCTAACAATACAAAATGTTCCACAACTTCTGTAATTTTTGATATAAAGCCAAGTCAGTTCAATAAAAACTTAATATATGGAAATTTTAACATAAATGGATTTATATTAATGGGGCAGGCCTACAATCAATTCAATCAAGTAGGACTTCAAGCCAAATTAGAAAATGCTGTTCCATTAGCAATAGTGTATCTTGATGATGTTCAAACGGTTTCTAATTCAGTATCAAATGCTGCAGTTATTTCAGAAAAATTGCTTTTCACTTTATCTCAGGGTGCAATTACAGGAGTTTCTATTGATACTGAATGGAAGAATTTTGCTGGAACACTTTCTAAAGTAAATGATGGACTTGGAACGGTTTCCTCATATATTTTAAATGCCGATAAAGTTTCTGCAAACAATTTAAAAGATTTATCGGGAAATTCTGTTTATACTATAAATAGCAGATTGTTTATGTCAGATAACATTACCGATAACTATAATAACGATTTCGCCTCTCTTGCTAAGCTAAACATAATGACTTCAGCGCAAGATAATGTAAAGGCACCTCAACTTATGCTTTCAAAATCTAGTGCAAGTTCTTCCGATACAACTTGGGATGGCATAGCCGCTACATATTATAAAAAAGATGGCCAAGATTCATTTGATATAGATTATATCGGAGAAAACGGAAGACTGAACGCTAATATTCTAACAACTGATTATTATACTTCAGGAAATTATGGAACAATATTGGTTGGCGGAGGAAGCATAACAGCAAATGATAATCAAAATAGTACTTATTTTAGACCATCTACAATAAATACGGCGGCTTCTATACTTTCAGCATGCACCGGAACAACTGTTTTCGGACCAAATAGATTAAGTAAAGATTCACAGACATTTGTAGCAGGAAATGCAAATATTATAAACAGCGCAACTAATAACTTTGTATTTGGTAATAGTAATACTAATTTGTCTGGTGTAGATAGTATTTATGCTTTTGGCAATCAACTAACAGCTTATTCAGGACAAATTGAAAAAACGCCAACATATTTACTTGGTTCAAAAAACTCTAATTATATTCAAACAAGTTATAAAAAACAAATTGTAGTTGGCGGAGAGACATTTGATTCCAATTTAAATAATCTAAAATATAATTCTTTTGAATTTGCCCACATGTCAGCGAATTCATCATATTTAGGAAGCAATTTATTAAATAAAGGTGAAACTAATACACTTACTATTGGTGACTGCGGTCAATATGCTTCCGACGGCGGAGCTAACGTTAACATATTAAGATCTGTTGATGTTTCTCCTTTGTATTTTGGATATTCAGAATATAGTACTTCAACAGCTGCACAGCAATCCATGGTTGATGATTATGCTTCAAGTTATTCTAATGCAATTATGATAAAACAGTTATTCTGCGTACTTGGAGCTATTGAATTAAATGGAACAGCAAGTAATGGTAATATAAATCTTGTTTTTAATCCTACTAAGTATAAATCTTTGACTAATAATGCTGTAGCAGATACAGTAATTGGATCAACTGCTAATTATACCGGAACGTCAGGAAAATCTTTGTTAGAAATTCTGGGGACATATATCTAATGGCTGAAGTAACTATAAAAAAAGACGATGGAACAGAAATATCAAAAACTGTTTCTAACGATAATATAGATTCAGTTTCAAATGAAGCTAATTCTGAAGAAATTTCTAAAGGTCTTGATAAATTTTGGACTGAAAAGAAACTTGGAAAACATAAGGATGCTAAAGAAAAACAAAAACAGTTACTTATGAAATATCTGACTGGAAATCCAGCAAATTTCTTTTCAGCATTAAATGAAAGTAAATTTAATGTTGGAAATTTTGGTCCATCTTCTATTTCAAATATACTTGTCGATGCAAATCTTTCAAAATATATTAAGAAAGAATATATCAAGGACGCTTTAAGTATTACTTCAGCTAGACCAGCTATTGGCAAAGGAGAATTTCTTTTTGCTTCATTGTTTAATAACATAGGATTTTCAAAAAATGGCGGAGATCTTATTGATTTAAATTCTAATGAAAAAATAGAAGTAAAAGGCTCAAATGCAGTTATTGGAAATGGACAAAATGAAAAATATAAATCACTTTCTAAAAGTTTAATTTATTCTTTGTTCAATGGATTAGGAGATAACAGTAAAAGCTATACTAAATTAAATGACGAATGCGCTCAAGAATTAAAAAAACTTCTAGGTATAGATAGCAAAAAGATAGAAAAATGTTTTTTACATCTTGAAAATATAGAAAACGAAAATGAAACATTGGCAAAACAGGCCACTGAAATATACTTAGAGAAAAAATATTTTCTAAAAACATTAGCAGCTTTGCATCTTTTTATTTATCTTACATTAGAAAAAGCCTCATATTTTCTTGCTTTAAATGATAAAAAATTTAGAATGTTCACTTCTCCTAAATCAATTAAAGAAGCTTATGACATTATAGATAATTTTGAAATAAACGGCTGGAAGGAAGGAAATCCTGGGATCTCCTTTACATTGAAATGAATTATAATACAAATATAGAAAAAATATCCAGAGAATCTGCTGGAATAGCTTCGCAAAAGTATAATTCACTTATTGACTTTACTTTATTGCTTGATGATGCAGATCCAAATAAAGGTATTGTTATTCCTTTAAATTCACTTCAAAAAATAACTATGGATGAAAATATATTTTCCATGCTTCCAACAGCAAAAATTCTTCTTTTAGATTCTGGTAAATTTTTTGATTTATATCCATTAAATATTGGACGTAAGATATTTATTAACATTTATCTCAAAAATAAAAATGACCAAAATAAAAAAGAACCTTATATAACAACAAGAATGACAATACAGGATGTTGCTATTTCTCCAGATATAACATCTTCTCAAATTGCTTATAGTATAAACTGCATTTATGATTGCCAAAGTTTATTTAATTCTATAATGCCATATCCGTACAAAGATTCTATAAACATTAACATAAAAGAAAGCAGTGTTGATGTTTTAAGAAACATCATTCAAAAAATCGGTATGACTTTTAAGTCTGATATAGAAACAAATGATTCACAATATTGGATAAACGGAACTCTTAACAATAAGAATTTTATAGATCATATAATAAATCATAGTTTCATAAAGAAAGAAGATGCAACATTGATGTTTACAGATATAAATGGAAAATGTAAATATTCAAGCATAAAAACATTATGCAATCAACCGGAAAAAAATTCTTACATTCATACTAAAAAATATAACGATTTATTAAAAACTGCATCTTCTGAAGAATTAAACAAAAAATATCCAAATACTGCAATATATGGAAGTATTTACAATATAAACCCTGGAGCTTTAATAACTAACGAAGGCGGTGATAAGCAATCAGTAAGTCTTTACGATCCTATAGACTTTATACAGGATTATGATAGTTTTACTTTCGGCGATACATTAGATTTAGGAACAACTTTTGATAAAAAATATTTAAAATATAATGCTAGTGTAAAAAAATCATATTTAGCTTCTATTAGTAATAAAGAAGCTAGTCAATTGGAAAAAACTAATAAAACAATAAATGCTGGTATTCATTTTCCCGATATGCATGAAAATTATGAAATATCGCCTGCCCATAATGATAATTGCAAAAAGTCATTTTTTCAAACATTTTTCATAATGTCTTTGGATATGGGAAAACAACTTGATTCTTATTATAATTTAGTTAGTAATCTTCCTAGACTTGGAAGTCTAATTTATGTAGATTTTAACGGAGAAACTGAACATAAAACATATACTGGAAGATATTTGATAACAAGAATTCAGCACGTTTACACAAAAGGCAATTCATATTCAATAGCCATAACTTGCTGTTCCGACGGATATTATTACATTCGTAAGTAAGTCATAAATATATTACAATGAAAATCATTCCTAATCTTTCAGATATAGAAATTCTTACACCAGATGGATATAAACCCTTTAGTGCAATTGCTATCGAAAATTCATCGAATACATTAATTTTTGAATTGGAAGATGGCCGAAAAATCTCGACTTCTATGGGTCATTTGTTTGTTTTTAAGCAAAAAATGACAGTTGCTAAAGATCTTAAAGTTGGTGACTTCATAAATACTGTCTCGGGACTAAAGAAAATTGTCAATATAAAAACTGGTGAAAATATGGTGCATTATGGCCCTCTGGGGGTCCTTGGAGGCCTTTATTTATCCAATGGTATTGTTAATCACAACTGCCAATTCATAGGTTCTAGCACCACTCTAATTGCAGCAGATGCCCTAGATCAACTTACACCGTCTGAGCCAATTGATTGGAAAGATGGCTATGCTTTGAAGATTTTTGAAAATCCTCAACCCGGCGCAATGTATCTTATGGGAGTAGATTCAGCTAACGGTTCAGGAAAAGATTATTCTGTTGTTCAGGTAATAAAGATTATATCAAAAACAAAATTTGAACAGGTTGCTGTTTATGCATGTAATACAATTTCTGCAGGTAAATTTTCATCTGAAGTTAAAAAAATATCTGATATGTATAATAATGCATTAACTATAATTGAAAATAATGAAGTCGGCCGATTGGTGGCCGACGAATGTTGGTTTACTTTGGAAATGCAGTCAATTCTTAATACCGACGATCATGGAATTGGAACAAGAGCAACAAAAGCATCAAAACTTGATGCTTGTACAGAACTTAAAAGAGTCATAGAAAATAAAATTCTTTTATTACACGATAAAGATACAATCCATGAATTATCTATATTTGAAGAAGTTGCGCCTAATGTATTCAAAGCTCCTAGAAATAAACACGACGATTTAGTTTCTGCTTTATACTGGGCAATTTATGCAACGATGCAACCGCAAGTTGATCTTGATAATGTTAAAATTGTTAAAAATGATGATTATGTTCCGCCACAGACATTTTTCTGTGATGATCCTTATGAATACTAAATGTACATCATATATTCATCTTCGCCTATATCAATCATTCCCATTTTCTTATAAAATCCAGAACTCATTGGCAAACTATGTAGGGAAATTATAAAATGATTTTGTTTCACTAACATTAAAGTCATAGCTTTGAACATTTTTCTTCCATATCCAGAAAAATGTTTTTTTGTTTCAAAACTTTCTATTCTATCACAATATATTGAAAAAATTCCAATTAAATCTTTATCATTATAAAATCCATAAAAAATCCATTCCTTTACATCATTTTTCATTATCATTATTTTTGTTAAAGGAAATTCTTTTTTCTTTATAGAATTTAAATTTTTGATTATTCTAATATCCATATTCTGTTAGTTTTCTATCTAAATCGACTAAATTTACAGTTTCCATTAAAATCTTTTCATCTATTGTTATATCTGCCGTTTCTGTTTTTGGATTCACTTTGACATTAAACATTAATGCCTCATCTTTAGGCCTAATTGTTATCCATTCAGAAAATCTTAACTTCTGATGAGTTCTTAATATCTTACTTAAAAAATTTATCGTATCTGCGCTATCCATCTTATTCTATTTATAAAGCTTAAAAAATTCATCCTTTAATTTCAATTTCTTCATAATTCATCTATCTTACTTTTAAGTTGTTCTTTTTTATTTTTCAAAAACATTTTTAATTCTATTTTAGAGCGAATATTATCATTTTTTAAATTGTCATCAAAATAATATCTAATATCATTATTTTCATGAACTGATTCGTAAGTTACATATTTTTCTGATATAATACTAAATCCCATTGCATTCAAATATGGCTTTCTATATTCCACTTTCAAAAATTTATAGCAAAGTGCCAAGAAAAATCCCATGCTTTAGCATGGTGATATGAATTGGCACGAAAAAATAACAAAAACTCAGGAATAAATATATAAATATAATATGGATATGGTTTACAAAGTGACGATTGTTTACTATATTTAAATAAAGAAATTACATTAAGAAACATATATAGAAAATCAAGGATAGTATGAAGAAAGGTCTAAACATAAGATTATATCTAAATCTAAAACAACAAAAGTTGGCAGAAAAGACTTTTGGTGCTACTAGATTTGTATATAATCATGTTTTAGGTCTGAAAAAAGAATTATGGGAAGAATACAGACTTTCATATACTCCGAAATTAGCAGGTTTCAAAGAAGAATGGTCTTTCTTGACAAAAATTCCTAGTCAAGCATTAGCAAATTCCTATATGGACTGCATAAACAGTTTCAAGAACTTTTTCAACAGTAAATCTGGTAAAACAAATAATAAACAAGCATATCCGAAATTCCATAAGAAAGGAAAATGTAAAGATAGTTTTAGAATTGCTTGCACATATAACAAAAAAGAAATAGGCGATATAAGAATTTTAGACAAAAATCATATAAAAATTCCAAAGTTTGGAAAAATTACATTTGCTGGATATAATGATTTAGATTGGTCTAAAGTTCACACTTACAATATAACAGTTTCTAAATCTAAAGTAGGTAATTACTATGGTTCAATTTGTGTTGAAATAGAAGAACCTAAACTAATTGAAGCAAAATTTAAAGAAACT
>Ga0116192_1001133_pt1 | contig 19103 bp, 24 predicted proteins | sample AD_UKC113_MetaG_FD_89876 | JGI IMG/M metagenome (GOLD analysis project Ga0116192, IMG submission 89876) | Active sludge microbial communities of municipal wastewater-treating anaerobic digesters from Hong Kong - AD_UKC113_MetaG | ecosystem: Engineered > Bioreactor > Anaerobic > Digestate... | reverse complement strand
GTGTCTCGCGGGGGGGCAGGGCAGCCAGGCCGGGCAAAAAGACGCCCGCCCTGTCTGCCCTGCCTGTTACCCCCGCAAGCCACCGCCCCATCACACCAGCGCACACACCGTGCCAGCCCCACTGGCATACCCCATGCAGCGCAACCATCGCGCCAGCCCCGACCCCTTGACACGCACACCGGCCCATGCGCCACAGCCGCCACAATGGTAAATCGTTCTTTTTGATTAACGCACCGTAATCATTCAGAATGTTCCACGTGGAACGGGAAGGAGCGCACCATGCAAGCCATCAGCTATGAAAACGGCATTCACCGGGAGCTCAAGAGCGGGCACTATGGCCCGTACTGGAGCCTTGAAATTCACGCATGGCATGAAGCGGGCGACATATGGCCCAGCTTTTGCCACGTTGAAGGAGAATCCTGGCAGCAACCGCACCCGGGAAAAGATGAAGGAAACGGCATCCGGCTTGTGTCCTTAGATGAGGCATTCAGTATTTCACCGGATTACACGCCCGTCTTTGTCTCACAATCAGAGCGCGACATTTACGAGCACACCCCCTTTGAGCAATCACAGCCCATGCTTCCCCATGAGCGCGCCGATACCTGCCCGCGCCATCTCCGCCCGGAAGAGCTCATGCACCAGGCTCATTGCACGCCCCGCGAAGCGGTTCACTTTGCGGATTTGCTCTCTATCCTTGAAGCTAGCGAAGAAATAGCCGCCATGTTTTGCCGCTGGTCCCGCATGAAGGGAGCGCAGCCAACGTTACAGTACCTCTATCGCCTCTCACTTGCCCTTGCAGAAGCAGAAGCCATAAGCCCCGAAGATGTTTTAGAGTGCCATTCACACACAGAGTACAGCGCCCCCGAAACTATGGCCTATCACAAGGTAGCCCTCGATTCTGAAGAGGAAGCCGGCTGGATTGAATCGCGCCCGTACTGGTTTCAAAAGCTAATCGATACAGTTCAATCCTGCACTGAGATTGAGCAGTTAAAGCAGCTCTGCAAAGAAGTCTACCCGCACCTTCACGGTGATTACATGAGTGTTTTCCTTGCCTTCTACAATGCACGCAAAAATTACCTCGAATCCCGCGCGGAAAAATTCATGTCAAAGCCTGCAAAGGCCTTCATCCGCCGTATTCGTGAGGCAAGAAACTCTAAGCAGCTTGCCTCAATTGGAGCAAACCTCTACAAGTTCCAAAAGGGTGAAATCAAAGGCCCGGAAATGAAGCGGGTTGAATGGAAGTTCATTTGGGCAGCCTACAATGCAGCCAAAGATAAGCTCACCCCCAAAGAATAGCACAGACCGGGAGCGGGTTAGCCGCCCGCTCCCTTCATCAGGAAAGCGACCATGGACCAAACAACCGAGCAGGGAACCCACCTTCCGGCCCCCTCCGCCCACCCGGAAGCAGAGTGCAGCCGGATAACAGGAGAAGCAGGAAGGACAGGGAAAAACAGGGGAAGAAAAACTGGGGACCCCCCAGCCGTCTTCCCCTGTACCGCCCTCCTGCTACTCGGGTTACGGCCGCAGGTGCTCCCCTTGCCGGGCGAATTTCAGGTTTTGGTGGAGATTTTCAAGGACTCCGGTGACGTCCACGGACTGTAGGGCTTCTTCTGGATCACCATGAACGATCTTTTCGGCTCCTTGGACCAGGAAGAGATGAAGAAGCGGATCACCGACGCCTTGAGAGCTCGGGATTCAATGATCCTGAACAGGAGATGCATAAGACGCAGCATGAACGAGCAATCTTTCATAGGCCCAGACCGCCCCCACCGCCCGCCCCCGATCACCGCCAGTGGGAAGAACTGGGGCGAAACGCCCCGGTCCTCGGTCATCGGCTGCGGCCTGTGCCTATTTTTTCGCAGCCTGATGATGCACCCTCAGATGCTATGCTCGATCTCTTTGTTAATGAATAGGATGATGGAAATTTCAGGCGACGACCACTGACCACTTTTATTGAGGATACGACGATGAATGATGACGATTTTGACCCGATTGCCCGAGCGGATACTGGGATTTCGAAAGAGCACACCCATGACGAGATAGAAGCGATGCTCGATCGGGATGACGCCTACCACAAGTTCCTGGAGCACCAAAAGGATATATTCATTCTTCTTCACAAGGTGCTCGATGAGATTGACCAGGAAGACCGCGAAAAAGGTGGTGAGACGACGAGCATCCTGCGTGAGAAGATTCTTCGGGGGCGGGATCTCTCGGATGCCGAGCTTGATAGCGCCGTCTTTGTCGAAGCATGCCGACTTCTTTTCGGCAAAATCTCGACGAGAGAGTTTCTGCAGAGGATGACGATCATATCCCGCCTGGTCGATCTCGAGACGGAGTAGGAGCAGACGAGTACGGCCATTATCGTGCCCCAGAACTTCCGAGGCATATCTTCAAATTTCTTTCTTATGCCCAGACCGCCCCGACCACCCGCCCCTATATGCCCGCGATGGAGCGTGAGCAGTGGTATGACACTCACTGCCCGCGCCCCATGTCCCCGGCTCTCAAAATATGATCGCAGGCTGCCTCTTTTGAATGAAAGGAGGTCGGCTATGGGAGTCTATGTGGTGAATAAGAAGCGGTTTGAGGGTGAAGGCATCTATATTGGAAGGCCAAGTGTCTTGGGGAATCCGTTTGCTATCGGTAGAGACGGAGACAGAGCCGAAGTGATCCGGAAATATAGAGTATGGCTTTGGGAGCAGGTGAAAGCTCGGGGCAGAGTGTTTGCAGAGCTGGTGAGAATGAAGAAAATGTCTGAATGTGGGGACGTTTATCTCATCTGTTGGTGTAAGCCGGAAGCCTGTCACGGGGATGTGGTGAAATCTTGTATTGATTGGATGAGCGCTGAAGGTATCGAGTAGTCATTAAGCCCTCAAATCTGTTTTCAGCCTGCCTCGGGTGATATTTCTCTTCCATTCACCCGCACTAAGGAAGGCTACCATGAGCCACAAACCTCCTGCACGGCCTCTATGTATTTTCTGCCACCGCCACGTCCTTGCCATTATCAGCATCCGGGTTGCCGCAATCGGGATCTGCCATGAATGCGCCCGCGCAATCCTCGAGGGTCTCAACAGCATCACTGCAAAGGGTGGGTGCTGGTTCTGCACAGTTTTCCAGAGTGAAGAAAGAAGTCGATGGTCGAAGAAATCGGTTCCTCTGGCAAATCTTCAGGGTGAAAGCCACTGGGGGATTTGCTTCAGTTGTGCGTGGAAGGCATACAAGGCGCTCTACGCCCGGATGATGGACACCTCGACTCATCGAGAGCTGTCCATGCAGTATGCCATGGAAAGAAACAAGATCAAGGCGGGAACCAGGACCAGGGCCGGGACACCGCCGGAGCAAAGGAGAGAAGCTATGGCAGAGGAGAGGAAGAAACGCACCAGAAGGAAGAAAGAAGACCTTCCCAGCCAGACCCATCCAAACTTCCAGGAACTGCCGGTGGGAAGAATCCGGGGAAACAAATGGAACCCACGCAGCTCAGGATTCGATGGCCAGGCATTCGATGAGCTCGTTGCGTCGATAAGGGATAAGGGCGTTCTCCAGCCGATCCTTGTCCGCTCCATCCAGGAGGAGGCGCATGACTTTGAGATCCTCGCCGGTGAGCGGCGCCACCGGGCGATGTGCCTCATTGCATCGCAAGATTCCGCACGCTCCACCATACCGGCTATCATCCGGGAGTGCGGAGATGATGAGGCCTTCGAGATCTGTTTGATCGAGAATCTGCAGCGCCAGGACCTGAGCGAGGCGGAGGAAGCCCGCGCCTTTGTGGAATACGTCGACCAGAAGGGAGCGGACGGCGTAGTCACCCTTGCAGAAAGACTCGGGGTCTCGCCCCGCTATGTGAGAAGGCGAGTTGAGATCATGCGGCTTCCCCAGCCTCTCATCTGGGCCTGGCAAAAGGAGATCCTCCAGTACGGGCACCTCGAGCAGTTCCTCCGCATAGAGGGCAAGAAAGACCGGCTCATGCTGCTAAAGCAGATCATTGCTGCCTGGGCTGAAGATGAGGGGATCCCAACCGTGAGGGAACTTAAAGGACGCATCGATGATGCCTCGGCTGAGCTTTCCCGTGCGCTCTTCGACAAACAGGGATGCGGCATGTGCGCCAAAAACTCCGAGACCCAGAAGAACCTCTTCGGGATTGAAGACGATCATGCCCGCTGCCTCGACAGCCGGTGCTATCATGCAAAACAGAAGGAATGGCTGATCGAAAACTGGCAGAGCCACGTTAAGGCACTTGATCCCGAGACCAATACGAACGGGATTCGATTCAGCGACGAGGTTTCCCACACTGACTGTGAGCCCTTCTACTATAGGAACGCAGCCGAAAAGTGCCTATCCTGCGAAAACTATGTGACGGTCCTGAGCCCCAGCGGGAATATTCATCGCAATCGCGCATGCTGTGGGAGGGTTGAGTGCCGAAAGGAAGTGCTCTACAGCCGGAGCCCAACGACCGGCTCCACTCAGTCTCCTTCCACGGGTGAAAAGACTCTCACGGGCAGGGACGGGACGGAGAATCAAGACGGTACACCGGCAAAGGCCTGGCATGGCGAATACTTCAGGGAGCTCTTCTTCAAGGATCGCATTCCCGAGAAAGCAAAGGAGTACGATCCCTTTCACGAGAAGATGATCCAGCTAAGCCTCTTTGCGATCATCGCAAGCAACAGCTACATCCATCGCTGGTTTGCCGAAAGGCTCGGTCTCCCGAAGAGACCCAAGGATACCGATTACAGCTTCTTCCTGCTCTGCAGGGACATCTTTCCCGCAATCGAAGCCCTCGATCCCGGCCCGGCAGTGGATCTTTTGAAGGAAGCGGCAATCGAGGTTCTCTTGAGCAACCGAACTGTCATGCCCGCTACCCGCCGCAGCGTTGCAGAGTTCCTTGGAATCGATCTTGCCGCCGAGTGGAGGATTACCAGGGAATACCTCGAAAAGAAGACGAAAGCGGAAATCGTTAGCATCATTAACCGCTTCAACATCCTTGAGAGGCCCGATGCCTGGAAGTACGCAAGCGAATCCTGCGGGCTCAAGCTCAAATCGAGTATCGGTAGTCTCAAAAAGGATCAAATGATCGGAATTCTTCTCGATAGCGGCACTGAGCTTGCCGGCGTTGTCCCCGCTGAAATCCTCCATGACTCGAATGGAAACACGGCCGCGGCCATACCTGGTATTTCGGACAGCGATTCTAACGGGACCTCTGATGAGCCAGGCTCATTCGATTTTCCTGAAGAGGAGATTGCGATCTAGAAAAAACTGCTGCTTTGATTCGGGTAACATGTTACTATTGGTTAAAGACATGATTACGGAGGTCACAATATGGCAAAAGCAAATGCAGCCCGAGAAAAGATGCAGCGCTACCGGGAGCGGCTCCGCTCAGCAGGACTTCGCCCCGTGCAGGTGTGGGTACCCGATACCAGTGCTCCGGGATTCGCCGAGGAAGCCCGAAGGCAGTCTCTTCTGGTGAGCCGAAGCCCTTCGGAAGAGGAAGCACTCGATTTCATCGAGGCTGCCGCCGACACGGACGGGTGGAAATGAAGCGCGGCGACATTGTCCTTGCAGTTGCAGCCGGTGACTACGGAAAGCCTCGTCCCGCACTCGTCGTGCAATCGGATCTTTTTAACGATACCCACGCAAGCATTCTTGTCTGCCTCATGACGAGCGACATTCAGGATGCTCCACTCTTTCGCATTACCGTTGAACCCTCGGATAAAAACGGCCTGCAGGCTTCCTCTCAGATCATGGTCGATAAGATCATGGCGATCCGCAAAGATAAAATCCGTACGCGAATCGGTTCATTGGATGATGAGGTACTGCTTCGCGTCAACCGATCCCTCATGCTCTTCCTGGGGCTTGCGTAGTAACACACACGTGCCTCAGGCACAAATTTGCCAGCCGGAAACCTTCTCCCCCATCAAAATCTGATTTCTGCCTGTCCAAAGCAAATTTCCTTTGTCTTTTTGCTGTGTCTTTTTACCAGGGAGGTTTGCCATGAAACTCATTGCTGTTGTTGGCTCAAGGGAGCTTCCGGCATCGTGGGCAGGCAGGGTGTCACAGGTCGTTAGTCAGCTTGTCCGGCGTGGGTGTCGCATTGGCTCGGGAGGAGCCCTGGGGGCTGATCTTCTCGCTTTGCAGGCCGCAGTTCAACTCGGGCGCGAAGCCTGTGAGAGCTCACGGGTCTATCTTCCCGGCTCTCTCCTTCAGGCCCCTTCACAATGCCGCACTGCTCTTCTCCAGTTCGAAGCATTTGGCGGCAGGATCATTTCGGGTGAAGCGGCAGGAAATGCAAGCGAGCGTGAAACATACATCCGGGCGCTCTTTTCTCGCACGGTGGATCTGGTTCGCGCTTCATCAGGCGTTGTTGCTTTCATTGCCGGCGAGAGCAAGGGCACATGGTTTACCTGTGAGCAGGCGGCCAGGATCGGAAAGCAAGTCGTTCTCTTCTCTGCCGATGGACCTCGTGCCATCCATTCTCTCGGGTGCGGCCGCTGGGTTCCCGTTCAGTGCTGGCAGGGAGCATGGCGATGGGAGACGTCTGTTCCGGCCGGGCAGCACTGTAGGCACGGCATCACGGTCGAGTGCTGCGCGGGTGTTTGAGAATGAAACGTTACGGGTTGGGGGAGATATGCCCTCAACCCTTCACGTGCACGAAAGGAGGGGACCAAGCCATGAGGGCATTTCTCCAGCACAGATTCAATGTGCTCCACGTCTACTGCAGGCTTTCTGGAATCCTGGGCCCTCGGCTGGCAAGATCCATCGCCACAGTGTGGGAGCGGACGGCCGCCTACAGGATTCTTTACGCATAGACGAAGCCGACAATGAACTCCATCCCGGTGGGGGCCCCGACTCCGCCAGCCACCACCTCACTCCAGAACAAATCCAATCTCAGTCCATCATCAGCGATCTCAACCAACCCTGGCAATCAGAACCAATCTGGATCGATCTAATCCCGAAAGACCAGGTAAGCCATGAAAGAGGTAAAGATCTATACCGATGGTGCCTGTTCGGGGAACCCCGGCCCTGGAGGATACGGGGCTGTTCTCTGCTACAAGGACCACAAGAAGGAAATCTCAGGCTTCCAGTCAAAGGCAACAAACAATGCCATGGAGCTTACGGCAGCCATTGAAGCCCTTCGCCTGCTCAAGGAACCCTGTACCGTAACGATCCTCACGGATTCCCGATATCTCGTGGACGGTATTACCCAGTATATCCGAAGATGGATGGAAAACGGCTGGGTCACGAGCGATCGCTCACCTGTCAAAAACAAGGAGCTCTGGCGGAGCCTCCAGAAAGAAGCCGCGAAGCATCAGGTCAACTGGCAATGGGTACGATCCCACAATGGCCATCCCGAAAACGAGCGGGCAGACGAGCTTGCAAGAAAAGCCATTGAGGAGGGCGGAAAATCGAACGGGCAATAGATCTGATTCTTGTCTGCCCTTGGTGAATGGAAGGAGGTGATGCAACGAGGAGACAGGGAGTCTATCCGGAAAACCAAATCATCCGGAGCCGGTGATCGAAGTACATCCCAAACCCAACAGCACGAAACGAAAGGAGTCCCAACATGAAGAAGATTGCAGCTCTTATCCTGGTTTTCGCTTTCCTGATGCCGGTCCTTGCCCATGCCGAGGACATGATCCTGAACACGAAGGTGGAAAGGGTTTCCTCAAAGATCAATAAGGACGGCAACCCCTACGTCATCATCTTCGTCCAGGAGGAGAGGACCTTGAGCGGCATTGCCTACACCGCCGAAGCCCCGGTCTTTGCCTTCGGAGCATCCAAGAACGAAGCCTCACAGGTGAAGGAGGGTGAAACGATGAAGGCCATTGTCTCCAAGAGAGATAACGGCGGGGACACCACCTACACTCTCCGCAAGATCATCCGATGATTCTCCCATCCTGGATCACCAGAAGGGCCAAGGCGATTCTCTCCATCCTCGCTCTCTACATCTCGGTTACAGGGCTGGTTACCTTTTCGCTTTTCATGCTCGAAGAATCCATCCAAATGGCCACCTTCGGAACCTGGCCCGCCCAGGAAGCCAGGGATTGGGAGACGGTCCGGTTTGGCTGTGAGCGGATAAAGGAAGCCAACCGGACCCTCAAGATCATCAACTACTCCTTTGGATGGATCCAGCCCCTGGCTTTCCTTGGCTACAGATCCTACGGCGAGTCAACCGATGTCTACATCCGGGGCCTGGAAGCAAAGATATTTGCCAACGCCCCGGAGCTCTTCGATGGCGAGACCATCAGCTTCACGTTCACTCCTCAGAGCACCGCCAGGGGAGATGAAGGGTTCATCCACAAGAATGGGCGGATCACCTTCATCTCCTCAAACGACTATTCGAAGATCGGGAAGAAGCGGTTGAAGGGAACCGTTGCCGTAGAAGGAGAGAAGATCACCATCCGGGAAGCTCAATAGACAGTCGGGCTTCCCGGCCTGTACAACATCTCCCGCTTTCAGTTCGCCACCTCCAAAAGAAATCTGATTGCTGCCTGCCTGAAGTGAAATGAACCCTTCATGAGAAAGGAGGCCGGCACGTGAAGATAAATGAAATCTCTGTAATGGTCTGCAAGAAGGTCACCCGAAACTTCAACTCCTGGAGTGTGAGCCACTCGGCCACAGCAGAAATCCAGGAAGGTGAAAACCCGATGGAGTGCATGCGAGCGCTTCGGGCGGTTCTTTGCGAAAAGGTCAATGAAGGTCTGGGAGAGAATGGAAGAGGAAAGCTCATCATCTCGCAAGCTTTCCCACGGCCACATGCCTTCGTATGATCCGGTTTCTCGCCACAGAACAAAATCCAATTCAGGTCTATCCATTGCGAACTCTCACCTCCGGCAGAGTGCAGGCTAGATGTCCGGAGGGAAGTGTCCCCTGCCTGCTCGAAGATCACCCGCAAAACGGGGGATCAGGGCGACCAGAGAGACGCAATCAAATGATGAATGCGGAATGATAAACGATGAATTGTGAGCCATCATTCCGCATTCATCACTCATCATTCATCATTCAAGAAAGGGGAGTGAAGCCATGATGAACATCGTAGCCATTGCAGGGCACCTCGGAGCCGATCCGGAAATCCGGTACACCCAGTCGGGATTGGCCGTAGCGAACTTGAACATTGCCGTAAACGAGCACTTCCGGGATGAGAGCGGTGAGCAGCAAAAGCGTACCCACTGGTTTCGTGCAAGCGCTTTCGGCCGCACTGCGGAGATCGCCGGCGAGTACCTCCACAAGGGCTCCAAGGTAGGCGTGAGCGGTCAGCTCGTTTCCCGTGAATGGCAGGACCAGGAAGGGAACAACCGGCGCTCTGTCGAGATCAGGGTAAGGCAGCTCGAGCTTTTCGGAAACGGCAATGGAAACGGCCAGAACGGGAGCACGGGCGCTGGTCAGAAAGCCGGTTCCCAGAACCAGAGCGCCAGGCGAAGCGATGCCTATGAAGCACCCCCTGACGATCTGCCTCCTCCTGGTTTGCCCGAGGACGAAATTCCCTTTTAAGCAATGATGAATGATGAATGCGGAATGATACAGCATGATCTACTCATCATTCATCATTCCGCATTCATCATTCCAAATGGGGTGGGGTAATTCCATGGCAAGACTCGCATCGCAATCCAAACTCGGCTACTACGCTACTCCCCTGGAAGTAGCTCAACACGTGAAGCAGTCCGTGGCCTTCGAGCCTGGCTGCCGCCTTCTCGATCCATGCTGCGGCGAAGGTGACGCACTGGCGCTCATAGCTCAGGGGCATGCGGTGGAAACCTACGGTATCGAGCTTGAACGGGAGCGCCTCAGCAAAGCCCAGCAAGTGCTTGGCCATCTCCTCTGGGGTGATGCACTGAGAGAGATCAACGTGAGCTCAGGCTTTGACTTCATCTTTCTCAACCCACCGTATGATTTCGAGGAAGGTGAAGAGCAAAACCAGCGCATCGAGTATCGCTTCCTCACAAAATACCGCCGGGTGCTCTCTCCACTCGGGATGATCGTCATAATCATTCCTCTCTCCGCTCTCGAGTCAGAGCTTCTGAGGTCAGAGATCGCAAGGTTTTCCGCACTTGAAGTTCGTACCTTTCCAGAAGGTGAGCTCTTCGAGCGGTTCCACCAACTCCTTCTCCTCGGGTGGAAGAAAAGTGTCACGGGAAAGCAGTTCGAACAGAATCTCAGTCTGCTTGCCGACATTGCAGAAATGCCGCCCGATGAGCTTCCGACGCTTCTTGGCACTACCCGTGAGATGGCCGGGAAACGCTGCGAGGTGGGAAAGGTACACTCAGCGAGCTCCCTCGAATTCCGTTCACAGCGGCTCGATCCGGATCGTGTTCTCGATCTCATCGCCGGCTCGACTCTTTGGAAGGATTTCTTTGCGCACGTGGAGCCCCCGTCCATGAACGACATTGTTCCCCTTGCACCAATGAGGCAGGGGCATCTTGCCATGCTCGTTGCGGCAGGCTTCTGTAACGGAGCAGAGCTCTCAGATCCGGAGGATGCGACAAGAAAGATCCTCATCAAGGGCACAGTCAAACGTGTCTCCGAGGTCTCATCTTCAGAAGAGACAGAGACGCACGATGTCACCCGGATCATTCACACGCACAGGATCAGAGTCCGGATGCTTTGTGTGAACGAAGCCAGGATAGAGGAGATCGAGTGAGGGAGTTGATAACATGGAAGAGGAGCGCTACCGACTGGTCGACGGGACATACACGGGTGGGAAAGTCTATGCCTACACCAGGGGCTACATCCTGGATGCCGAGGGAAATATCCTCTGGATGTCACTTTTTGGAAGCAGCATGGCCCTGAAGACCCTGGCAGCACAGCTCTTCAGCGGGCACGGTGCAGATGTGAGGAAAGCAGAGGGCTGGCGGCACATCGTGCGGATACAGAAAGGAAGCAACCCGCTCCGGGCTCTCACTCAGGTTACTGCCGATGTTGCAAGCAAGATCATTTTTCAGCCTGATGTATTCACCCCCTGGAAGTCGGTGAGCTCGGATCAAAGGCGTATCCTTGTTTTCGGAAAAACGCTGGAGGAAGCCAAAACCCGGCTCTTTAGAGCTGTTGACCGTCTGGTCTCAACCCCGCTTAGCCCCGAGTGGACAGAATGGCTGTGGGATAACCTCGAAGAGCTTGATACCAGATTCTTCCTCCCCGATCTCATGCAGTTCGGTATCTGCCAGTACATGGAGCTGCCGGCAGGCTTCGAGGAGATGCTTCTTCGTGACTTGAGATCAGGTGCCTTGGCCCTCAGCTGAATTTCATTGAATGAATTCCCCGGCCAGGCGCGCCACCACCCTGGTATTCCCAATACGCAAATCCAAACACCAACAACACACGAGAAATGCCATGACTCTCAAGGATTTCCTGGAGAAATACGGAGGCACACTCAAAGAGATCGCTTCAAAGCGAAACAGGCCAATCTATGATCCCACGGGGGAAGGTGCCTGGGAAGAAGCCATGAGGAAGCGCATAGAGAGCCTGAGACGTTCTCCTTTCCCGAAGCAGGCTGAAGCGGTACTTGCCCTGTTGAAGGGCTACAAGAAAAACGGGGCGAAAGGGCTTTTTCTCACAGCCGAGATGGGAACCGGGAAAACCATCATGGGAATCGCGGTCTCCTTCCTTCTTTGCCCACCTGAGAGCAGGACTCTCATCATGTGCCCGGGCCACCTTGTCAGGAAATGGATCCGAGAGATCACCGATACTGTTCCCCATGCAAGGGTGGTGAACCTCAATGGACCGGGACTTAGGGAGCTGCTCGATCTTCGGCTGAGCAAGCCCGCCGGCAGGGAATTCTATGTCATCGGAAAGGAGCGTTCAAAGAACCACTTCAGAAGGGCATCAGGGGTAATGGAAAGAAGACACCTTCAGCCCATATGCCCGATGTGCGGCGCCCTGGTCGATCCTGTAAACCCGAAGACCCGGAAAGATACCTGCCGGGAGTGCTTTGAGCCGCTCTGGCAGGCCTGGGGAGAAAACGGATTAAGAAGATTCGCCAAGGCCGAGTTCGTCAAACGCTACTTCAAAAAGGGGGCCATTGATCTTTTCATAGCCGATGAGGTGCATCAGTACAAATCGGGAGACTCGGCCCAGGGGCAGGCATTTGCAGACTTTGCATCCATCTCGAAGAAGGTCCTTTGTCTCACTGGAACCCTCATGGGAGGATACGCCACAAATCTTTTCTATCTCCTCTGGCGCACCAATGCTAACCGTATGAGAGATGTCACGGGAAGCTATAAGAGCGTGCAGCGATTTGCCGAGCGATATGGAGTGATCGAAGAAATTATAAAGGAGCCCCTCTCTGATAACTCAAATTCCATTGGCGGAAAGCGGACAGTGACCGTAAGGGAGCGCCCCGGCATATCGCCTCTTATCTTTACCGACCTTCTCCTGGAGCACTCGGTATTCATGAGGCTCTCCGACATCTCCTCACATCTTCCGCCTTACACCGAGCACGTAATTTCCGTCGAGATGGCAGCCGAACAACGGGAAGCCTACGCCGATTTTGAAGATGTCCTGAAAGGTGCAGTGCGCCAGGCCCTTGCCTGTGGGGATCGCTCCCTTCTTGGAGCCATGCTCCAGTCTCTTCTTGCCTATCCTGATGGAGCAAGGAGAGGGGAGAAAGTCAAACACCCTCACCATCTCATGCCGGACGGCTCTCCCGTTATCGTCGCCGCGGCGCCAAGTCTCGAGATCGACCTGCTCTCTAAAGAAGAAAAGCTCCTCGAGATCCTGAAGCAGGAAAAGACCCGCGGAAGGAAAGTCCTCTTCTATTTGGAGCATACCGGCACAAGAGACCTCATCCCCGACATCGTGGAGCGAATCGACCGCTCCGGCCTCTCGGCCCTCGTACTCCGCCAGAACACGACATCGGCTGAAAACCGTGAGACGTGGGTAAAGACAAAGCTTTCCGAAGGCAGCTACGATCTTCTCATCACCAATCCCCGCCTGGTTGAAACCGGCCTCGACCTCATCGAGTTTCCAACCATCATCTTCTTTCAGTGCGGCTACTCGACTTTCACACTCCGCCAGGCAAGCCGCAGGTCCTGGAGGATCGGGCAAACCCAACCAGTTGAAGTCTACTACCTCTCCTACACCAAAACCATGCAAGAAGCAGCTCTCAGTCTCATGGGAACCAAGATGCAGGTGGCCCTCATGGTGGAAGGAGATCTCTCGGATCGTGGTCTTACTGCTCTTGCCGAAGGGGATTCTTCCATGCTCGTCCTTCTCGCCAAGAGCCTCATTGGTGAGGAGGAAGTGAAGCCGGTTGCCGATGCCTGGACTGAGCTCATGAAGACCGGCATCCATGCTGAAAGCCGAATCGATGCGGAAGAATCCGAGAAGGAAACGGTGACTCTCGAGAAAGGCGACCGAAAAGCATCGATCAGCTTTGAGCGGATCGTACGCGGAAAGGTGTATGTACGAAAAGGCTATGCCATTGGCTATATCGACGGCAACAAGTTCTACTTCAGAGACGGCAAGGTCACCTACAGGGATAACCGCGTCGTAGGCGAATATCGAAGGAACGGCACAGGAACCATCAACAACAAACCCTTCCAGCTTGTCTCATCGGGAACAGGTCGTGAGTACATGCTCGTTGAGTTCAGGGCAACCGCGTAACGCTTGCTCTACAAACGCTTACGGGCTCGGTTGCAGGCTTTTACAGGTGTTTGAGAATGTGATCGTATTCGGCATATGAGCCGATCCAAAACCAGATCACGGCCTCACCCCGCTTCAAGCCAAGTGCTCTCCAGCCGATTCCTACCCGAACCGAGAAGACCGGATTCCTTCTGCTGACTTGCTTGAAATCCAGGCTGGGATGGTTGGGATCTTTCTTCCAGAGCTTGTAGCTTCTTCTTGCATGCTTTTGAATTCGTCCGGGCAATTGTCTGAAGCAGCGGATGAAATCGCTTGAAAGATGCGATTTCACAGCTCGTCAAATCCCTTCTCAACCGTTTTACCGGCTTCGAATTCTTGAAAAGCCTTGTTGGCGAGCTTTTCAAGAAGATCCTCAGAGCCGGCGAGCGTTTCATCCCACTTGAGCTCCCATTCGATCTCCTCGAGCAGACCCTGAGCGATCTGGTCCTGGAGGTTTTGAGGCAGCTGGGATGCCTTATCAAAAGCCTTTTTAAGCAAAGAAGTCATGGTGCTCTCCTGGCTGTATGCAAGTAACGGTACGACCCGGCCTCTCCAGCGTACCTTCGGTAGTTCTTCCTCATTGTAGTGCAGCCTTTGCCTGGAAACAAGAAGGGATGACGTGCTTCACCCTTGCAAGCGGAGGTGATGGAGAAAATTCGATCTTTGTCTGTCAGGGGGTGAATTCGTCAGGAGTAAACGCAGATATCAGATTGAAGAAGGAGGATGCTCATGATTCGAGACTATCTCAAGGCTGGCTATCCGGCCCTGCTTCTCCTCACCCAGGAGCCTCACAGGGCGGAAAACACCCTCATCACGGAAGGCTGGCAGTTTTATAGCTGGAACTGCCTCCAGGGTATCCGGGAGGCCGAAAAACCTCAGGTCGTTGATGAGATCAGGGATCCCGTCGAGGCACTAAACTGGCTCGGAAATTACCAGGATACCGTGCTTCTCGCGCACAACCTGCATCTTTTTATCGAGATCCCCGAAGTGATTCAGGCCATTCAAAACGGACTAACGCGCTGGAAGTCAACCGGCTGCTGCCTCATCATGATCTCACCGGCCGTCCAGATGCGCCCCGAGGTGGAGAAGATCTTTCATGTCCTGGATCTTCCCCTGCCTTCGGAGGCAGACATCTTCTCAATGCAGCAGGATCTTGCAAAGGGAGTGAGCCTGCAGGATGGAAACGGGAGCCCGGTGGAGATTGCAGCCGATCTTCCCAGTGCACGGGCTGCAAAGGGTCTCACCGAATTTGAGGCGGAAACTGCCTTTGCCCTCTCGCTCGTCCGGGAAGGCAGGTTCAACCCGAAGGTGATTACGGCGGTCAAGGCTCAGATGATCCGAAAATCCGGTCTCATGGAATTCTGGGAGCCAGCGAGCATAAGCGATGTTGGTGGCCTCGAGAGCCTCAAAACCTACATCAGGAATAGGGCTAGAGCCTTCGAGCCCGGAAATGAGCATCTCCCGAAGCTCAAGGCGATCCTTCTTGCAGGCGTTCCCGGAACGGGGAAATCCCTCACCAGCAAGGCCACTGCCTCCATTCTCGGCTGGCCGCTCATTCGTCTCGACATCGGTGCTCTCAAGGAATCACTCGTCGGAGAATCCGAGCGGCGCATGCGGCAGGCAACCCGGGTGATCGATGCCTTCGGGGAGTCCACAATCTGGATCGACGAGTGCGAAAAGGTTTTCGCCGGTGTCCGCTCGAGCGGGGAGACTGACGCCGGAACAACGGCCTCCATGTTTGCTCACTTCCTCACCTGGCTCCAGGAGACTCGAACCCCTGTTCTCATCATGGCAACGGCCAATGACATCTCGAAGCTTCCGACCGAGTTCATCAGAAGGTTCGATGCCGTGTTTTTCGTGGACCTTCCCACAACGGAGGAGCGCCGTGAGATCATTCGGATCATGAACCGAAAGTATAACTCCGGTATTCCCGAAGCTTATGCCGAGAAGCTCCAGGGCTACACTGGCTCGGAGATTGAGCAGCTTGCCAAGGATTCACTCTTCGATGGCCTGCATGAGGCCTTCAGCGCGATCGTTCCTATCTCGAGGACGATGCGGGAAGAGGTTACAGCCCTCAGAGAATGGGCAAAGAGCAGAGCCCGGATTGCCAACACTCCCGAAGGCCAGGAGCTCCAGCAGCGAAAAATCCGGGCCTCATAGGATGGCCGCCATGAATGCATATCCTGTCGAGGTCGAAGCAACGAGGTGTGCGGAGTGCCGGAAGCTCTTCAATTTGGGCGAAAGGAAATGCTTCAGGGAAGGATCGAGCTCCGCCACCTGCCAGCAGTGCTACTTTGCAAAGGAGGTCAGCCGGTGAAATTCATTGTCTTCAGCTTGAGTGATTTTCATATTCATCAGCGCGATGCAACAACCAGAGTGAGAGTGCGCTTTGTCGATGCAAGGAACATGGACAAGGCAAAGGAATTCATGCGGACCTACTACCCGGGTGCCTGGGCGATTGTCCCGAAAAAGACCTTCGATAAGGGCATCGTCCATGCGGAGGAGAGATAGATGAGCCATGTAGCCAAAATAGAACTGGAGATCAATGATCTCGACACCCTCAAGGCAGCCTGTGAGCGCCTCGGCGTTGAGTTCGTTCCAGATCAGAAGCACTACCGCTGGTACAACGAGCATGTGGGCGACTACCCGCTTCCTGAAGGATTCACTGTCGATGACCTTGGCCGCTGCGATCATGCCATCCGTGTGCCAGGCGCCTCCTATGAAGTTGGCGTTGTTCGGCGCGGCAGCAAATACGTGCTTCTCTGGGATTTCTACTCGGCCGGTGGCCTTGAGCGAAAACTGGGCAAAGGCGCTGGCAGGCTCAAGCAGGCCTATGCAGTCGAGCGGGTCCGCCGTGAAGCCAGGCTCAAGGGCTACCAGGTCCGGGAGCAAAGAGCCGAGCATGGCATTCGCCTTACGCTTGCCGGCAAGAGGTAAGCTTTACAAACACACATGGACTGAAAACCTGGAGAGACGATTCCTTCGATTCTCCCGGTAGGAAGGAGACACCCTATGCCGGAACCATTTGAACCGCCCGTCCAGCCGGCAGCGAACCTGATCCCGATCAGGCAGGCGTACTTTCCCCCTGCTTTTTGGAGCTTCTGGGATCAACTTATGGACAGGCAAAAGGCCGCCTACATCCTGGGCTGGATCGCCGAGCTTGAAAACGTTATCCGAAGAATGGAGCAGCTCGCCCGCAAGGAGGAGAACGCATGAAAGAGATCGTTATAGACATTCTCGATACCGGAGAGGTCAAGATCGAGACGAAAGGCTTCCATGGGAAATCATGTGTCGCCGAGTCGCAGTTCCTCAAGGACCTTCTTGGGAAGGAAACGGCACGGCAGCTCACCCCAGCCTATTACCAGCGCGAAGGAGAGAAGCAGGTGGTGAAAAAGCACCTGCCCCTCTGCGGCTAGCCACCACCGACTTGAGTACCGCCTGCCGCTTAAAACCATCTTCTGAGTAGAAAGACCATCTTCACACAGGCAGTTCATGAGAGTACCCACCCCTCGCCATAGGGAAGCATCCCTCCATGGGGACCATCCATTTTGCCCCAGCCTGGAGCATTAAAATGACACAAGGAGATAAGCCATGAACGAGAACATCTTTCAGCAGGCCTGCCTCATCCAGCTTTCAACCTCCTGCTGGCAAGGCTCACGAATCCTCGATTCGAGCATCATGGAACAGATCGGAGACAGCGAATGGCTCCGGGGAAGGAAGTACCTGGTCGACCAGGAAACCCTCCATCCCATCCGCTGCATCGTGAGCAGGGCTCGAAAGGACCTTGAGAAAAGAGCCCTCCCTTTCCCGATCATCGGCCTCACGCTTGTTCCAAAAGAACAGCTCGACTCGGTTGAAGAGTGCCTGAAGACACATAAGGCGGATTTCTTCCGTGCTGCAGACAAGTTTGTCGACCGCTACGAAGATGCCCGTGAGACGGCGCGCCAAAGGCTCGGAGATCTCTTTAGCGACCTTGACTACCCGGTCGATATCCGAAACAAGTTCGGTTTCGAGTGGAGATACTTCACCCTGGAGACTCCGGGCAAATACGGCATCCTCACTCCTGAGATCTATCAGCGGGAAAAGGAGAAATTCCACGCCATGATGGAGGAAACGAGGGAGCTTGCCATGTCGGCCCTGCGTCAGGAGTTCGCATCCCACGTGAACCACATCGTTGAACGCCTCACCAGGAGCGAAGACGGTGAGCCCAAGATCTTTAAAAACAGCATGATCGAAAAGATCCAGGCCTACCTCGATTCCTTCGATGCAAGAAATCTCTTCCATGATACTGACCTCGAGACGATGGTCGCCAGGGCAAAACAGATCATGCGTGGAGTGAACCCTCAGTCGATCCGCGAAGACCACCAGCTCAAGACCCACATCGCAGGTGAGATGAGCAGAATCAAGCAGGCAATCGATGAAGCCGTAATCGATCTTCCCCGAAGAAAGATCCGCTTTGCCGCCTGAAGGCAAGGCATTTCACCCTGATCACGATACCTTCTTCATCCACCTTCGCATCCCGACCGAATGGATTCTTCGTCTGTTGGTGAGTGAACTGATAAGGGGGCGCCGAGCCTTGCGTCCCCAGCAGCCCGGTTCCCGCCAGCCACCACCTGCAAGCAACTATCACAGATGAAGGAGGTATTTATGAAAATCATCCAGCTTACGGCAGAAAACGTGAAGCGCCTGAGGGCGGTCCAAATCACCCCGAACGGAAATCTCGTACCCATCACAGGAAAGAACGCCCAGGGCAAGAGCTCGGTCCTCGATTGCATCTGCTATGCTCTGGGAGGGGAGAGAGCCATCCCCGAGCAGCCCATCCGGAGCGGAACGGCAAAAGCAGAGATAAAGCTCGATTTGGGTGATCTCATTGTAACTCGCACCTTCACCCACAAAGGCTCCTACCTGAAAGTGCAGAGCAAGGAAGGTTTCGAGTGGAAATCGCCTCAGAAGATGCTCGATCAGCTCTTCGGGAAATTCTCCTTCGACCCTTGGGGCTTCATCCAGATCAGCGAAGCCAAACAGAAGGAAGTGCTCCTTTCCATGGTCACCATCCCGCTCTCCGTGGAAAAGCTCCAGCAGATTTCAGGGATCACCCTGCAGCAAAACGGCAATGACCCAATTGCGACCCTGAACGGTGCCTACAAAACCCTCTATGATCAGCGCGCCGAGCACAACCGCAGCTGCAAGAGGATCGAAGCCGCCATCGCAAGCATCGAAATCCCGAAGGGGATGGAAGAAACCGAGGCCATGAGCGTGAGCGGCCTTTTCGAGGAACGCAGGCAGCTTGAGGAAGCCAACCGGGAGAATGCCGGCAAAAGAGCCGCACTGCAGGACCTGCACCAGCACAAGGATGACCTGGAGGAAAGGAAGGCTGGCCTTGAGGCTCAAAAGGAAGAGCTGATCAGACGCCTCCAGGAGCTTGACCAGACCATCGAGGAAACGGCGGCGGCCATCATGGACACCGAGACGCTCATCGAGACAGCTGAAGCTGAGCT
>Ga0116192_1001132_pt1 | contig 19107 bp, 12 predicted proteins | sample AD_UKC113_MetaG_FD_89876 | JGI IMG/M metagenome (GOLD analysis project Ga0116192, IMG submission 89876) | Active sludge microbial communities of municipal wastewater-treating anaerobic digesters from Hong Kong - AD_UKC113_MetaG | ecosystem: Engineered > Bioreactor > Anaerobic > Digestate... | reverse complement strand
TAACACAAAAAACCAATTTGTGATGCATGTAATAATCGAGGTCCTGTTAGTTTACTTGTTGATGCACTAGAAGAAGGTGAATTAATTCTACGAAGCGCAGCAATAGTTTGATTATATGACATACGAGGTAACATTTGAGATACACCATCCTTCTTATCAAAAGTACCACGAGCTAGCGCATTTTTAAAACCTTGTTCAATTACGTTAGCCTTAATTTGTGTTATTATAATTTGTGGATTTATATGACTAGTATTTCTCTTTTTAAAGTATTTGCTGCATTCACTTAACATTTTTTTATAATTTTGCTTAAACAAATCAAATAATAATTGTTCTGGAGCATCTATACGTTTATTTTGAAAACTATCACGATCATCAGAATCTATTCTTCCAAGAAAACATTGTAATAATCTATTTATCATTACACAAAACATTTTAGCTTTATCAACTAGTGTTCTACCTTCCATATGAGGAAGTAATTTAGTATTAAAAAGGTCTAATAATTCAGTTCGCTTTTCTAAATTTTTTGTTTCTATATTATCTTCTGAATATTTATATCTTCTTGTAATTCTAATTTTATTTGAAAGATATGCTAAAGCTTCTTCTTGTGTGTATATTTTATTATTTGCTTCTTGTTTTGACCCTTCTAAAACTACACGCACTAAATTCATCATATCATTATCATTATGATCAGTAATAATGCAATCAAGAATATCTCGATCACTTTCGATACCTAATGCTCTAATTAGAATAATTACAGGAACTTCATTTAAAATTGGTACCTTAATTGTTAAAACACTTTCTTTCTTAAGAATAATATTAATAATTTGCCTTACATCTGTTGTAAAAGATCTTGAATTAATTTGTACAGTGTAAATATCAGTATTTGATTCTTTCTTTTTGAATACAAGAGGTTTGTTGTCTACTAATCGTTCTATTGGAATTAAATTTTTCTCTTGTCCATTAACGATAAAATATCCTTTTGGATCAAATCTACATTCTTTTAATTCAAATTCCTTTTTAATATTACATGTATCATATTGAGTACCCAACATTACAGGAATACCCAAAACTGGGAACATCGTATCAGGTTGACCAAGTGTTCTTGTCTCAACATTGCCTGTTGTAATATCAACAATCTCTTGCTTTTGAGTTACAGTACAAAGATATGTTAACTTATAGGTTAAATTTTTTAATCTTGCTTCCATAGGAGAAATATAATCTCCTGTCTTTTCATTAATTGGAGGTCTAACCGTTATATCTGAATATTCAAACTTGTATTTGTAGATTTTCGTACTTTCATCATAATACTCAAAGAAATAATGATTTTCAGGATTTTTTAAAAAGTTCGGAATATCTTCACCAATTAAACGATCATAAGAGTAAATTAAATGATTATACATTATGTTCTTTTGTGTAAAATACAAATCTATCAACTTGTACATATCTTCTAAATTATAATCATATTCTTTATTTGTAATATTTTTATTGTTGCTATTAGTATTAACAGATTTATTTGAGTCTACGGTCTTCCCTCCAAATATGGTTTGACTATCTTTGATGAACATTGCTTAAATATGATTTTTACTATACTTGTAATCTTATATGTATATGTATATATATTTCTACAAAATCTATGTTCTTTTCATTTTTCATTTTGATTTGTTAATTACCATTCATAAAAAAAGTATTTGTTTTTATTCTATTGTTTTTAATGATGATAACATATTATTAGCATCAGCATATTCATTATCAATTCTATCAAGGAAATTACTATTAAATTGATTTGTATTATATTCTTGACCCATTGCGATATCTTTTACTAAAGTTTGTTTGTAACTTGCACTTACTGATGGCTCACAATTTTTAAATATTTCATCAATGTTTTCTGATGTTATCAAGTTAAAGTTTCTAATAGGTGCGTTTACATTTGTAGTTGTACTATATGTTGGAATCACATTACTAATATCATTATCATTTTGGTATGTTGATGTAGCGGAAGGAGAAGGATAGCGCGTTGGTGTGTATGATGGTGAAGATGTATGTTGGGATAAACTTCTTAAATTAATGTTATTGTTGTTATTGATGTTGTCGCTATGTGGTGGTATTATATCACATATATCAAGTGAATTTTGGTGAATATTAACTGATTCAACAGAATTTGAAATTTGAATATTTCGTTCAATTATTTTTTGTGTCAGTGATTCAATACTTTCAGTCAACAAAATTACAAGATGAGCAACAATATTTTCAAGTATAAAATCTATCAAAACAAATACCCAATTGCTCGCCATTTCACAATAAGCTATGGTTTGTCCTAATTTACTTTGTTTATCATTATTGACACTATTTAAAATTTGTGATAATTTATTGGTTGCAACTGTAACAAATTTATTTTGCATAGATTTGTTAACATAAATATTTGATAATGTTGTTATTCCTTTCACCTTATTATTGAAAACTGGTGTAAACAAATCAAGAATGAAATAAATATTTTCATAATTCCACATTAAAGTTAATGCAAGAAGAACCAGAATAATATATAAAGTTCCAAGAACACCATTGGTTACTAATACTGTAAACATAAGAACAAGTATTGAAACATATTTTGTATCATTAGTAAAATGCCTAACCAGATAGTAAAATACTGGGAAAAAAATTAATAATGGATACATCAAAAATACTAAAAAACAAAACACGAATTTAATCAAGTTTTGGTTTTTTTGATAAGATTGCGAAATCAGACTCCACAATGTTAATACTTGAATAGAATCTTGTGTTTGTGTTACTTGATTGTAATCTTGCATTTGTGTTACTTGACTGTAATCTTGCGTTTGTGTTACTTGATTGTAATCTTGTGTTTGTGTTACTTGACTGTAATTTCGTATAGGTTCAGATGTTTCAACATTATATCTTGTTTCTATCGCATTCTGCATTACTTTATTTGATTCATTACGTTGCAATCTATTACGCAACTGTTGTAATAAACTCGACTGTGTTGACATTTTAAAATGATTACTTTTATCATAGTAAAATATTTAATAGAAAAAATTAATTTCATTTTTATTTGTATCAAATTCGATACTATCGTAATTATATTCATTCAACGGAGATTCTTTAAACATTTCACTAATTGTATCTCCTGTTATTAAACATTTAATAACATCACCAAGTAATTTTTGGATATTAACTTGAATAAGTTTACGACAACCAATCATTTTATTTTTAACTGGTACAGTATTAGTTACTATTACATGACTTATTAAATCACAACTATTAATTCTTTCAATAGCTTCTCCAGATAATATTCCATGTGTCGCGAAAATAATAAACTGTTTTATTCCTAATCCAGCAAGAGAATTTATAACACTTACCATTGTACCCATTGTATCAACAATATCATCAACGATAATTGCGATTTTACCTTCAGGGTTAACATTTTGTGTAACTAATGTACTTGATTCAACATTATTAACTTTTGTATAATCTCTTTGTTTTTCAAAAATCATTACTGGTAGTTTAAGTGATCTAGCATATGCATTAACACGTTTAGTTGATCCTGCATCTGGAGAAATAAGCACGTAATCGTTAATAGTATCGTTTTGCAAAAATAATTTTTTAATAACGCGACAAAATAATGGCATAGCATACAAGTTATCAAAAGGAATATTTAAATATCCTTGAATTTGTCCAGCATGCAAATCTACAGTTACTAACCTATTGACTCCTTGTGCTGAAATTAAGTCACATAAAGCACGAGCAGCAATGCACATTCTTGACCTATCTTTTTTATCAGAACGAGCATAAGGGAAACATGGCACGATACATGTTATGCTTTTTGCGGAAGATAATTTAACAGCATTACATATCAAGTAAAGTTCCATAATATAATCGTTAACAGACTTTGTTGAATCAAGGACAGGAGATTGAATAATTATTGCATGTTTATTTCTTATATTTTCTCCTATTCTAACATCAATCTCAGAATTCGAAAATGTTCTCACATCAATGCTTGTACATTTGATTGCTAGATATTTTTCTATTTGTTCTTGTAATTCAGGATGTGAACTACCAAAAATGATAGAATACTTTCTCCAAGGTATAGGGTTACGTTGTGGTAACAAACTAGATTCATTTTGAATTTCCATTTCTTAAACTTTTAATGTAAAATATTAATTAAAAATATTTATTAACGAATTAGTTTATGCATTATTTTTTCATTTTTTTTTAGCGATATTAATATTATTCATGTACATATTTAACATTTCATATCATCGTAATGCCACAACCAGTTTTCATAACTATATTGAGCAAATGGGTTTAAAATCTATGCACGATGTTTCAATAACTTTAAAACATATCGCAGGTGTTACTAATAATATCCTTACAGACGAAGATTGGTTAGAACCGACATATACAGCTGATGAATTTGTTGAAAAGTATGCTGATAATTTAGTTGATTTCATAAAAAAATCAGAATTTAATGCATTTAGTGATAATCCTTATCCGCTATTTTATAAACGTCTTGCTAAAGAATTTCCAGATGCAAAGTTTATTTTGTTTTGCCGTAGTTCTGAAAAATGGTTAAATTCTGTTACTACTTATTTTGGAAATTCATTGACATATTTTAGAAGAATACTTTATGACTCGAACGAAGATCGTAAGTATTGGTTAAAAAAATATGAAAATCATAATACTAATGTTATTAGTTTTTTTAATGATATAGGTATTCCATTATTAATAATAGATATTGATAAAGAATTTGATATTAGTGAAAAAATAAATAATTTTCTAAATTTGCCAGAAAAATATAATAGTTTTGGAGACAAAATAAAATTTCCAATGTTAAATCAAATTCAAAAATAATTAAAATTTAATTTTATTTAATTTGGTAACAATATCATCAATTTTTAAACGTTCACTACTATCATAAGTAAATATTTTTGCAAGAATATTTCTGTATTGTTCAGGTATTCTATATAATACAACAGGCGTATTTGACATAATTTTATGTACGAATAATGGCTCTAAATCTTCTTCAGTTTTACCTGGACAATCAAATAAAGAGCATCGTGAAAACATACTATACACTGTTGTACCAAAAGACCATATATCTGCTGCTTTAGGGTTGTACGGTATTTTTTTAATAATATCAGGATCTGCATACAACAAACTACCAGAATAAACAGAGATTAATACACCATCAACAACAGGTCTTGCGAATGCGAAATCTATTAAAACAATTTGATAAGTAAATCTTTTATTAGGTCCATTATCAATTACTTTTACCATTACATTTTCAAGTTTAATATCCAAATGAATATAATTTTTAGAATGTAAATAACTTATTGCATTTGCAAATTGGAGTGTTAAATTATGTTGTTCAATCCTATTCAAGTAAGAAAACTCTCCATCAATTACAAATTTAAATAAATCTGGGCCATTGATATGTTCAACTATTAAATAATAATATGAATAATCACAAAAAAACCCAATGAATTTAATAATACCTGGATGATCAAGATTGCTAAGAATTTTTGCTTCATTATAAATGTGAATTCCAGGACTTGCATTTTTTTTTTCTTTTCCATTTTCTCTGATTAATTTAACCTGTTTAATTGCGACTGTTATAGGTACAACAAAATCTTTTGTTATTGTCGTATAATTCTCAACTTTATTTGTTGAGAATTCCGAAGCATCGTCCATATCACCATTCTCAAAGTATAAACCTGAAAATACATTGCCTTGATTTCCAAAGCCAAGTGTTTTATTCGATTTCAAAAATGGTGTGTAATCAATCATTGTATGCTCCGCTGTTTGTGGATTTATTTTACACATTAATTTATTACCAGTTAGATTTTCCACATGCATATCACACGCACATGTACATACATTGGTTACTAAATTATTATCTAAAACTTTATGAATATCTGCTGTAGTGCTCATTTGTTTCTTTTTTTTCCATTTCAAACCTGTAATAGTACCATAAAACGATTTAAACATCAAATATTTCAATTTTATTGAGTATATTTTAAAAACATAAAATAAGATACAACGAAATGAAATTAAATGTAATAAAACAAAATCTTAAAAATTTATAAATGACGCATAACGTAATATTTTAAATTTTCCCAAGTAACAAGTATAAGCATATGAATTCAAAGGTATACAAAATTATAATAGAACAAATAAATTACTTTCTTGGTGATAAATCAATTTATGATTCATTTGATTACGAAGCTTGTGGTAATCATACGTTGGTAATTCATATGTCGAATGGTAATACAGTTACTCTCGATACAAGTAAGTTTACAGATCAAGAAATTTTAATGGCTAAAGAAGCATGGAGAGATTATATTGCAGATTTTGTGAGTAATATGATAATTCCATCCAAATTTCCTACAATGAGAAAAAAATCTAAAAAGCATCATATAGGTTGTGGATGTAATGCATGTGATAGTAGTAATAATAGCAGTAACAGTAGTAGTTGTAGTATCAATAGTTTTTCTGATTCAATATCAAGTTACAAATCAAAACCGAAAAAACGTGGTTGTCCTTCATATTCATATAGTTCTTCTAGTCGCGATTATGAAGTTGATTGTGGTAATTATATTGGTGTCAGTAATAATGATATCACTAATACTAATGTTAATGGAAATAATAATTGTAATACTGGATTTTGTTCTTGTTCTAGTTCTAATTCTAGTTCCAATTTTAATTCTAATTCTGGGTTATGTAATACATGTCCAAATCGTTGTAATACTGGTACAACAGGCCCAACAGGTCCAACAGGTATTAAAGGTGCGAATGGACAAACAGGACCTCGAGGTGTTACAGGGCCAACCGGGCCAACTGGGCCAACAGGTACTTCAGGGTGTACTGGAGCTACTGGAGCTACTGGAGCACAAGGAAAACGTGGTTGTGATGGTAGAGTTGGACCTACAGGTTGGACTGGCCCTATTGGACCAACAGGAGTGACTGGTCCAAGAGGTAAATGCATCGAAATTTATGGTCCAACAGGTCCAACCGGACCTTACGGTGTTGGTCCAACAGGTCCAAGAGGTCATCATGGTTGTCCTGGACCAACAGGAAAAAAGGGTAAAGGATGTACTGGTCCAAAAGGTCCTACTGGTCCAACAGGTTATACAGGGCCAGTCGGTCCTTTTGGACCAACAGGAAAAAAGGGTAAAGGATGTACTGGTCCAAAAGGTCCTACTGGTCCAACAGGTTATACAGGGCCAGTCGGTCCTACTGGAGCACCAGGAAGTGGGATTACTAGTATAACAAATGATGGGGAAAGTAGTGATCCATCACAAGTATCTATTGCTCAAATTTTGGATTTACATAGGACACTAAACTATAATTTATCCAATACAAATCAACTTAGAGTACCTGCTTTAGATTCTGAATTTCCTAATTTAGCATTAACAACAACAGCAACACCACATGATAAAATTGTAATAGCTGCGACTAACAATACAATTGATGCAACGTGTACAAATGTTGCAATTATTGATTCAAATAATAGTAATATGTTTAGTGGTACAATTAATTCTAATATTACAGCATCAAATTCAACAAATATGACAACGTGTACGACTACAAGTGCAAATGGATGTGAATTTTGTACATTTTCGAATAATCGCAACACGGCAACATTTGGATCAAACAATATTAATATTACTAATGCTTTGTCTTCTTCAATAATAAGTTCGAGTAATTTAAACATTAACAATATGAATTCGCAAAACGCAATTATTGCAACAGCGAACAGTCAACCTTCAGGAACAATGAATTGGCAAGGAATTAATAATGCAGTAATGATGGCTTCTAATCTTGGTAATGTTAATAGCGCGGTGCCAAGATTTAGTAATAGTGTTGTTGGTGCTGACGCCACAGGGATACGATGGGAAATTAATACTAATGATGGTTCCATTACAACAGAAGGGCCAATTTCTGCTAATACTCCAATTGGTGGATTGGCTAAAATGATGGAAAATCAAATAGAGGGAATTATTAAACCAGGACGATTATTGAGAATGGTTGCGAAATGCAAAGTTAGATTGTGTAAATTTGGAGAAAAACCACATGTTGTATCAAGACCATACAGTGCATGTACTATTATTACTAACAACGCAGAACTCAAATGGCAAGGTACTTATAAACGCGATGTTTGGGGGGCACCTATTACTACTACTGTAATTGATACTAATTTTGAAACTTTAAAAAATACTAATCAATCAATGATTAAAAATCTTACAGAAAAAATAAATGGAATAAAGGAAGAAAAATTAAAGATTACTGAAAGACGTACTAAACAAATTACTGAACATGAATCTAGAGTACTAAATGATAAATACATTGAACTTGACAAAAATATGCTTGAACATACACAAAAATTGTCTACTCTAGAAGAATGGTTTCGCGCTAATAAGGATGTTATTGTTTACAAACAAAATCAAGAAAAAACAATTACATTTGATAAAAATTTGAAAGATAATTATTTACCTCGTTCTCAGAGACCAACAGAATGGACAGCTGTAGAATGGATAGGATTAGTTCCTGTTTTAGTCGATTACACAGTAACAGAAGAAACATATATTGTATCTGGAGAAAATGGAATTGGTACATACTCTGATGCGCTTAGCAGATTGTACTGTCTTGAAATTATTGATGTTTTAAATAAACCTGATTACCTTATTATCGATAACGAAACACAAAGTTATTTGAATAAAGGATACAATATTGCAATATGTGCATTGGGAGACTTTTAAATTACATACCATAAAAACAGCAATAAGTTACAACAAATATTTTTTTTCACAATGATTAATATAATTAGCAATGTTCAATGCAAAAACGAAAAGTAAATGTCCTACGTATAACGATGTAATAGAGACAAATAACGTTTACCATTCTTCATCACCGACTGAGTATCGCAAAACTCAAAAAAATACAGCTAAAGACACAACAAAAATAACTTTAAGAGGATCAAGGAGCAAATTTACTAGCCACAACGATAATTATCGAAATAATGAAAATAATCGTGTTTACAATAATATTAGTCGTGATAGTAGTGGAAAGTTTGCAGATACAAAAGATTATTATAACAATGATTATGAACGTGATAATAAGCGTCATTTAAATTTGCCTTGTTGGGATAGTGATAGTAATAGTGATAATAGTAGTGAACGTTGTTGTAAACGAAAATCATCTGGACCAACTGGACCAACAGGATCAACAGGACCAACAGGTTTTACAGGACCTACAGGACCTACAGGATTAAAAGGACCAACTGGAGTTACTGGACCAACCGGACCTATCGGCTTAACAGGAGCTACTGGACCAACAGGACCTAAAGGATATGGTATTGATTGTTTAAATATAGAATATTTCGGTATCGTTGTTGATTGTATCGAAAAACTTAAAAAGAAATGTAAAACTTCTAAATATTGTCTTGATACTTATGATGGGTTTGTTTACTATTACAATGTCAACAAACACAAATGGAAAAAAGTTAATCCTGAACCATGTTTACCATTTTACTTTTATGATTGTAAATGTTTAGATATTTGGCATATTGATGATTGTCGTTCAGTGAATATGTATCATAATAAATCAGGACAAGTATTTGATACTGTTCATAGAGATATCTATTGCTACCATAATGGTTGGTTGCCATGTTGTAATTTAGCAGGTAGAGATGGTACAAATGGTGCTACTGGTGCTTCAGGTAAACGCGGACCAATTGGACCTACAGGACCTGCAGGACCAACAGGAGGAAGAGGAACACAAATTTATACTTTATCGATTCATTATTGTGGTCTTGCTGCAGAAACATCACAACTATGTACAATTGTTGGTGATTTTCTTGGTCAATTATTATTAGCAGAAGATACAGCTGAGTTGTATGAATGGACTAGTTTAGGATGGAGAGTATATGATGAACCTAAAGTTTATTTCTACTTTTATGCAATCAAGGATTTTAATATTTATTACGTTTGTCCAAGTAAAAATATTGTTGAATTATATCTAGCTTTAGAAGGGGATCTACTTTTAGATGATGTTAGTTGTGTACTTTTTAAATATCATTCAAACAAATGGCACAAACTATGTTGCTTGAAAGGTCCTAGAGGTGCAACTGGTGAACGTGGACCTACAGGTTTACAAGGAGAACAAGGAGAACAAGGAGAACAAGGAGAACAGGGAGAACAAGGAGAACAAGGAGAACAAGGGGAACGAGGAAAACAAGGAGAAAGAGGAGAACGAGGACCTACAGGTGCAAGTTGTAGAAAATGTAAACCTGAATTTAATTGTTGTCCAAAATGTTGTGACGATTCTACGAGTTGTACTGCATTTGATTGTTTGAATTGTACTTGCTTTGGTAAACAAAGACAAAATAGGAACTGTTATATCCATGATAGCACATGTGATTCAGACAGTGTTACAGTTACTCCTTCGGATTCAACAGATATAGCAGTTTCCGAATGTAGTAGTGAACCTAATTTTGTCAATAAAGTTTCTAATTACAATTGGTTAAATTTTGAAGAAGAAGAAGGATTATTATCTATGATAAACTTTTATGAAAATAATAGTTATAAACGTGAAACAAAATTACAACTTGTACTAGCTATTAAAAATCCAATAGAAAACATTAATGGAGAATTTAGCATTAGCATTAAATTAAACGAACAAGAATGTGAAAATATTAGACCTATTACATTCACAAGTTTATATGCAACTGAAGCAAAAGGTGTTAACGTAAATTTAAGTTTGGATACTAAAATAATCAAAATAGATATTACTAAAACATTAAATACATACACAATAATTAAATTAGATGCCAAATGTAAACCAAAATATAATTATAGTCTTTGGAATTGGTCCTTTGAGAGTGAAGAAATAAATGACATAGGATTTGTATTTAAGATTTTATCACTAAACATCCTTTAATAGTGATATCTTTTAATAGTGATATCTTTTACAAAGCTATAATAATTATGGTTATAATTACAATTATCATATTTTAGTTTTTTTTATAGTACAAGAATATACTAATTATGAGCGATACGCTTGCATACACTGACAACATTAATTGGGACGACGAAGTAAATAAATTAAAAGGCGGATTATTTAGTTCATTTAAAGCTAAAAACAGTAATAATCCTAAAAAAGTAGTTGATATTAAATGTCCTGCGATAAATAATAAATTTGAATTACCAATCACAAATACTTCAAATTTAATGAAAGAACTTGACAGTTGCGCCAAAAACTTTAAAAAAGAAGAAATTGTTGGCACTAAACAGCCAGGACAAAATAATACGTGTTGGTCTGATGAAGCTGTCAGGTTATATAATTCTGGGCTTTGTGGCTCAATAATGAAACAAGAAGCTGATAAAAAAAAAAAAGAAGATCTTAAACGTCTAAATCTTGCACAGTGTAGTAATGTAGATTATTATGCTCATTATCAACCCGAATGTAATAAACTTATCACATCACATTACGATTCACTTTCTAAACTCCAAAAACAAAAAGAAAAAACAATAATTAAAGCATCAGCAAGAGAAAAAACTAAAGCACATCTTACAGAAACATCAGCTTTGTTATCTTCAGAACCTACAGCTACGCAAACAAGTACTAGTAAAAAGTTTATTAGTAGTGCATCAAAATATATTGAAAAAGATTTAGTGTTAGAATGTTTAAGTGTAGTAATTAATAGTAGATATAAAGATTTCAAAAGTATGAGGAAAGATAATATGGTATTAGGTATACATCGTTTATATTCTAAAGTAAAAAAAGACAACCTAAAACAAATCACATTGGATGAATATTTGAAACTAATCTATTGGTATGTTCATATAATAGAAAAAAAAACGGGTAATACATTTTTTGATCTTACACCTTTAGCAAGTCCAGAATATTTGAAAAAATATAATCTAGTTCAAACAGCACAAATAAAAAATATTATGATGAATTCAGGTAATACACCTGCAAATTCGAATAATCAATCCGCATCATGTGGTACTACACACAAGGATAATTTGTTAGACAACATTAAAATTAAACTTAATCCACAACTTACAGCTTATCTTAATACAGTGATTATTCATTCTGGTTTATAAAATATTAAAAGACACCCAATAACAAATTCGACCATTGACTAATCTTTCTCCTTTTACAATATTCCCTCTTGGATCTTTATCTTTTTTATAAACACGACAACTAAATTCACTATTAAACATTCCAATATCAATTTCTGGATAATATGTATATTCTAAAGGCATTGATTTTCTCATTTTAGAAATATATTCAAATATTTCTGGATGCATTTTCTTAAAATATTTCTCAGTATTTGTCATGTAAGCCCATTTAAGTATTTTAACGATAGCATTCGATAATCTTATAATATAAATGTTATTCGATAGTAATGTTGAAATAGTTGTATGTGGTGAAATCTTAGCTTCATAAAGTATTTCGCACATGAGATAATTGCCAATACCTGACCCAATACCAGAATCTTTATTTTGTTCAAGAAGCAAGCTAGCAATATTTTTATTTTTTAACTTTGTTCCATTTTTTGTAATAGTGTTAAGGCGATTCAATATAATAGTAGGATCTATTTTTGTTTTTAGTAAATCATCACCTAAACTGTTTAATTTTTCATTTAACATATCACAAGTAATAATCGCGACGGAACCTCCAATTCTCAAATCAAAATAAATTAGTTTAGATTCTGTATCATTACTAACTTTGATTTCTAGTTTACTACTCGAACTTTTTATATGTGTAAATATACCATGTAATCCAAAATTGAATACTAATTTAATATTTGAATCTTTAAAATTAAACCACAACATTTTACCATGTGTGTCAACTGAATCAATTATTAGTGATTTTATAATTTGAAAATGGTCATTATTATATTTTACACTTAATGAAGTAATAGTTTCGATGGTATAACCAACGAATTTATTCAAATAATTGCTTAACCAACATACTTCAATAATTTCAGGCATTGATATATTTATAATATTATTACTTAATGCTAATTTATATAATGTTCAAGATTAATAATCATTTTTATGCACTTATTCAAATCTTTTTTATATATTATTTGTGCCTATTATGATTTTACTCATATTTATCTTATGAATTATTAATGAAATAAAAAATGAAAAAAATAAGTATTTATTCAAATTATCTAGTTATTTAGTAAATATCTTTTATAAATGGATAAAAATAAGGATATCAAATCTGATTCAAATTTAGAATATTATGAAATCTTAGGTGTTAAAAAAGACGCAACCAGTAATGAAATTAAAAAAGCTTTTTATAACTTATCTAAAACATGTCATCCTGACAAACTTAAAGATACAATAAAACAAGATAAAAAAGAATATAAAGCTGCATGTGATAAATTTTCAAAGATTACTGCGGCATATGATATATTAAGTGATGCATGCAAACGTAAAGCTTATGATATAGGAGGCATAGAAGGAGTACAAGAACAAGAAGCTATGCAAGACATGATGAATAGGCATGAAAATGTTATGAAAAAAAAACCAAAAACAACAACAATGAATATCATTTATAAAACAACACTTGATGTGATTTATAATGGTGCAGAAAATATAAAAATAACAATACCTTGTGAACGTCTGTGTGATTTATGTGATTTAACAGGTAATATGAATAAACGAAAAGATGTTTGTACTACTTGTAATGGGCACCGCCAAATAAAGAAAATACATAACGAAATGATTTTTATTGTTGCGTGTGAAGTTTGTAAAGGAACAGGAAGAGGTACAAAATACGAAATTTGTACGAAATGTAATGGCACTTGTAAATTTATTATGGATGTTAATCTAAGTTTAAACATTCCAAAAGGTGTCAAACAAGATGAACCAATAATTTTTAAAAATGTAGGTAGTTGTGATCCTAGAAATCCAACAAAACTTCAACATATTTCCATCACAGTAGTGCCGAAGGAACATGATGTTTTTAAAGTATTAAATAAAAAGGATTTATATATTGAACTTGAATTAACTATTGTTGAACTGCTTTGTGGTTTTAGCAAAACAATTAGCCATTTAGATGATCATAAAATAACTATACAAAATGTTGATGCAGTTTATAATCATGGTTCCCTTTTGAAAGCAAATGGAGAAGGGATGCCAAGTCATACGGGTCATGGTGATTTATACATTAGATTAATTCCAAAAAAGGAAACAATTGTATTAAATCAAGAAACAAGAGCGGCTATTTATAAGTTAATAACAGGTAATGATCATTCAACATATGATTTTGTTGTTCCTTCTGATTCTTGCAAAGTTAATTTAACCATAGACCAAGTTTTGGATAAAAACGTAGAAAAAATGGAAAAAGAATTACATGAACAAGAAGAAATGAATGGATCGATGCATGAAGAATTTTTTAGAAATATAGCTGCTAATTTTGATGAAGATAATTGTGAGCGTGTTCAAACTTGCACTCATCAATAAAAATTAATACTTATTAAAGCCAAATAAACAACTATTTTAAAAAATTACGTTTAACATTTTCAACAATCATACAAAAAGTAGTAAAATGTAATACATTTCTGAATAATGCTATATTGACACCACGATAATAGCAAAAAATATTAAAACCATGTCTCCAATTTAAACCTGATATTTGACGATTTCTAATATAATCCAATGGATATAATGATATTGTACTAGTTATTGAAGTTAATATTGGAGCTAATGTTATTTTATATTTATCATCAATATGATAGCTTTTTAATAAATCTTTATACATATCATGCAATGGAAATATTATAGATGTGAGAGTGTTGCGAATTAAAGTCTTACTGTATCCTTCTTTAAAAGTATTAAATATACCTTTTTTGTTAATTTGTTCTCTAATAGTATCATCACGTTGGATATGTACCCTTGCAACATCAAATGGATGATGAAAAATACTAGCAATCCAGCTACTAGCAATACTATTAACACAATTGTCTAAAAATATATTGTCTGAACTATTTCTTATTTTTTTAATTTTTTCATATGCAGTGTATTTTATCGCGAGAGATGCAACCTGAGAACAAGAACTAGCCCAAGTAGCATTATAAAAGCTTTTAATACCTTTTCGAGCGTAAATATTCCTCACATAACCCCATGTTGAAAGTGTATGGTCTATTTTTGTTTGATAATTAGTTCTTAATGTGCAAATAGGTATCGTTAAAAGTTCAGCTGAAATAGCTCCAATAGAAGAAGCAATAATATTATTTTTGGTAGTTTCGCTCAACATTTATTGTATTAATATGTACCACAATTAACATAAACAATAACAACATAATATAAAATACAGTTTCATTTTTTTTTTTAATATTTGAATCAATGCTTAAAAAATAAGTGACAAAATAAAAACTAATAAATCAATAAAAATTAAAGAAAAAACAAAAAGTAAATATATCAAATAAGAATGAGACAATTAATATGTATTGTTATGAATCTTAAAAGTATGATCAGAAAAAAGAACCGAAATATTTAAAAAAGATTATTTGCTAATGTGATGATTCATCAAGTTTTTCTAAGGATTTCGAATAGTATGTTTGCAATTGTAATATTTAGTTTTGTATTTTAAATATTTTTTGTAATAATAAAATTCAATCTGCCTTTGTTCTTGTCCTTGTTCCGACATGATGTTAACTAATAGTTGCATCATACAATAATTATGATCAATGCAAAAATACTCCATATTTACAGGACCACACACATCACAACTATCATTTTTGTTATTGAGATATAATTTTTCATCTTCTATAAGTATTTTAACAAAATTATCAAATATTTTATTATAAAGTATTTTTTCAATTGATTTTTTATTATACATCATTTCAAATACATTTTCAAGCAATTTAGCAACCATTTTAGTTAATATATCAACTTGTGTACTATCATTACCATCGAAAAATCCAAAATCTTTAAACAACATGTATTTAACATAATTATCCAATTCCATAAACATAAAAGATCTAACGATTGTGTATTCATATAAATATGCTAGTTGGTGATACGATTTCGTATTAGACTCATTTGTGAAGTATTCTTTTGCAAAGTTAATATGTTGATTGTGAAGTATTTTAGCAGTATGATAGATTGAATAAATAATTTCTTTTTTGAGAATAGAACCAAATAATTGCATTATATTATTAATTTTTATGTCGTCAATGATTAGGTTCTGTGTGTCTACTAATAATTCGATAGCGCAATAAAATGAGTGTAAGATGGTTGTAGTAGTATTATTAAAAGTTTCTAAAAATTTATAATCCTTTACCTTTCTATTATAATTTTTAATAATACTAATTAAAGCATCAGAATTTTCGTCAAGTTGATTAGAATTTAACTCAAAAATGTTGTTATTGTCAACATTAGTAGTATAATATCGCGTATCACAATGTAAAATATGAAACATTTCATGAGTAAATAATCCTAAAATTTCAGGTATACGTGTACAAACAACTTCGAACACATTATCATCACCATTACTATTGGCATAATTATCACGAACTTTTACTTTTGCGTAACTACTATTTGAATATCCAGATGAACAATGACAACAATTATTATGGTTATAATATTCAAGTGTTTCATTGTTATCAATGTTATAACCAATATTACGATTAAATGGATAAAGATAAATGTGTAATGGTATTGGATTATTACTAGTAAATATTTTGGTTAAATATTTCATATTGTTTGTTGTGGCAAATGTGGATACAATTAAATGTAATCTATTGATTATGGTTTGAATTATATTAAAAATTTCCAAATTTTCTTTATCATAATAGACATAAAGTTTAAAACATAAATTATTAAAAAATGTTATCTCGTAGATATCTAATGTATTTAATATTTTAAGTTTATTATATGCATAGGTATCTTTTTGTATGTTTGTAATTTTATTATGTTTGGAATGTAGAAATTCATTTGGATCATATATTTTTGTTTCTATTTTTTTTATTTGTGGTTTGATTTTAATAGTTTGTAATAATGTATGAAGATATGGTTGTAACATTTCTTTACACTTTTCAATTCCTGTTTTGATATTTTTAGAATTCAAATAGTTATCACTTAACATGATTATCGAAGGATCATCAATAGTTTTTAAATTTCTTTTTGATTCTAAAGTAAGACAATTTATGATGTTATCAGATAAATATAGTGCCATTATTACTATAACTTTATAAATTATAAAATTGCTAAACAGTATTGGTAATAAAATAATGTCATTTATGTTATCAAATAATTAAAAAGTTGAAAAGTAAGGTATTAGCAAAAATAATAGAAAAATAACAATCAAATTAAAAATTGAAAATATATCCAGTAAATTAGTCTTTATAAAGATACTATTGATAATAGATTGAATGAATTTAAGAAATTACTATAATAACTCTGGATGCAAAAATACACGACGTGAGCGTCAACAAAAATCTTCAAAAAGTAATGGTTTACGAAAAGCCAAAACAGAAGAGGATTTTGATGATTGTGAACAAAAAAACGAACAAATAAATGATATAGACAAAAAATTGTTGTCATGTGCGTTAGACATTTTCGAAATAAATAAAGAACGTAAGATAAGTGTTTTTAATATTTTAAGTAAAAAACTTGAAACACTTGAAATCCGAATTTTGGAAAAAAAAATAAGTCAAAACAATAATTCGAATCAAATTTATTTAAACAAATTGATCAATTTATTTTCGAAAGAAAATGCATTTGATAAAAAAATCATGCAATGCAAGAGCGGTAACTATTATTTTTATAGTACATGTTTAGTATTAATTGGAAATGTTGTTGTCAATAACATTGTGCCACGTATTGTACCACATATCAAAATTGACAAAGGAATAATGTATGTTAATTTAAGACCAACTATTGAACAAATAAAAAAAATTGACCCTGAAAAAGTTATAAAATTACAAACAGAAATTATTAAAGAAATTACATCTAGTATTATTTGTAATTATTGTCCTACTTTTGTTGGATGTTAAGTTATGACTATGTTTTTTTATTATTCAAAAAAAAAATGAAAACTAAATATTTATAAATATCCACTAATTAAACTATCAAAATAATACTCAATATGACAGAAATCCTTAAAAAACATTATAAAGGTGAAGAATCTAAATATGTTAGTGAAGAATCTAATTATGTTAGTAAAAAACCTAAATATTCAGATGAATCTAACTGTGAAGAATTTGAAGAATATAAATTCAACATTCTTGAAGTTGAAAAAGCAGTTAAAAAAATGCTTGAAGAAGAAGAAGAAGAAGATGTGGTAATGGAAGAAGATTGCACCCCAATTGAATTTGTTTTTCCTGATGAATTCAAAAAAGCTATCAGCACAGAAGAAACTAAATATGTTCCTTATTTCCAACAATTTCAACAATTACCCCAACAATTTCAATTTCCACAATTACCTCAACAATTTCAATTTCCACAATTACATCAACAATTTCAATTTCCACAATTACCCCAACAATTTCAATTTCAACAATTTCAATTTCCACAACAATTACATCAACAACCACCTAACCAATTTAAATGCGAAGCACAGCCTGAGCGTAAAGTTAGGAGGTCTGATTTATCGAGTTTATTTACGAAAGAAGAAAATTCATTTAAACTTGTATTTGACACAGCGAATGTTTTTGGTTTACAATACGAGAAAATTATGAAAGGAACTTATACTCCAGTTAAAGAAATCCAAGATATTTTATGTTTCTTGCATCAATGTAATGGCATCCGTATCAATTCGTTGAAATTTTGTCACAAAAATACGAAGACTTCCGTCTCTGATGTTTATTATAAATGTTTAAGACGATTAATTACAGGGTTGGAGAGTAAGTTTAAATTTAAAGAAATGAATGTACCTGTAAGCCTTGATGTTTATGAATATCAAGGTTTAACAGAACAATTGTTTAACGAAAAAGGAAAGAAAATCGAAAACGAAAGTGATGATACAGGGTTGATTGCGAATGAAAACAATTCTAAAGTACTCATTGTAACTTTTGACCAATTGCGTAATTTACGAGAGAATATTGAGAAATTACGTAGTTATGATGCT
>Ga0116192_1001130_pt1 | contig 19124 bp, 10 predicted proteins | sample AD_UKC113_MetaG_FD_89876 | JGI IMG/M metagenome (GOLD analysis project Ga0116192, IMG submission 89876) | Active sludge microbial communities of municipal wastewater-treating anaerobic digesters from Hong Kong - AD_UKC113_MetaG | ecosystem: Engineered > Bioreactor > Anaerobic > Digestate... | reverse complement strand
CTCCAAGACCATGGCACGCATCATGGGTATGCCTCTGGTGCTTGCGTCATAAGCGGTTTTATACAGATACGGCATGAGACGGCATTTCAGATTGGTGAAGAACCTCAGCACATCCACTGCTTCCTCGTCAAAGAGCCACGGCACCCTGTAGGACATATTCCCATGGAGACGGCTGTGGGAGGAAAGCAGACCAAAGGCCACCCAACGCTTGTAAAGGTCAGGTGTTGCGGTGTTTTCAAAGCCGCTGATGTCGTGGCTCCAGAAGCCGAAGCCCGACAAGCAGAGGGAAAGCCCGCCGCGAAGGCTCTCGGCCATGGAGCTGTATTTTGCCGTACAGTCTCCGCCCCAGTGAACCGGGAACTTCTGACCGCCAACGGTGGCCGAGCGTGCAAACAACAATGCGTTGCCCTCTCCCAGCTTTTCCTTCAGCACGTTGAATACCACTTCATTGTAGAGCTGAGTATAGTAATTATGCATTCTTTCGGGATCAGAGCCGTCGAAATAAACGCAATCGGTTGGAATGCGCTCGCCGAAATCGGTTTTAAAGCTGTCAACGCCCATATCCACTAAAGCCTTGAGATGATCGGCAAACCACTTGCAGGCGTCAGGGTTGGTGAAGTCCACAAAGCCCATACCCGGCTGCCAGGTATCCACCTGGTAAACATCGCCATTGGCCTTCTTTAGAAGATACCCATTCTTCTTGCCCTCCTCAAAGAGTCTGGAACGCTGGGCAATGTAGGGATTGATCCATACACAAATCTTAAGGCCTCTGTCCTTGAGCCTCTTTAACATATTCTCGGGCTCGGGGAACTGCCGCTTGTCCCACTCCAGGTTGGTCCAATGATATTCCTTCATCCAGAAGCAATCGAAATGGAACACGCTTAAGGGCAGATTTCTCTGAGCCATGCCCTCAATGAAGCTGGTCACTGTCTTCTCATCATACTGAGTGACAAAGGAGGTGGTGAGCCAAAGCCCGAAGGACCAGGCCGGAGGAAGGGCCGGCTTTCCGGTAAGCGTGGTATACTTCTCTAAAACTGATTTAGGCTCGGGACCCGGGATGATGTAGTATTCAAGGGACTCTCCGGGAACACTGAACTGAACCCTGGACACATTCTCGCAGGCTACTTCGTAGGAAACGTTGCCTGCATGGTTGACAAAAACGCCATAGCCGCGATTGGTGAGATAAAACGGTATGTTCTTATAGGAAAGCTCGGAGCTTGTGCCGCCGTCGGCATTCCAGATATCCACCACCTGGCCGTTTTTCACAAAGGGGGTAAACCGCTCGCCCAGGCCATAAATGCACTCACCCACATCCAAGGCCAGCTGCTCCCGCATATAGGCTCGGTTCTCCTTATCTGTGATATAGGCAAGGCAACGCCAGGAGCTGCCGGTAAGCAGCTTGCCGTCATAATAGAATTCCACGTTCCAGCCACCCTTGTTGACTCGTACCTCTGACTTTCCGCTCTTAAGGCTGGCGAACTGGTCATTTTCGGTGATCTCCATCTTCGGGCTGCCCTTTTGAATCTCAAAATGAGGCCCTCTGTCCACAACGCCTTTATAATGATATGCGCTTACACAAATAACATCCTCCATGGGAGATGAAAAGGTCACCTCAAGCAGCGGGCCCTGAAGCGTCATTCCCCGGTTTCCTACATGCTGATAGGGTGCAAATACCGTCAGGGCATTGGCGCTTGTTTCCACATCATAGACCTCAGCCGCATAGTTGACGTTATATTCATCTCGCGTTCTCCAAAAACCATCGGTAAATTTCATGCTTATCCTCCTCTATAGACCCCTTAAGCGGGTATTAAGTATTATTATAAATATAATTATATTGCGATGACTTCTGCTTATCTTGAAATATATTCACAGTCTATATCACTATTTTGATATAACTCGGCGACACCCGGAATGATCTCCTTAATCCATAAGAAGGTTTGGCATAAAAAATCACACTCCATCAGCCAATCAGGCATATTGACATCTGTGGCCGGAAATCAGGGCGTATAGCCGAGCAGTCCGAACGCATGGCCGACCAGGCATAGGAAGCTTGTGATCGGGCCGCCTTATACCATAACTAAAGCCTGTACATTCCGCTTCGGGAATATACAGGCTTGATTCATGATATGGACAGGATTAAGATAGTCCGCTCCGCCTTAGCAGCCGCAGCCTTTTGAAATACATTCATGGAGCTGGAAGACGCCCCGGTCATTGCTGTTGCCTAGAATGGCGATCTTCAGGTTCTCCTGGGGGCAATAGGTGGTTACGGCATCATAACCCGGGTCAGAGCCCACAAAAGAGTAGAAGACACGATCGGAAGCCAGCTTCTTGATCCATACGGCACACCCGAAATAGATATCATCAAAGGCCGGAACAAAGGGTGTAAAGAAATGCTTTGTGGTTTCTGGACTCATGAGCTTGAAGGAGTTCAGTCCGTCCCAGAATCTGAATAGATCGTAGGCCGTTGAGAAAATACCCCCGTCAGGGCCGCCCACAACCGGTATGGCATAGATATTGCTCCTCACGCTATCGCCATTATAAATGTAACCGGTGGCCACCCGCTCGGGCAGGTTATCCAGGGCAAAGTATCCGGAATTCTTCATACTGCAGGGTTCTAGGATGTTTTTCTGCACATAATCAATAAAGCGCATCCCGGAGAGCTTTTCAACCACCAGCCCAAGAAGCAGAAAGGCCGAATTGCAGTAGTAGCTTTTCTCTCCCGGCTTAAAACGCATCATCCCGTTTTGAAACATGGGAATGAAATCCTTGATATCCCGCATTTTATACATGGGAATATCGGTCCACAGCTCGGCGTAGTCATCCATGACCTCTTCGTCAAAATAGTCTGGAATGCCTGAGGTGTGCGTTAAGAGATGCTGTATGGTAATACCGGGATCAAAATGGGGAAAATCAAATGCAAGCAATGGTAAGGCGAGGGTGTCGAAGGTAAGGAGCCCACGGTCAATAAGCTGACAGACAGCAACAGCCGTAAAGGCTTTTCCGATGGATGCGAGTCCGAAACGCGTGCCTGGTGTGTTGGGCAGCCTCTGGCTTAAGTTCGCACATCCCGAGCTCTTGCAGAAGATCTCCTTGCCGTTTTGCTCTAGCACAACAACACCTGAGAAATGGTGCAAGGTAAGAAAGCAATCCTTGATCCTTTCAATATCAATACCCATGACTAAAACCTCAGTTTTCCAGATTTGGGGGCATACACCGCCACCCTCATTATCACAGATTATACGCGATAAATCAACTAATTATGTTAATTTTCCACATTGCATCTATTGTCAGACAGCGGTTTTCCTGTCAGCCATCATTGCTTAACACTGGGGTTAGCCTGTGATGCAGCAGAATGCTCATAGGTAAATCATCACGTTTTATTTCCTAACAAGGTGTTTACCAGGGGTCCCCCTTGGCATCCCTGTATATGGCGGTTCTTAGCTCCTCAATATATTCCTGACGACCCGGCATATCGATTTCCATGGCATGCCTTACGGCAAGACCGATATCATAGGGTACCCTCACCAGCATGACCGAAAAGGGCGCTATTGCTTTGGAGTCATAAACCCCTTCCATCACCGCATAGGAGGCCTGAGTGATATCCAGCGGATTGCCCACACTGCCTGTATTGAAGAGCAGCTTTCCCGCGAAATAGTCTGCATAGGCTTTATGAATATCCCCATAGCCCACCACATCAGACTCGGCCTTCAAGGTTTTCGTCGGTAAAAACAGCTTGAGCCGCGCTTTAGGTGTTGAAGTGGGATAAACCCTGTAGAACAGATCATTAGGAGAAGTATGGCAGAGCCTGACCAGTCTTCCGCTCATGTAAAACTCGGCATACAGCGGAAGCTCATCCAAATACGCAACCCGTTCCTTGCCCAGCAGCCTGTTGTTCCACTTCATCATCTCGGAATACTTGCCCAGAATGCCTTTAACAATAAAATGATCCCAGTTTCCCTTGATCACCACCTGGCAGTTCTCGCGAACCAAATCAACAGCTTCAACAGCACTCGGGCCCTTCCCTGCAATATCCCCCAGGCAGTAGATTCTCTCTATACCTCGCTGTCTGATGTCCTCCAGCACGGCCTCCAATGCGGGTATATTGCCGTGAATGTCAGATATAATCGCTATCCTATCCAAACTCTGTTCTCCTGTTCATCTGAATTGAAGTGGTCCAGGGGGCTTCTTACCCTCCCATGGATTTCCATCATCATTATACACCACCTAAGCCCATAGTGCTTTTGCCAAACGACAATACACCTTGCAATCTTATTCTGGATATCAGAATATTAACATATTTTCTTAAAATACTGACAGACATCATTCAAACCTTGCGATAAAATTGTTATGATAAGGATGGCTAAAATGGCATCCGGTCTAACCCTGGGCAGCGGCTTTGTGTCGTGGTGTAATTCTGGGGAAGGATGCGCGATGATAAGGATTTTCTTTAAGGAGGAAAGAACTGTGGCCGAGATTACGAAAGCTTACAAGCTGCATATGGGCCCCGCAAAATGCGCTGTGGATCTGGGGGACGGCAGCGAACGCGGTGAGTACGTTAATCAGGACTATATCCTGCATAAGCTGGGAAGACCGCACCGCAATATCAATCTGATGTATTGCTATTATCCTTTGGACAAGGGGTGGCCTCAAAGGGCCAGCGTTGCCTTTAAAAACGCCACCGGTACCTTTGCATGGGATTACCCCTATGACGACTATTTTCCCTATGAGGGCGGCATCGGCGGACACACCGATGGGGAGCCCTTTAAGTCCATGCGGGATGTACGGCGTCACGGTCAGGACGTCACCCTCACCCTCACCTGTGACTGTGCTATTTCAGATGATCATATCCGCAAGATCTGCCAGGAGATCAAGTCCTTCGGCCGGATGCATCTTCGCATCAACCACGAGGCCACCGGCAACTGGTTCGCCTTCAATAAACGTTATACCTATCAGGAGGTAGCCGATTTTTTTGTGCGCTTCCATAAGATCGTGAAGGAAGAGGCACCGCATATCCAGACCATACTCTGCATCGGTGAAGGGCCTCACAATGGAACCAATGAGATGTCCCATGAGAAGGAGTTTGCCGAGGCTGTGCGGGTTGCTGATATCTGGTCGGGCGACAACTATATGGCCCTCAACTGGGGTTGGCCCTACACCATTGCCGAAAGAAACGGCAAAACCCATCAACGCAGCCCTGTAGATCTGATCTACCGCAACAATGAGTTCAGCCACGAGCGTTTTCTGTTCCTGAACAACGGTGTCAGAAAGCCCCATGTACTCTCCGAGTTCAATGCCGACGGCGATGTGACTGGCCCCTATGATCAGGCAGCCATGCTGAAGGAATTCTACATGATGATCAAGGAGAAGGAAGCTACCTGGCTTACCGGCTTGACCTATTACCAGTTCAGAGACAGGGGCAGACTGGGACTGGAAAATGAAGACCCCAATAATCCCGATGTGGGCATCCCACAGCCTGTTATGGACACCTACAAGGAAATCATCAACGACCCCTGGTTCATGCCCGAGATGAAGCAGGACAGCGAGATTGAGCTTCCCATCAGGCTGCGCTGGGGCAGTAGCGAGGATTCCGACGGTCTTGCCATCCCCCTCTCCTTTGAAAAGAGCCCGGTATTCTGTGAAGTCACCTTTGAACAGGACGAGCTCAATGTGATGATGGAGATTAACGGCAAGTGGTTCTACAAGAAACCGGGTGTTAAGACCATTGACCTCATGTCGGCCTTCTACGAGAAGCCTTTAAATGGTCCTTGCCAGCTTACCTTCAAGATGTTCACTCCTCCCGGAACCGGAGAGAATGATCCTTCCCAGGGTGAGGATTGGATGATCAATTACTATACCGAGGTCAAGCAGCTGCCCAAGTTCCGTATCCGCTACGAGGCAACCGAGACCGGCCCTTACAGACCTTAAATCTTTGGATGACAGAATAGCTTATAAGCAGACCCCCGCGGTCTGCTTTTCTTATATTCATTTGGTTTATAATCTCACACATTACAAAATTGGAAATTATGTTATATAATATTGCCATTGTCAAGACTTATATCTTGGGAGTGGTACTATGCGCAAACTGATACCTATATTGATTATCTTTTCTCTTTTGCTTTCCTCGTGTCGAAACACACCGGCAGAAAATGAGCATGAGACCGACGTTCCCACTCCAACACCATCCTTAACCCAAACACCCGAATCCGGAGTTAATCCCAATGGTTTGGCTAACAGCGCGGAAGATGTCATGCAGAACCCGTCAGTCATTGGTGAAATCCAGCAGGATAGCGGACTCATCTCCAACGGTCGGGGCCGGAGCGCCTATCTGACTAGAAACGCCGATGGCCTCACTGAGCTGCATATATGCGATGATAACTACAGTGTTGATGATATTGCCTATCGCTGCAAGCAAGAGTCAGAAGAGATCAAAAATATCTACTGGCTTGATCATGAGCACCTGTTTTTCTCGGGCTACAAGGATCGTGTCTATCATCTGGACTCCGGTGAGCTTGAAGAAACCGATATTATTACACGGTTGAGTTCGGATTACTTTGATTATGGCTTTTTAAACGAGATTACTAGGGTCAGCGAAAATACCATTATCTTCAATATGAATGACCGAATCGGGAAGGTCTTTTTCACCATCAATGACGGCGTGGTGACCTTCAGCAATATCGATCCGGCCAATCCTCCGGGAACCTGGCTTAACGATTTGTCAGATGCCTCCTTCTCGAACCTCAATGCCCGGGGATACGCCGCCGATGCCGATACCTACGGGTATACCTATTACTCCTACGGGGATCTATTCCACCCTGATCTTATCATAAGACTCCACGATGGCTATACCAGAGCTTCCAGGGAAATCGCCGGTTATTATGATGAGGATGATTGCTATTACCTGACCTTCTTGGGGGAAAGACTATATTTTTCTTGTTTCTGGTACACCTACGCTGCTGAATCTGATGAAGGATGGGAAGAATGGGATTATTCCTTCCATCATGGGCTTATTCGCATCAATAAGGATTATACCAATAAGAAGGTCCTTTATGAAGGTGTCGTGTCCTTTTTAAATCCTTATCACAATGACATCTATTTTCTGGATGAAGAGGGCAACATCCTAAAGATCAACTGGGACGACGAGATTGAGACGGTTTATAAGGGTGATTGTGTGTCCCTCTATATCAAAGGAGATTATCTCTACTATACCGAAAACGAGATCTTTTATCAGCGAAGCCTGCTAGACGGTAAGACACAGGAGCTGCTAAGCAAGCCCCACACCTACCCCAGTGTCATTGGTTCCCACCTCTACTACCTTACAGAAGAGGGTTCGTTAATGAAGTATGACATAATCAATCAAACCGAATCAGCCCTTCTGGATTCCAAAAGCCTAGTCTTCTACTGTATCTATGGGAACGGCATTTACTACAACACAAGAGATAACCCTGGAGTTATTCTTTACAGGAATATGGAAACCCGGGAGGAGCGAGTGGTTTATCAGGGAAAGTGGGTCAGCTCCTTTATCCTTTTAGGAGATTACTTATTCTTTCAAGACAACCAGGACGGCTATATGTCCATTCGCAATGACGGCTCGGAGTTTAATATCTACTGTGACTATAATTGACCGAAACTGAATCCTGTGGTATTTTTAAGGAGAGACATCCCACCTTATCCCAGAACATGAAACACTCATAGAGAAAGACAGGAGAACGAGGTATGAAAAAGAGAATCTGGCAAGTGTTCTTAGCTGCATTGCTTTCTATGGCTTTGCTGGTGGGCTGTGGAAATGACGCAGCACCAACCAGCAACACACAAACACCTCAAGCTCAGGAAACAGCAACCCCTGCTGCGAGCCTCATTCCTTCCGAGACATCAACACCCGAAGCAACAGAAACCCCTGTTGCCACACCTGAGGTTACGGAGGTTGTACAGGAGGATACCGGCACCTATGATCCAAGCTTCTCGGTTATCCTTCAGGCCGAGGAAGCTGAACTGCATGGCAATGTGAGGGTGGACAGCGCCAGGGAGGGTTATACCGGAACAGGCTACCTTACAGGCTTTGAAGGTCCTGAGGATACTGTCATCTTTACGGTTGCGGTTCCCGGAAGCGGCGCCTATGACTTAAACTTCATCAGTGTCGGAAATGTGGGACACAAGGAAAATGACGTCCTGGTGGACGGAGAGGTGGTGGGTGTCGCCAAGGTTGACGGCGATGTCTTCACCGATTCCATCATTCCCAGAGTCTACCTTTCTGTGGGAGAACACAAGATACAAGTACGCAAAAGCTGGGGCTGGATATTGCTGGATGCCCTAGAGGTCACCGCTTCGGGTGAACCCGATAAGTCCATCTATAACGTATCGGCTGAGCTTGTGGACAAAAGAGCTACCGACAGGACAAAGCGCCTTATGCAGTACCTGGTGGATATGTACGGCAAATACATCATCTCAGGCCAGTATGGCAACAAGGGGCTTAAAGGCAACGAGTTTACTGCAATCAACACCCTTACAGGCAAGTATCCTGCCATCTTAGGCCTGGATTTCATCGAGTACACACCGTCAAGAGTGGCTCATGGCTCTACAAGCAAGGATGTGGAGTACGCCATTGAGTTTGACAAGGAGGGCGGCATCGTCACCTTCTGCTGGCATTGGAACGCGCCCGAGAAATACCTGATCAACTCCTCTACGGCTCCCTGGTGGAAGGGCTTCTACAAGGAAGGCACCAATATCGATCTGAAAAAGATTATGGACGGTGAGGATCCGGAGGGCTATGATCTTCTGATTCAGGATATTGATGCCATTGCCGTACAGCTTAAGAGGCTTCAGGAAGCCGATATCCCCATCCTTTGGCGTCCGCTTCATGAAGCAAGCGGTGGATGGTTCTGGTGGGGAACTGCCGGTCCAGAGGCCTACATCAAGCTTTATCAGCTGCTTTTTGACAGACTGACCAATTATCACGACATACATAATCTGATTTGGGTATGGAACGGACAGCATCAGGACTGGTATCCGGGAGATGCATATGTGGATATCGTCGGCACCGATATCTATCCCGGGGAAAGGGTTTACTCAGCCCAAACCGCCCGGTTCGACGAGCTGGTGGAATGGAACGGCACCAATAAAAGGATCATCGCCTTAACTGAAAACGGCTGCTTGTTTGATCCTGACCTGGCTTTCAGGGATAATGCCATCTGGTCATACTTCTGCACCTGGCAGGGAGAATTTGTGGTAAGGAACAACACCAGAACCCTCTCGGAGCAGTATACCGAAAGTGAAATGGTCAAGAAGGTCTATACCAGCGACAAGGTCATCACACTGGATGAGCTGCCCGATTTGAGAACCTACGGAGATTAACGAATTATTAATGAGGGGAATGCGTCAAGGCCGCATTCCCCTTTTATTGATTTATAGCATCAATGACTTTCACCAACGATCTCCAGACCATCATACTTGAACGCGATGCATTGAATGGTCACTGCCCTCCCCTTGGCTTGAGGATCAGGGCCCTCCCACCTCACAGGGTGTGCACCAGTAAGGGTGATGCGCTGAACTTCCGTTTCTTCTGTATCGCATATGATGAGTGTGATAGGCTTCTTTTCAGGTATACTGTCATCCACAGAGCTGAGCCAGTCGGCAAGCTCGGGATCAGTCGTAAGGCCGACGTCCTTTAGAACAAACCTGAGCCTTCCTTCACCGATGGCAGCATAATCCCATTCTTCAAAGTCCTTTCCGGAATAGACGATCTCACCGGAAGCGTCTTCCCACACCACCTGACTGACGCTCATCGTCTCATTTTGGATGCAGACCCGGTAGACATGCTTCTTAAGCGGCGTTTTTAGCAGGCTGGTGAATTTCGATGATGTACCAGAGAGCATTTCTACCTTCCGGGCATCAGATTCTATACCCCCAAGGCTTAGAGCCGCCAGGGGCAGGTCCTCATCCTCCACCCTTGCTACATCAGTATCCTCCGGGCTATTGATGTTAATAATACTTATAGCTAACACCATAATAATCAAACCAAGTATGATAAGCTTTGGATTACGCATCAATTGAAGTCCCCCAATAAGTCAAACGCAATATCGGCTTATTCTAAGCTACCTGTTGATTATATCAGATCAGGGACTAATTTCAATAATTGAAATAAACCCTGGCTCCCACACGCTTTAGTACCCCGGTGTCAACCATACTGTCGAGCATGCTCAGGATTTCCTCATCAGAATACTCGGACTCCAGTTGAAAATATGCATTAGCAATCCTGCCCTTCTCCAGTTCGATATACTCATTATGTTTTATCTGTGTGATGATATAGTTCTTTATATAATTCTCCCTGTCATCAGGAGTGGCAGGAGGCGAGTGTATTGCCCAAATAAGCTTCAGTCCGTCTCCTTCATAGCAATATAAGGTCGATAGGGTTCCCAGATAAAGGCGGTCCGAGCCCCAGTACATCAGCAAGGTCTCGGCGCATACCTCAGCAATACCATCGCCGTTGTAATCCACGATGGTATATTCAAGGATATGATGATCGAACAGATCCTCTTTCGCATAACTTCCGGGGGATAACATTTGCCGCTTAAGCCAATCACTGTATTCATCCGATACGACGTTGAAGGTTTGTTTAAGCTCAGGCAAGGCAAGCTCTACCCCAGAATCGGTAAATAACATCGTGATTTCGTGCTTGCCTAATTCCAGTCTCTTGAGCCCCCCGTTTTCATATCGGTAGATATAAATCTCTCCGGTTGAGCCCACACCGTTGGTCGCCCAGGTATAGAGAACGACAGCGGCCTTTCTCCCAGTATCCGGGTTGGGAAGGAAAGCAAGCTCGGGCATCCCGCTCATGGTGCGATAGGGGTAAATAAACCAATCCTCACCTGATAACAGACTTTCACGGAACTGATCCATCTTAAGGTATAGGGTTCCGTAATACGACTCGGCATCGTTGGACTCATAGGATAGTGTCAGCATCTCCTCCCTGCCGTCTCCATCCAGGTCCTCAAGGTAGGTCTTGGTCATGATTACTACCGTTTCTTCAGTCATGGCCGCCGTTTCAGCTTCGGCATCAAACTCAAGAGAATCCCAAAAGGCCTTGCTGTCTCCCCACAGAAGATATTGCCGGGCTTCACCCTCGAAGCCATAGGTGCTGCATTCCAGGTTAAGACCTATTTTCTTTGCCCCATCAAACTGCAGCAGGTAATCATAGTCACCATTATCTATGTCAATACCCTGGCCCTCATTGCCTGTCATGTCAATGGCATCGGCCTTCGAAAGCAAATCGGCAATTTTATATCCAAGAGACATATCGGCTTTAAAACTTCTATCGTCTCCCTTCCTTTGGATCTGCAGTGAACGATACACCCGGTAGAAATCCGACATATCGGATACCAGATCCTGGTTTTCAGACACCTCATCAGGATTCTCGGTTCCCGCATCTGATCCATTGGATTGAGTGGCTTCAGGTGTAGCCTCCGGTGTTGCTTCAGGCTCAAGAGTTCCTGCTGGTGATGTCTGAGGTGTTTCAAGCATTACCGGAGGTGTTTCCTGCGGGTTTTCAAGGGACTGACAGCCCGTCATCATGAAGATGCTGAGACATAGGATTAAGCACCCCATTCGCTTTGGGTTAAACCCTTTTAACATGCATATCACCGTTCCTTTTAACACACTTCGTCTTTGCTTTCCTTATATATATCCACAAAGTAAAGAAAGAACCCGCCCACCGGCAATCAAAGATTGCTTTTAGTTACGGGAATATTGTTTGCTATATAATAGCAAGGCAAACATATAGCTGCTTGCCTTGCTGCTTGAATTCTACAGCTGCAATTATTTCAGAAGCTGGAACTCTCTCTCCAGGCCCTTAACCGTTGTGCCTGTATAGTCGAGAACGTTGACCGCTCTGAGCTTGTAGGTGGTGTTGTAATCCAAAGCATCAAACCTCAGAATAACCGTTTTGGGATCGATATACAGGACGCTCACAGGCGCTTTCTTGATGCTGTTCCGGTTATAGGTATATTCCAGGGTGTAGTTGGAGGGCATCAGGTTCACCAGATCGAAGGCAATCTCACTGTTAAAGGTCACCTTCACAGCATCAGTGGAAATAGGTGTAATGGTCTGGAAGGCTATGCTTGCCTTATCGGAGCCGTTGGCTGTAAAGCTATACTTGGCGGTATCCACGAAGTTGCCCAGAAGATCCTTCATCCCCGAAACCTGGATTTCATAGGATTGAGATGACAGGCGATTTGATTTTGATAAGAATACCTTCAGCGTAGTTGGGCTATCTGCCGAGTAGAGCAGCTTTTCCGGTCTGATGATCATGCCGGAGCGCATAATCACAACGTTCTCTGTCCTGACTGCTGTTTCCGGGCTCAGAGGTTTGTTGAAATAGAGCTCCAGAGTCTGATTATCCAGGGTTCTCATACCCGTTAGCGCAAACTTCTCTGTGGTGCCGAAATCGGCGGTAAAGGTATAGCTTTTTTCGGTGATATATTCCTGCTTGGTAATATCATTGATGTTATTGATGATAAAGTTGTACCTGTACCCTTTGACCAAATCCTGTGCCAGATTGACATAAACAGAGCAGCCATTGCTGTCCAAGGCGGTGCTGTTTATCTTGATGGGACTGTTATTGGCATCGGTGACATAGAAGTTATAGATCTGCTGGGCAAGGAATGGGTTGACCTCCTTATTGAAGCTCAAGAGCAGGGTTCGCTTATCATAAGCTCTGACGCTGTCAAGTGCAAAGCTGTAGGTTGCTGCGTTTCTGCCCACGAACTTCATGGTGTCACCTGCGCCGTCATTAAGCTTTACACCATAGGCGCTCATCATGGTGCCGTCTATTTTCAGGGTGTAAACCTCACCCTCAATCAGAGATCCCTTATTGAGCGTGAGCAATATACCGGTTTTATCGGAGTTGAGGATGCCGGCTTTGAGCTCTCCCTGCATACCGTCAGCAACAATCGTATTGTCCTTCAATACTGTGTAGTACAGGCAAACCTCGCTGTTGATGGTGACCGGGTGGGTAAAATAAACCTTCAGGCTGCTTCCGTTCACAGCTTCGACGCTTTTTATCCGGAAGAAGTCAGATACCACGTCCTCAGGTGAGGTGCCCGTAAAGGCCTTTATAAGACTCCCTGTGGTATTGCCTTCCTTATCAGTAACGTTGGATAATTCCAGCACATACTCCTTGCCGATTTCCACAGGTGAGATCTTTAAGGTCAGGATATCCTCAGACACAGAGAGAACGCTTGCCGATAGAAGCTGGCTTTGGTTGTTTTTGGCGTAAAGCTTCACGCCGCCCACAGTGCTTATTGCCTCATTAAACTTAACCTCCATGGTGTCCAGGTCAGTAATGCGAATCTTATCAACAGAGGTAATGATGGAGTCGGTTAAAATGCCCCAGGATAAAAGCTGATCTCTTGTAGTCAATCCGGCATCGATCAGCTTCTGACTGAGCTTACCGCCCTCCCGGCAATCGGTTTTCAGGGCGGTGAACATCAAATCAACTGCATTTCCTCTGGTAGGAATGATGTTGGCATTATAATGGTAGATGTAGTCGTTCAGCGTGATGAGCTTCTTTTCCAATGCCGCATCGTATATCTTCTCGTAAGTGAAATCGATGCCCTCCCTATAGTCCAGAGCTATCATGATGAGCCTTAGAAACTCCTTCTCTGTGACAAGCTCCAGTGGTCTGAAGGTTGTCTCAAGCTTGGAGAGGAATCCGTTGCTATAGCAGAAGCCGACAAAAGGCGCATACCATTGATTGGATGGAACATCAGTATAGGGCATGATTTTGTAACGTGCTGCATTTGTGTTTACCTCGCTGCCCTTTCCAAGCAGCTTGACAATAAATGTTGCTGCCTCAGCCCTTGTGACCTGATTATTCAGATTAAACTGGCCGTTGGTTCCGCTGATGATTTGAAGTAAGCTGAGAGTTTGAGCCTTTTCCTGTGTGGTTTTGTCTGCAGTTGCCGCTGCTGTGGGCAGAAGCATTGTCAGAAGAATTGCAATGACCAGGATTAATCCTAAGCATTTTTTGACTGTTCTCATCTTTCGTGCACCCCTTTTTTCATACTATCTGTATTTTATCATATATTGGCTAAAGATGTCAGGATTCCGGAGAAAATATTGTCATAAAATCGAATGCGGGTCATGATCAGGTGCGATCAACAGGCCTGACCCGCATAAGCAATACATGCAAACATTCATGATGTTCAGGACCAGGCTCATGAAACATAGCGGCTGTAGCCTGCTGCAATTTAGCGCTCCTGAATCCATCCAAGGACTCAAGTCGCGCTCGCTATGCAATCCATGCTCCGCTTTAAATTGCAGGCAGGCACGCCGCTTTTACACTGTTTACAGGTTCCGGTTAAAGACAGCTTCCGGCTGTTTTTACTTCACTCGACCTTCTCATTTCTCGTAAAGCTTTAACTGCTCCTTAAGGATGCTTCGTCAACCTGAACATCATTCATTCTATTTATTACGCTTTTTATGACAATCACGGTTTTTACACCCTATTTCATTAGCCCCTTCACCAGCTGCAGGAATTCTGCCTTATAGGGGTCGGATGCCACACATTCCAGCCCTGACAAGCGATTGTAAATACCTGTGAAGCTTGCGCTGCCCTTGTATTCCGAACCTCTGAGGAGCATTCCGAACTCCGCAACCCCTGAGGCAAAGATGAAATCCTCAGACATAGCATCTGAAGGGCCATCTGCCACAGGATAGGTCAGAAGCTTACTCTCCGATGCATCGGGCTCCTTGTATCGGAGCTGGATGGTCAGCCATTCGTCGCTTCCTGTGGATTCAATCCGCTGGTATTTGAGGTTGCTTTCATCCACAACCGCATCGGAGCCAGCCGGAATAATCTCATAAAGGGCCGTTACTCTGTGTCCTGCGCCCATTTCACCGGCATCCTTGGTATCATCATCAAAATCCTCGGCATTGAGCATGCGGTTTTCATAGCCCACAAGGCGGTATCCCTTAACCTTATTGGGATTGAACTCCACCTGAAGCTTCACGTCCTTGGCGATGGTGAGAAGTGTTCCCCCCATTTCCTCCACAAGCACCTTCCTGGCCTCCAGGGTCGAATCGATGTACGCATAATTGCCATTGCCGTTGTCAGCTAAAGCCTCCATCTTATTGTCCTTGATGTTGCCCATACCGAAGCCTAAAACCGACAGATAGATGCCCTTATCCCGCTTCTCTTCTATCAGGCGGGTAAGCTCACCCTCACTGGAGACACCCACATTGAAATCACCATCGGTAGCCAAGATCACGCGGTTATTGCCACCCTCCAGATAATACTCGGCAGCAATCTCGTATGCAGTTTCAATGCCCCTGGCGCCGGCTGTGGATCCCCCTGCCGTCAGGTTCTCGATGGCATTGGCAATAACAGTCTTATTCTCTCCCGTGGCCCCTTCCAATACAACCTTGTCGGAACCGGCATAGGTGACAATGGAGATACGGTCGGAAGGGCGGAGATTATCAAGAAGCATAAGAAAGGCCTGCTTCACCAGGGGAAGCTTGTTAGGATCCTCCATGGAACCCGACACATCCAGCAGGAATACCAGATTCATAGGTGGGATATCGTTTAAATCAACTGATTCCCCCTTAAGACCGATAAGCAGAAGTTGATTCTCCTCATTCCACGGACAGGCAGCCATCTCGGTGTATACCGAGAAGGGAATGTCGCCATCGGGTTCAGGGTAATTGTACTGGAAATAGTTGACCATCTCTTCAATGCGAACAGCATCGGGCGGCACTTGAGTTCCGTTTGACAGATACCTTCTGACATTGGCATAGGATGCCGTATCCACATCGATGGAGAAGGTGGACAGAGGCTGGGCAAGCGGTGATACAAAGCCTCTTTCGGTAATCTTGTTGTACTCCTCGGTGTTGAAGTCCGGAGTCATCTGCGGTGCTACCCCCGCATTAGTAACCGATTCGGTGTACTTAAGGCTGATAGACATGTCCATTTGCGGTGAAGCACTGGCAGCCGTCCGGTAGCCGTAATCGGCCATAGCGTTGCCGCTGGTTTTGCTTGCAGAGCTGCAGGATGTGTACAAAAGGCTGAAGACGAGGATGATCAGGATTTTTGAAGTTATTTTTCTCTTTAACATGACCTATTCCTCCTTGTAATGTAGTTTTATTTTTCTGCTACATTAGACTGGAAGAATCTGCATTTGGTTCACGGAGGCCATGTGATTTTTCACTTCCCATGGCAATCAAGCTTGTACGGGGGATCGGGTTTCATGGTTATCGGCAAATAATAACAAAGGTGCCCCTTTTCAGGGGCACCCTAAGTATCAGGTTAAAGAAGCTTACTTGCTAGCGTTGGCAATAGCCTCTTCACGAGCCTTTCTGATGTTTTCAGCGATCTTCTTGTCGAACTCGAGAACATCGTTGTAGCCAAGGCTGATAACGGTGTCCTGCATTTCCTTAAGGAGTGCATTGAATTCAGCCTCGTCCTTTGCAAATACCATCTTCCAGGAGTTCTCAATGATGATGGCCTTGCACTGGTTACGGATGGTGTCGATTTCAGCAGGAGCTGCTTCAGGAATATAACCATTGCCGGCTGCAACAGCGTATCCATTGTGCTTCTCGAGGTATTCCAGTGTTGTAAGCGCACCCATGTGCTTCTGCCAGGAGGTGTCCAGAGGTGTGCTGTTGGATTCGATAACAGAGGGCCACAGGGTATAGTTGTAAGGAGCGTTGTTAACGGGGTTGATATCGGTTGTGGCAACAGCCTTGTAGTTCAGCTGTGAAATACCGTCCTTGTAAGTACCGGAGCCCCAGCCTTCAGGCATGGTGAGCTGTTCGTCGCCGCTGAATGCTCTGACACCGAATTCGGTGAGAACAGGTCTGCCATCCTTCATTTCCCATGTCAGGCCTTCGGGACCGCAGGTACCGCTGGTCTGTGCAGAGGAGAACATAATGCCTTCGGGAGAATAGAGCCAGTCAATGAAGTCAACCATTCTCTGAGGATCCTGAGCCTGTGAGCCAACGCCGATAACATAGTTGTTTCCGAGGGGCTTGTTGCCGTAGGAGAAGATCTTCATATCCTGAACAGGAGCATACATAAAGCCTTTACCTTCAGCCTTGCGCTCTACAGTGTTGTAAGCTGCCTGGCCGAGCCATGGCCACGGAGACCAAAGAATTGCGCCGTCAACATATTTGCTGTAGAGTGTATCCCAGTTTTGTGTAGAGGAATCGGGGTCAAGGAGACCCATCTGGTTAGCCTGGAAGAAGAACTTGAGGGATCTTACATAGAGGGAGTCACTGTCGATGATGCTCTGTACCATCTTGCCATCAGCAGAAACCAGAGTGAAGCCGTTTTCATCCACGCCGTACATACAAGCGGGCTGCTTGGCAAGACACATCATGTTGCCGTCCCAGTCCTTGAACAGGGAGATAGCATATATCTTCTTGCCCGAATCACTGGTAGGATTGAGATCCTGCATCTTCTTAAGAACAGGGAGCAGATCCTCAAGGGTCTTCATTTCAGGAGCACCTACTGCCATGTACAGATCCCAACGGATGTAAGGACCATAGGTCAGGTCAAGACCTTCGGAGGGGGTAAGGGGTGATGACTCGGAAACCTCGGAAGGAATTGCATAGATTCTGTCGGAGCTGATGAGGTTTCTGATGTTATCAATACCGTTCATGTACTTGGTCAGGTTGGGGCTGGCATTCACCATATCGGTGATATCATACATCAGTCCGGCCTTAACGGTATCAGCAAGTCTGCCGTTTTCAGCACCGATCATGACAAGGTCACCCAGGTTGCCTGCTGCAGAACGGGTCTGGAAAAGGGTATCTCCGCCACCTGCTACGTTGGGGGCGATGATGTTCATTTCCATGTTGAACTTTTTCTTGACGTATTCAGCAAACCAACCGGAAGCAATACCCTGATAGTTGGCCTGGCTATCGAATACATCGATGGTGATGAACTTGTCATAGGTCTTCTCAGTGGAAGGTGAAGCAGTGTTCGTGTTTGATCCGCCTGTTGATGGGGTTGTTGAAGCAGACGGAGTGGGTGTTCCACCAGATGCCTGTCCTCCACAGCCTGCAACCATGACGCCGATCATACAGATTGCCATAAGACAGCTGAGAATCCTGATCGTGGTTTTTTTCATCTTAGATTTCCTCCTTAAAATAAATTTCTATTCTCAATCAGGTGAATTAGATTCACACTGATATCCGACTTTAACCTTTGACCGATCCGATCATAATACCCTTGACAAAATACCTCTGGAAGATGGGGTAAACCAACAAAATCGGAATGACAACGATAACCGAAACCGTCATTCTTACTGAGGTTGGGGTTTGCCTCGTGGCCAATGCCATCATGGCATCGCCGCTGATGGGGCCGGTGCTGGTTCTTATGAGCTGAGCCAGCGCGTTGGCCTGATTGATATAGGTGTAGAGCAAATACTGCAATGAATAAAGCTTCTGCTTTGTGATATAGATCAAGGTATCCTGGAAGGAGTTCCACTGTCCTACTGCCGAGAAGATTGCGATGGTGGCCAGTATGGGCGTTGAGATGGGAAGGATGATCTGGAAGAAAATCCTTAAGACGCCTGCACCATCGATCTCTGCCGCTTCCTGAAGTGAGGGCGGAACCGATTCCAGATAGGTTTTCACAAGAATAACATTAAAGGGCTGTACAATGGCTGGAATGATGTAAACCAGGAAGTTATCGGTGAGGCCCAGTATCTTCATGGTGATAAACATAGGAATCAGACCTGCATTGAAGTACATGGTGATCACGAGGAAGCGATACCAGAACTTACGCTTCCACATCTTCTGCTGTGTAAACATAAAACCCAGAAACGCTGATGCCATAACAGTGCAGATGGTACCGATGACAGTTCTCATCAATGATACAAAAGCTGCCTGAGAAAGCCCCTGAAGCTTTAAGACCTCTTTATAGTTGTTTAAGTGTATCTTCTGCGGGAAGAAGTTGATCAAACCATTGGCACTCATATCGTTGGCGCTGATGGTATTGATGATCAGATAGTAAAACGGATAGATGCAAATCAGCGTAAACAATCCGAAGATTGCATAGTTGATAATATTAAAAGCAATTGTTCCCGGCGTCCTTTTAATCTTATTACGTGACATAATAACCTCCAGTTGGG
>Ga0116192_1001127_pt1 | contig 19129 bp, 16 predicted proteins | sample AD_UKC113_MetaG_FD_89876 | JGI IMG/M metagenome (GOLD analysis project Ga0116192, IMG submission 89876) | Active sludge microbial communities of municipal wastewater-treating anaerobic digesters from Hong Kong - AD_UKC113_MetaG | ecosystem: Engineered > Bioreactor > Anaerobic > Digestate... | reverse complement strand
GCGGCCTGAGGAAAGCTATGATATGGAGGGACTATGAACCGACTTAAAAAATTCATGACTGGACGATATGGAGGGGACCAGCTTTCGCTGGCCCTCATCCTTATATCCATGGTGTTGACCTTTATTGGAAGCGTAACGGGTATACTTGTTATCAGCATCTTAAGCTACCTTCCTCTTATCTGGTGTGTTTTCAGAATACTGTCCAAAAATATCCGCAAGCGGCAGCTTGAGAATTACCGCTTCGCCATGCTCATGAGCCCTGTCTATAGTGCTTTGGGCAGGCTCATCTACCGAATCAGGGATTCAAAAACACATAAAATCTATAAATGCCCCCAGTGCAAGGCTAAGCTGAGGCTGCCTAAGGGCAAGGGGAAGATATGCATAACCTGTACCCTCTGCAAAACCGAATTTGTCAGAAAAACATAATCTTTTTCGTGTCATAGAAGAAAGAATGGGCTATACTCTTAATAACGACACATAATAGGGAGAGCATTCTATGGATGAACTGAGAGATAAGCTCAAAGGCTATTTGCTGTTGATTACCTATGGGGTACTGCTCTATCTTGGAGTATCCCATCTCAATGAGGTGCTTGCTTTTTTAAGAAGGGTCGTTACCGTGCTGACCCCTTTTATACTGGGCCTCTTGTTCGCGTTTATCTTAAATATCCTTATGAGCTTTTTGGAAAGAAAGCTTTTCTATAAGCTGGATAAGGCCAAGCGCCCCTTCTTAAGGAAGCTGAAGCGGCCATTGTCGGTCATTGCCACCTTCCTGATTCTTGCAGCCTTTATCACAGCCATCATGCTCTTTTTAATTCCTCAATTGTCCCAGAGTGTGACAACCCTGACCACCAACTCCAAGGACTATATACGGAGAGCCGAAAGGTTTATCAACGATTTGGCCCAGCGCTTCCATCTTGTCGGGGAGTTCTGGAATCAGATAGCCTTCAACTGGAATGATATTATTGCGCGCACCACCCAGTTTACCACGGCGGCGCTGCAGGGCCTCCTGAGCCTTACCGTGAGCCTGACCAATGGCATCATCAACTTTATCATGGGACTCATTGTTTCGGTGTATTTGCTGATTCAGAAGGAAAAGCTCATTCGCATTGTCAAGAAGCTGGTCTATGGCTTTGCTTCCCGCACCACCGCTGAAAGACTTATAGAGACGGGTTCCCAGGCCAACAAGACCTTTCACAACTTTGTTGCAGGGCAGTTGACCGAGGCCCTTATCCTCGGAGGTCTGGTGCTCATTGGCATGCTGATCTTTGGGTTCCCCTATGCGGTGCTCTGCGGTGTCATCATTGCCGTAACCGCCATTATACCCATCTTCGGGGCCTGGATAGGCGGTATACCCAGTGCCTTCATCGTATTGATGGCTGCCCCTCAAAAGACCCTGTGGTTCATCCTTTTTCTCTTTGTTCTGCAGCAGTTGGAAGGGAACATTATCTACCCCAGGGTGGTGGGCAATTCCATCGGCCTCGACGGTCTCTGGGTTCTGTTTGCGCTCATTGTGGGCGGCAGCCTTTTTGGCATTATTGGCATGCTTCTGGGTATTCCGGCCTTCGCCGTTTTCTATGTTATCTTAAGACGGATTACCCATCGGAAGCTGCGTGAGAAGAATATCGTGGTCGAATAAAACTTTATAAGACGCAAAAAAGACGCTCGGTCATTTAACCGGGCGTCTTTTGTCAATCGTTAAAGTTATGTGGAGGACTTGATATAACCCATGGCGGTATAGCAGGCGATGTACTCGCCCTCATCGTCGGTGATATCCACCTGGTAGGTGCACAGCTTTTTCCCTGAGGAAAGCCTTCTGGCCTTGGCATAGAGTATTCTCCCTTTAGGAGACTTAAAGTAATTAATCGTGCAGTTCACGCCCAGGGTAAAGGTACCGCAGGCATTGGAGGCGGCTGCAAAGGCATAGTCAGCCAGTGTGAATATGGCACCTCCCTGCACGATATTGGCGGCATTCAGATGCCTGTCCTCAATGGCCATGACTGCTTCGGCCATGCCGGGCTCAATGTGGGTGAGCCTCATTCCGTTCTGGTAAGCAAACCGATCCCTTTCAAAAAACTCATACCAGTTCTTATCCAAGTGTGTCAACCTCTCACTGATATACTCATTTGCCTACTAGGGGGGACTAATAGTTCATCTTTTAATTTACCACTGTTTTCTGCAGGTTTCAATGAAAAGTAAATGCTTTTATTTCAGTACACGCTTGGCTCCGAGATAATGCTCGGTGTAATAGGTTGAGCTGAGCTTTGATATCATGACCTTATTACTTCCTGAGCTGGCATGAATAAATTCATTGTTGCCCAGGTAAATGCCCACATGGGAGGCCCCGGGCTTGTAGGTTTCAAAGAACACCAGATCTCCGGGAATAAGCGCGCTCTTGGCTATGGCCATTCCCACCTGATACTGATCCGAGGTCACTCGGGGCAGGGTGATGCCATGCTGTGCAAAGACATAGTGTATGAAGCCCGAACAGTCAAATCCCGAGGGCGTGGTGCCGCCCCAGACATAGGGGACACCCAGATAGGTCTTGGCGGTGGCAATGATCTTTTGGGCGGCGCTTGATGCCGCAGGAGCCGTTGTGGCCTTATCTGCCGGAGCAGTTTTTTCTGTTGTTGCGGTGTTGCTGGCTGCTGTGGTCTTTTCTGCTGCAGTGTTTTTAGCGGTGGTGGATGTTTTGGCTGTGGCCTTGGCGGTGCTCTTTGTGGCAGCCTTGGCCGTCGTCTTGGGAGCTGGGGCTGTGGCAGGCGGGGGCGACGACTTCGCCGCTGCCGATGGCGTGGCCTGTGCCGCTAATGGGGCATCTTCCGTGGCAGTATCCCGGGACATTTTGGATGCGGCCGCTGCCTGGTTGGCAAGAGCGGCCTGGAAGGCTGACAGGGAGGCAAAGCTCCTTAAGGACTCGGAAGTTATCGCCGCAGGGCCTGACACCTGGGTGGTCAACGCTGTTTGGGTTGCTTCAACCGCGGACTTCGGGCTGAGCCATACCAAATCTGCTGATAAAAATAAAATAAGAGCGGCAGCTCCTATAAAAACAAACTTTTTCATGTTACGTTCTCCTCTCTTGTTTTCTGCCAGTTTGACCTAAAGGCTTTTATGCAAGAGTCGGTCCGGCACCCTCATTGTAAAGGAGAAGAACAGTAAATAACAACCAGAAAATTATGTAAACCTATCTGAAACCCATGAGAAAAGGGAGCCTTAAGCTCCCTACAAAAACTTTTTCTAATAGTATTAATCGTCGTAGCCGTTGGGATTGTTCTTCTGCCATCTCCAGGCATCGGCGCACATGGCCTCGATACCCCTTTCAGCCACCCAGCCCAGCTCTTCTTTGGCCTTGGTGGGGTCGGCATAACAGGTGGGAACATCACCGGGGCGTCTGGGCTTGATGGTATAGGGAATGGGCTTTCCGTATTCCTTCTCGAAGCACTTGACCAGATCCAGAACACTATAGCCCACGCCCGTGCCCAGATTATAGGTGAAGACACCCTTTGACACCTTAAGCTTATCAAGGGCCTTAACGTGGCCAATGGCCAGATCCACTACATGGATGTAATCCCGCACGCCGGTGCCGTCATGGGTGGGATAGTCATTGCCAAAGACGCCTAAGCGCTCAAGCCTGCCCACCATAACCTGGGTGATATAGGGCACCAGATTATTGGGGATATCCCTGGGATTCTCGCCGATCCGTCCGCTTTCATGGGCGCCGATGGGATTGAAATAGCGAAGCAGGACAATGCGCCAATCGGGATCGGAAGTATGGAGATCCCTTAATATCTCTTCCAGCATGAGCTTGGTTCTTCCGTAGGGATTGGTTGCCTGAAGGGGAAAGTCCTCCTTAATGGGGACAGTGTGGGGATTGCCATAGACCGTTGCCGAAGAACTGAAGACAATGCTCTTGACGTTGTGGTCCCTCATCACCTCCAGGAGATTCAGAGTACCGGTGATATTGTTCTTATAATAGGCTAATGGCTTTGCCACTGATTCACCCACGGCCTTAAGACCGGCAAAATGGATGACATGTTCAATGGATTCTTTGTTGAAAATATCCTCGATGGCTGCTTTATCTAATAGATCAGCCTTATAGAATGTCAGGTTTTTGCCCGTTATCTCTTTAACCCGTTCCAGGGCTTTTTCACTGGAATTGCTTAGGTTGTCCATTACAATGACCTGATAGTCCCTGTTTAACAGCTCCACACAGGTATGACTGCCAATGTATCCGGCGCCGCCTGTGACTAATATGGCCATAACTGCCCCTCCTTTTCATAACTGTATCTCTCATATTATCCCATTTCCCGAGGGAATGCGCAAGAAAATCCGGGAAGCCTATGGGGGGAATAGAATATGCTGCCATGACAGGGCTAAATCAGGCATGAGGCCAGGAGGCTCGTCATACATATAGAATGGGCATATTCTTGCAGGTGGCAATTTTCATGAAGTTTTTCGTCCTGAGGCATTCCAAAAATATCGTGGGGCTTTGCCTCGTCATATTTGTTTTATTTATCGCCTTTTTCAATCTCTTTGGCTATCTCTTCGGGATCAAATATATCAGTGTGGTCCAGGCTGTTGCCGAGGTCAATCGCTATCAGGTCCGCAGTGAACTCATGATGGAGGCCATGAACAGTGTGGGGGTTTCCAGTCCTGAGGCCGCAGTGGAGGTCTGGGCCAATGGGCTTATGATGCGCAGTGCCGCCATGCAATATGCCGTTCTGGGCCGGGAGCTGAGGCAGGAATATGCCCGGCAGCTTGAAAAGACCTTCCCTAACTGGGTGACGGGGGTGTCCAGCCCCTGGGTGGACGGCTATAAAATCACCAAGGTGGATAAGCGCAGCGATACCAGGACTGTCATCAACCTCCAGATTTCCACCATGACCTCAACAGGGCCTGCCGGGGATTACAAGGCGCTTTTGACCGTGGATAAGGAGGACGGATTCTGGCGGATTACGCAAATCAAAGCAGATAAGGAGTTCAGGGTCTATACGGGCTTCCAATAATATAGTCTTAAAACATTGACCATACGCCCATTGACAGGCATCCCGGAGGGAGCGCAGCCATTAACCTCCCCAATGGGATGCCTTTTCTTGAACCTGTGTCTTTATGCGTGTTCAGCAGGGCTGTTTCTTCGTAATCAAAAGCCCTGAGCAGTATCAACAACGCCGGGATGGAATTTGCTCCAAATCTTCCCCCTAATGGTTATTGATAAGACTATTTCCTTTATGTTATGATTGGTTTTGCTGCAAATGTGTGAAATCCCTTGGGATTGCAATGGATTTGGAGGAATGAAAACAGGATGAATAAGGCAGAGATATTGGGTAGGTGGACCAAGGAAAAATCCGAGGAGCTCTATGGCATTAAGAACTGGGGCGCCGGATATTTTTTTATCTCCGATAAAGGCGAGGTTATGGTCAACCCCTATGCAGAGAATGATAAAGCGGCTATCAGCCTGATGGATATTATTTCAGGGGTCAGGGAGCGCGGTATGGACATGCCCGTGCTTCTGCGCTTTGAAAACCTCCTGGACTCTCAGATTTCCTTTTTGAACAACTCCTTTGCCGATGCCATGAAAAAGCTGAACTATAAAGGGGTATACCGGGGCGTATATCCCATTAAGGTCAATCAGCAGCAACAGGTGGTGGAGGAGGTCACTAAATTCGGTCAGCGCTATCATCACGGCTTGGAGGTGGGCAGCAAGGCCGAACTGGTGGCAGCCCTCGCCCTGATGAAGGATAAGGAGGCCTGCATTATCTGCAATGGCTATAAGGACGAGGAATTCATCGACCTGGGCCTGTACGCTGTTAAGATGGGCTTTAAGCTGTTTTTTGTCATGGAGGTTCCCGGAGAACTGGATATTGTGCTGGAACGGTCCCAGGCCCTGGGCATTGAGCCCAATATCGGCATCCGCATCAAGCTCTCCGCAAAGGCAGGGGGCCACTGGACCGAATCAGGGGGCGATAGGAGCATCTTTGGCCTGAACATGTCCCAGGTCATTGCCATGGTGGATACCCTCAAAGAAAAGAATATGCTCCATGCTGTCAAGCTCATGCATTATCATCTGGGCTCCCAGATCCCCAATATTCGGGATATACGTTCGGCGGTTCTGGAGGCTGCCCGAGTTTATGCCGAACTGGTCAAGGAAGGGGCTCCCATGGGCTATCTGGACTTAGGCGGCGGTCTTGCTGTGGACTACGACGGCTCCAACACCAACTATATCAACAGCCGCAACTACACCGTGGAGGAGTACTGCACCGATATCGTGGAAGCGGTTATGTCGGTACTGGATCCCAGTGAGATTCCTCATCCGGTCATTATCACCGAATCAGGCCGTACAACGGTGGCCTACTATTCCGTACTGATTTTCAATGTCCTGGACGTGGATAAATTTGAGGAGCACAAGCTGCCCAGCAAGCTGGAGGATGACGCTCCTGAGCAGATAAAGAATTTGTTTGATGTGTATAAAAGCATTAATCATAGAAATATTCAGGAATGCTATAACGATGCCCTGTACTATCGGGATGAGATCCGCGATATGTTCAAGCATGGCCGGCTGAGCCTGCGCCAACGGGCCTTTGGCGAAAAGATATTCTGGAACACCATCATGCAGATTGCCAGGGAAAAGGTGAAGCTGAAGCACCCGCCACCTGATTTGGAGGATATCGAGAGCGCCATTGCCGATATCTATTACTGTAATTTCTCGGTTTTCCAATCCATCCCCGACAGTTGGGCCATCGACCAGCTCTTTCCCATCATGCCCATTCACCGTTTGCTGGAACTGCCCAAGCGCAATGCCATTATTGCCGACATCACCTGTGACTGTGATGGTAAGATAGACCGATTTATTGACCTCCATGACGTGCGGCATGTGCTGCCCCTTCATGAGCTGAAGAATGGGGACGACTATTATCTGGGCATATTCCTTGTGGGGGCCTATCAGGAAACCCTGGGGGATTTGCATAACCTGTTCGGAGATACCAATGTGGTCAGTATCCGAATCAGTCCCGACGGCCAGTATGATCTGGTCAAGGAAATCCATGGGGACAGTGTGGCCGATGTGCTGTCCTATGTGGAATTTGATCCCAAGGAGCTCCTGGTCCGTTTCCGTGAAAAAGCTGAGGAGGCCATTCGCGACGGACGCATCAGCGCCAGCGAACGGCGTGAGATCATGCAGGCCTATGATAACGGGCTTCGCGGATACACTTATTATGAGCGATAGAAAATAAGGAAGCCCCCGATTTGTTTTCATGAAGACAAGGCGGGGGTTTTTCATCCGTCAAAAGGGGTGATACCATGAATGTTGATGCCTTAAAAGAGATGATTGCCGCCTCGGACAATATTGTGTTTTTCGGCGGTGCTGGTGTCTCCACAGAGAGCCATATCCCTGATTTCAGAAGCGCTCAGGGGCTCTACAACGAAAAGACCGAGAGCAGGCACAGTCCGGAGGAGATCTTGTCCCATGACTTTTTCATGAGCCATACCCTGGATTTCTATCAGTTCTACAGAAGCAAGATGGTCTATCGGGATGCCAGGCCTAATAAAGCCCATGAGGCTCTGGCCCGGCTGGAGCACATGGGAAAGCTTAAGGCGGTCATTACCCAGAATATTGACGGGCTCCATCAGATGGCGGGAAGCCGCAAGGTTTTAGAGCTCCATGGCTCAGTTCACAGAAACTACTGCCTCCACTGCGGTAAATTCTTTGATTTAGACTATGTTATGGAACATATGGACATCCCACGGTGTGACATCTGTCAAGGGATTATCAAGCCCGATGTGGTTCTCTACGGCGAAAATCTGAACCAGGAGATACTCTCTGAAGCCATTGACTTCATAGCCAAGGCCGACGTCCTCATCGTAGGCGGAACCTCCCTGTCGGTGTATCCGGCGGCAGGACTCATCCACTACTATCGGGGCAGCAAGCTGGTGCTCATAAACAAAACCACAACGCCCTATGATGGCAGGGCCAATCTGGTTATCTATGCGAAGATTGGAGAGGTTTTAGGAAGCATTCTCTAATCTTTGCAACGAGGAGCTGCCGCATGTTCTACCATGTGGCAGCTTTTTTTGCCTCACCACCGTATTATATTTCCAACTTTATTTAACGATATATTAATTATGACGTATTATTTTTTACAACCGAAGGGGGCTTATATTCTATGCAAAACGATTCCTACAACGTGAAAAGGGTTCATAAAGTAAGTGTTATTACAACCTTTGCCATTGTCTTTCTTGCGTGCCTACAAGCTCTTTTAGGCGGAATGGATGTTTTTCGTCAATTTGCAATCCCTGCTGCTATTATACTCATTATTACGTTAGTAAACTATTTTGTTCCAATTAAAGACTATGTGAAAGGGTGCCTCTTTTCGCTGGTTCCTGCAGTCGTCATACTTTCATTTTTCTATATAGATCGTTATTCCTTAGAGGGACATTATACACTGTTTTGCAGCATCGCTATAGCATCCTTGTATTTTCAAAAAAAGATTGTCTTAATTATGGAGCTGTCATCGATATCTTGTTTACGGCTATATACATTATGGCTCCTGAAAAAATCATGGGTGCTGATAGCAGCATAAACGCTTTCATCTCCACCATCATAATGTTAAACGGAACGATAATACTTTTATACCTTCTGACGAAATGGGGAAGACAACTGCTTGATGATTCCTATCAAAAACAAAGGATGGCGGAAGAACTGTTAACAAAGTTACAGGCAACCTTTGGGAACGTGGAAAATAGTGCGGGCATTCTAGAGGACAATATAACAGCGCTTAACAATAATATTAAGGCTATTACTGAAGAAAGCAAGAACATAACCGTGTCAATGACCGAGATGGCTAAGTCCATTCAGGAGGAAGCTTCTAATACCAATAAGGTGAATGAGGCAATGGTTGATTCTATTCAAATAGTCAATGAGACCTTAGAGATATCCAATGGCGTCATTAACAAAACAGACGGATTTAATCAAACATTGGGGGAAGGACTAAGTAAAATAGGTCAAATGGATAATCAGATGAGTATCATTGGTTCTTCCATTACAACGGCGAATGTGACGGTAACAGAGCTGCAAACAAGTATGAAAACTGTCAATAGCCTGCTTGAGGATATCACAAATATAGCAGGTCAAACAAATCTCTTAGCCCTTAATGCAGCCATTGAATCAGCCCGTGCCGGAGAGCAGGGCAAGGGCTTCGCTGTTGTTGCTGACGAAATCAGAAAGCTGGCAGAACAAAGTTCAAAAATAGTAAATGATATTACTCAGGTCACAACAGGGCTATTCAACAAATCCCATGAAGCCACTGAAAAAGTAAATGAGGGAGAAGCCGCTACAAGAAAAGGACAGGAGCTTATTAAAAATGTATCCACCTATTTCGATTACCTAAGTCAGTCCTTTGAAGAAACCATAAGTGAAATCTCCAAAGTCATGAGCAAAATCGAAGATATCAGTAAACTGTTTTCAAATGCTCAGGAGCAAATACAAACTGTGGCAAGTATATCCGAGCAAAATGCCGCAGCAACGGAAGAAGTATTGGCTTCGACTGAGAGTGCGCATAATCAGATTCAGGAGATCAGTAATTCAATCAATATCATCAAGGGCCTGTCTGAAAATCTTATGGCTATGGTCAATCGGGAAAGCTGATTATTGATGTAATTCCGACAAATGGTTTGAGCAAATGACCATATTTATAGGCGAATTTAGGTTCTATAAAAATGTTGGGGTGCCGGGAGAAATGATTCGGAACCCCTTCTTTTTTGTGCGTCAGAAGTGATATGCCGTACCGTTGAGGTGCCTTTTAATCCATGCCTCCCATCCTTCTACTTGCATATTGACTAAAATAAAGAGGACGTGCCGTAGCCTGTTAAGGCATGCGGCGCGTCCCCGGAATGAGGAGAATTAGAGGATATCTTTATGGTATTCCTGCAGGGATCTTACCCCGGCCTTGCGCTCACTGTCGCTGCGGCAGGCGGCAATACCCTTGGCACTGGCCAGAGCAGCGGCCAGGGTGGTGATATAGGGCACCTTATACTTAATGGCCGCCTTGCGAATATAGGAGTCGTCATTCTGGCCCTTCTTGCCCGATGGGGTATTGATCACCAACTGGATCTCATTGTTCATAATCCCGTCCACAATATTGGGACGTCCCTCGTTGAGCTTCTTAATGACCTCGGAGCTTATCCCATTCTCGCTCAGGAAGCGATGGGTGCCGATGGTGGCCTTAATCTTAAAGCCTAACTCGGCAAAATGTCTGGCGGTTTCCAGCACCTGGGGACGGTCCTTTTCAGAAACGCTGATAAGGACGGTGCCCGAGGTAGGAAGCATCAGGGATGTGGCCTCCTGGGACTTGTAGAAGGCCATGCCGAAGGAATCGGAAAGCCCCAGCACTTCGCCCGTGGACCGCATTTCAGGCCCCAGCAAAGGATCTACCTCGGGGAACATATTAAAGGGGAAGACGGCCTCCTTGACGCCATAGTGCTTGATTTTCCTTGGAGCCAATGAAGGGATGTCCACTTTGTGGCCCGTTTCCTTACCCATGATAAGCTGTGTAGCAAGCTTTGCCATGGGGGTGTTGCAGACCTTGGACACCAGGGGCACGGTACGGGAGGCACGGGGATTGGCCTCAAGCACATACACCTTGTCCTGGTAGATGGCGTACTGCATGTTCATCAGACCTACCACACCCAGCTCGCGGGCGATTTTCTCGGTATATTCGGTGATGGTTTGGATATGGTTTTCAGGAATGCTGACAGGGGGGATAACGCAGGCTGAATCCCCGGAATGGATGCCGGCCTGCTCAATATGCTCCATGACAGCGGGCACTACGCAAAAGTTGCCGTCGCTGATGGCATCGGCCTCGCATTCAGTGGCGTTCTCCAGGAATTTGTCAATGAGGATGGGCCGCTCAGGAGAAACATCGACCGCTGCAGCCATATAATTGATAAGCCCCTCCTCGTCATAGACCACTTCCATGCCCCTGCCTCCCAGGACATAAGAGGGTCTGGCCATGAGCGGATAACCGATTTCAAGGGCGGCTTCAAGAGCCTCCTCGGTATTGCAGGCCATACTGGCTTTGGGCATGGGAATGTTGAGCTTTTCCATCATGGCCCGGAACCGATCCCGATCCTCGGCCAAATCAATAGTATCGGGAGAGGTGCCAAGAATTTTCACCCCGGCGGCTGCTAGCTCCCTGGCAATGTTTAAGGGTGTCTGTCCGCCGAACTGGGCGATAACCCCCAGGGGCTTTTCCTTTTCATAGATGCTCAGCACATCCTCCACGGTCAGGGGCTCAAAGTAAAGCTTGTCGGAAGTATCATAATCGGTGGAAACCGTTTCGGGGTTGCAGTTGACAATAATGGTCTCAAAGCCCATCTCTTTCAGGGCAAAAGCCGCATGGACGCAGCAATAGTCAAATTCAATACCCTGGCCGATACGATTGGGGCCCCCGCCTAAGATCATGACCTTTTGCTTGCTGGAGGATGGGCTGCTGTCAGGCGCGTTATAGGTGGAATAGTAGTAAGCGGCATCATTGACACCGCTGACGGGTACGGCCTCCCAGCCCTCGGTCACACCCAGGGTCAGTCTCTGCTTGCGTACTTGGGCTTCGGGCATATCCAGCAGCTTGGCCAGGTAACGGTCGGCAAAGCCATCCTTCTTGGCCTTGATGAGTAAACCATCGGGAAGGGTTTGTCCTTTATAGGTGAGGAGCTCCTCCTCCAAATCTACAAGCTCCTTCATTTGCTCCAGGAAGAATTTCTTGATATGGGTGAGGTTATGGAGCTCATCGATAGAGGCGCCTTTCCGAATGGCCTCATAGAGGAGAAAATGGCGCTCGCTGGAAGGTTCTGCGAGTCTTGCCATCAGCTCTTCCAGGGGCAGGGTGTTGAAGTCCTTGGCAAAGCCCAGTCCATAGCGGCCGATTTCCAAAGAACGGATGGCCTTTTGGAAGGCTTCTTTATAGTTTTTGCCAATGCTCATAACCTCGCCGACGGCCCGCATCTGGGTACCCAGCATGTCCTTGGCATCCTTGAACTTCTCAAAGGCCCAGCGGGCGAATTTTACAACCACATAGTCGCCCCAGGGAGTGTACTTCTCCAGGGTGCCTTCCCGCCAATAGGGAATCTCGTCCAGGGTCACACCGACTGCCAGCATGGCCGAGATAAAGGCGATGGGGAAGCCCGTAGCCTTGGAAGCCAGAGCAGAGGAGCGGGAGGTTCTGGGGTTGATTTCGATAATGACCACCCGGTCGGTGACAGGGTCATGGGCAAACTGGACATTGGTGCCGCCAATGACCTCTATGGCCTCCACAATGGAATAGGCATACTTCTGAAGCCTTGCCTGCAGCTCCTTGCTGATGGTGAGCATGGGAGCGGTACAGAAGGAGTCGCCGGTATGTACACCCATGGGATCCACATTCTCGATGAAGCAGACGGTAATCATCTGATTCTTGGCATCCCGGACAATCTCCAGCTCAAGTTCTTCCCAGCCCAGAACCGATTCCTCAATCAGAACCTGACCCACCAGGCTGGCCGCGATGCCGCGATTGACCACGGTGCGCAGTTCCTCCACATTATAGACCAGGCCGCCGCCGGTGCCGCCCATGGTATAAGCAGGGCGGACCACCACAGGATAGCCCAGCTCCTGGGCAATGGCCTCGGCCTCTTCCACGCTGTAAGCCGGCTTGCTTCGAGCGATTTCAATGCCTAAACGATTCATGGTCTCCTTGAAGGCAATGCGATCCTCACCCCGCTCAATGGCGTCTACCTTGATACCAATGACCTCGACACCATATTTTTCGAGGACACCTGCTTTATGGAGCTCCAGGCACAGGTTAAGTCCTGTCTGCCCGCCAAGATTGGGAAGAAGGGCGTCGGGCCGCTCTTTTTCAATAATTTGGGTGAGCCTTTCCACATTAAGGGGTTCAATGTAGGTGACATCGGCAGTTCCCGGATCGGTCATGATGGTAGCCGGGTTGGAGTTGACCAGAACAATCTCATAGCCGAGTTTTTTCAAGGCCTTGCAGGCTTGGGTTCCCGAGTAGTCGAACTCACAGGCCTGGCCAATGACAATAGGCCCCGAACCGATAATCAGGATCTTGTGAATATCAGTGCGTTTTGGCATTTTTCTTTTTTAACCTCCAAAAAAAATCAAATAAAATGAAAAAGAATTCATGTTTTATGCATAATTATACATTATGTTGGCTCCGCGTCAAATGCCTTTTCAGGTTTTTTTCTAAGACTTTATGAAAAATATGACAATTGGACGGTTTGAGCGAGTTTTATTGACGGTTCTTCCTCCATTGTGTTATTGTGGGTAATGGTAAAAATCCAAGTCAATCGTCGATCATTTAATCAACATCATTTTTGGAGCGTATCTCATGCAAAGAATAGGATTTGACAACGAAAAATACCTTCAGATGCAGTCCCAGAAAATACTTGACCGTATCGCCATGTTTGGCGGCAAGCTCTATTTGGAGTTCGGTGGAAAGCTCTTTGATGATTACCATGCATCCAGGGTACTTCCGGGCTTTCAGCCTGACAGCAAGGTAAGAATGCTGCTGGAGCTGAAGGATCAGGCTGAAATCGTCATAACCATCAATGCCGACGATATCGAGAAGAACAAGCGCCGGGGCGACCTTGGCATCACCTATGACCTGGAGGTCCTTCGATCCATTGACGCCCTTCGGGACATTGGCCTCTATGTGGGCAGTGTGGTGATTACCCATTACCGGGGCCAGACCGCCGCAGATCTGTTTGAGAAGCGCTTGAACAATCTGGGTATCAGGGTCTTCAAGCATTATCCCATTCCCGACTATCCCAATAATATTCCATTGATTGTCAGCGATGAGGGGTATGGCCGAAACGATTATGTAGAGACCACTAGATCCCTGGTGGTGATAACGGCGCCCGGACCGGGAAGCGGGAAGATGGCCACCTGCCTGTCCCAGCTCTATCATGACTATAAAAGGGGCATTAAAGCGGGGTATGCCAAGTTTGAGACCTTCCCCATCTGGAATCTCCCTCTGAAGCATCCTGTGAACCTGGCCTATGAAGCGGCAACCACTGATCTCAATGATGTTAACATGATTGATCCCTTCCATCTGGAGGCCTATGGTGTCTCCACCGTTAATTATAACAGGGACATAGAAGTGTTCCCGGTGCTCAACGCCATCTTTGAAAAGATTATGGGGCAATCCCCTTATAAGAGCCCTACCGACATGGGTGTCAATATGGCGGGTTACTGCATCTTTGATGAAGAGGCGGTGATTAAAGCCTCGGAGCAGGAGGTCATCAGAAGGTATTACAACACCTGCTGCTCAGTGCGTCAGGGCATGGCCGAGAAGTCTGAGATTTACAGGCTGGAGCTATTGATGAACAAATTAGGGGTTTCGTCCAAGGATCGCCCTGTGGTGGAGGCGGCTTTAAAGCGGGCCGAGGAGACCGAGGAGCCGGCAGTGGCCCTCCAGCTTAATGACGGACGTATTGTGACCGGTAAAACCACCTCCCTTCTGGGAGCATCGGCAGCCCTTCTGCTCAATGCGTTAAAGGAGCTGGGAGGTATTCATCATGATATCCATCTGATTTCGCCCATTGTTATTGAGCCCATTCAGGTGCTCAAGGTGAAGCATATGGGCAACCGCAATCCCCGTCTCCATACCGACGAGATATTGATTGCTCTGTCCATATGCGCGGCCACCAACCCCACAGCGGCATTGGCCCTGCAGCAGCTTCCCAAGCTTCGGGGATGTGAGGCCCACTCAACGGTTATCCTGTCCCGGGTGGATGAGAATGTGTTCCAGAGATTGGGCGTCAATATCACCTGTGAGCCCCAATACCAGTCCAACAAGCTCTTTCATCATTAATCTGCGAAGATAAAGTAAAGCCATGGAGTTCGGCAAACATGATGCCAAGACTTCATGGCTTTTTTGTCAAAGTTTAAAGCCGGGGACAGGTTTTATCTGTCAAATAGTGACAAAATTTTAGGTTGATCGTAAAATGCACTTGCATAATGCCCCCTGAAATGACATCCTAGTGAATGGGCATCTTGTGCTCCGGCAGCTTTGTTCATCCCGCATACTATAAAATCATTGATTGGGAGACGGTTTTCATGGGTGGTTTGTTTGGTGTTGTTTCAAAGCAGGATTGTGTCATGGATGTGTTTTTCGGTACCGATTACCATTCCCATTTGGGAACGAGCAGGGGCGGTATGGCCTTCTGGAACGGAACAAGCTTTAATCGGTCCATTCACAACATCGAAAATGCTCAGTTCAGAGCCAAGTTTGAGGCAGACTTAGCCAAAATGTCCGGCAATATGGGCATTGGCTGTATCAGCGATACTGATCCCCAGCCCCTGACAGTTCGGTCCCATCTCGGCAATTATGCCATCAGTACCCTGGGCAAGATCAATAATGCAGATGAATTGGTGGAAAGAGCCTTCCGCAACCAGAGCATGCATTTTCTGGAGACCAATCATGGTACCATCAATACAACCGAATTAGTCTCGGTGATCATCGACCAGGAGGATTCCTTTAAAAATGGATTGCTGCAGGTTCAGGAGCTCGTCAAGGGTTCCTGCTCCGTTCTGATTCTTACACCCCAAGGCATTTATGCCTCCAGGGACAGATGGGGGAGAACCCCCCTTGTTATCGGCAAGAAGGACGATGCCTATTGTGTTTCCTTTGAATCCTGCACCTTTGCCAATCTGGGCTATCGCTATGAATATGAATTGGGCCCCGGTGAAATTGTTTTCCTCACGCCCGATGGCTATGAAATCATCTCACCGGCCAGAAAGCCCATGAAGATATGCTCATTCCTGTGGGTCTATTACGGCTATTCCTCCTCCACCTACGAAGGGGTCAATGTAGAAGTCATGCGCTATAAAAATGGTGCCTCCATGGCCAGAAATGACCATGTGGAGGTTGACATGGTGGCCGGCGTACCCGATTCGGGAGTGGGTCATGCCATCGGTTACTCCAATGAATCCAAGGTACCCTTTGGCCGGCCCTTTATCAAATATACACCCACCTGGTCCCGAAGTTTTATGCCCCAGGATCAGAGTATTCGCAATCTGGTGGCCCGCATGAAGCTCATGCCCATTCCTGAGCTGGTGGCCAACAAAAGATTGCTCTTCTGTGACGATTCCATTGTGCGCGGAACGCAGATGCGTGAAACCGTGGATCTGCTCTATGCCTGCGACGCCAGGGAGGTCCATATCCGCTCAGCCTGTCCGCCCATTGTCTTTGGATGCAAATACCTGAATTTCTCGGCCTCCCGTTCATTAAACGATCTTGCCGCAAGGCAGGCCATTGCTGAATTGGAAGGGAAGGAGCCCGAGAACCTGGACGCTTATTGTGATCCATCCACCGACCAATACAATGCCATGGTGGACTGTATCTGCAAGCGCCTCAACTTCTCGTCCCTCAAATATCAGAATATCCATGATATGATTGAGGCCATCGGCCTGGGTGCAGAAAGGGTCTGCACCTATTGCTGGAACGGTAGGGAGTAATCCTCAGAGGTCTTTTTTTCCCGCCTTTATCCAGGGGCACAGCCGCCTTTCAAGAAGGTCAATGAGGCCAAAGAGGGCAAGACCAAGAAGGCTTAGGGCCACAATTCCGCTGAACATTTCCACATAGTCCACCCGCATCCAACTGTTCATGATGAAATAGCCGATCCCGTAGGTGGTGGCAAAATTCTCTCCGAAAAAGAGGATGGAGATGCTTACGCCCACACAAAGCCTTAAGGCCGTCATGAGCTTGGGCAGCACCGCGGGCAGAATAAGATGTCTGTAAAGCTGGCCCGAGCTTAAATCCAGGGATTTCACCGAGTAGATCAATTCCTTGGGGATTTCTTTAACCCCGTCCCGCACCGCCAGAATGATCTGGAAAATGATGATGATGACGATGAGCACAATCTTGGGGGCGTTTCCCAAGCCCAAAAGAATCATCAGAATGGGGAGAAAGGCAATCTTGGGAATGGGGTAGAGCATATAGACAATGGGTGTAATGAGAGCATCTGCCCGCTGGTTTACACCAATAAAAAGCCCTATGAGGCCGCCTAAGATCAATGAGATCACAAGAGCTGCGGTTATCCTGCCCAGACTGACCAATAAATGCAGGCTCAGCGTGCCAGGAAAGATGGCACAGAAGTTCACCAGGGTTTTATAGGGTGAAGGAATGGCCGGGGTGTTGAGCAGCATGTGGAGCAAGTACCAGGCAAGAAGGATGATGAGGGCCCCGTAGAGGGTCTTTTGCTTAAGAACTGTTCTAAGCCTCTTCATTGAGCCATCGCCTCACTTCCAAGCAAATTTTATAAAATTCAAGGCTGTCCCGACCATGGTCCAGGCCAAAATAGGGGTTGTCCAGAATATGCTTTATTTCTCCCTGTTTCATGACCACAATGCGCTGCCCCAGAAATACGGCTTCTTCAATATTATGAGTGACCAGAACCAGGGTCAGGTTTTGTGCTTTATAGATATTTAGAATGAGATTCTGAATAGTCTCCCTGGTCAGGGCGTCCAGGGCTGAGGAGGCCTCGTCCATCAACAGGAGATCGGGCTCAAGGGCAATGGCCCGGCCAATAGCCACCCTCTGCTTTTGCCCGCCGCTGAGCTCTGCGGGAAACTTATTTCTATACTCGCTTAAGCTCAGGCTATTGAGCAGGGCAGAAACCTTTAGCTCTATTTCTTCAGCCTTAAGGCCCCGAGCTTTAAGGGGGAAGGCCATATTATCCCATACCCGTTTCCAGGGCAGGAGCCCATAATCCTGAAGAATCAGGCTGGTCTTTTTCCGAACCCCATGAAGGGTCTGACCATCTATGCGGATAGTTCCCGAGGAGGGCTGAATGAGCCCCGCCAGGGCATACAACAGGGTGGTCTTGCCACAGCCCGATTGGCCAATGATGGCACAGGTGGTGTTCTTTGCTATGGTCAGCGAAAAGTTTCTTAAAGCCACCTCATTTTCGTAGCTTACCGATAAATCCTTGATCTCTATCAATCCACAAATTTCCCTTCAACCAAATCCTCGTATTTGAGTGTGATCTTTTTCTTAAGCACCTTTTCATTCCAGTCCATAACCCCATTGAGGTACTCCTCACTGGGAACCCGGGCCTTATGGTACCGGGGCATAATGATTTTTTCTTTAATTTCAGGCTTCAGGCTCAGCACCTCTATCAAAATATCCCGGGCTTCGCTGTCGTCCTGGGCAATTTCATCAACGGCCTTGTTATAGGCTTGATGGAAGCGCTTGAGCGCTTCAGCCTTTTTGTCAATGGCATTCTGGGTAAACACCATCACATCGGGTGAGTAAGCGTCCGTATTCTCTATGATAAGCTTGGTCAGCCCGTTCAGTTCGCCCTGAGAAGCCATGGGCTCAGGAATGACGGCCAGATCCAATGTGCCCTTGCTGATCATTTCGAGACGGGAGGGGATGTCGTTGATATAGACCTTATCAAGGGTGTATTGCTCACTTAAGCACCGATCCGACAGGTAATTGGTGATGCTGACCTCCATCATGCCCGCGGTGAGGGTCGTTTTGCCGGAGATATCCTCCTTGACCAGGAAGGGGAAGACCCCGTCAGTGCTTGTGGTCACTTTGATGTTAAAGCCGTTCTCCACATTGTTGAGAAGCGCAATCACATCGGTCATGGCGCCGTCCAGCGCGCCGCTCTGGAGCGCACCCTGCCTGTCCATAGCGTTGGTATAGACCTGTACCTCCACCTTAAGGCCCAACTCCTCAAAATAGCCCTTTTTATGGGCCAGAAATATGGGGGCCGAATCCACAGCGGGCATTACACCTATTTTAAGGGTTAAATCCTCAGCGGGAGCCTTATTGGTGCTGCACCCTGCGCAAAAAAACATAGCTATTATGATAAGAGATGAAAGAAGACCCTTGAAAAACCTCATTATAATTGAACTCCTTTATTGTTGATTCACAATTTACATTGTATTAACATGCTACGAATAAATCAATGCAATCACTATTTTTCTATCTCATAATATTGAACTTTTTCGATTAGTCAAGTCCAAATTTGTGTGTAAAATACCTCGGTCATCAAAGCAGTAGCTAATCAAACAATAGTCTAAGCGTTTATGCCGCGAAAGCTGTTGACAATGAGTACATGGCATGTTAGGCTGGTT
>Ga0116192_1001122_pt1 | contig 19154 bp, 12 predicted proteins | sample AD_UKC113_MetaG_FD_89876 | JGI IMG/M metagenome (GOLD analysis project Ga0116192, IMG submission 89876) | Active sludge microbial communities of municipal wastewater-treating anaerobic digesters from Hong Kong - AD_UKC113_MetaG | ecosystem: Engineered > Bioreactor > Anaerobic > Digestate... | reverse complement strand
CTGGCCGATACCGTCAGGGACGAGGGCCGGTACGAGGGGGAAGGAACGGGCTTTACCTTCAGCACCTATTCCCTGGATGCCCTGTTAAGGGCCCTTAAGAAGGTCCTTCGCCTGTATGAGACACCCAAGGCCTGGAAGAACCTGATGATTCGGGCCATGACCAATGTTCCCACCTGGGAGAACGCGGCCAGAGAGTACTTAAACCTCTATGCCGAGGCCCGGGAGGAAAACAGAAAACGAAGAATCAAAGGAAGGAAGAACCCTTTTTGAGAAAGAAAGAGAAAGCAAAGGCCATTTTGGAGACACTGGCCGGCCTCTATCCCGAGGCCCATTGCTCGCTGGACTTTGAAACACCCCTGGATCTGCTCATTGCTACCCAGCTTGCCGCCCAGTGTACCGATGCCAGGGTCAATATTGTGACAAAGGATCTGTTTAAGAAGTACAGAACCGCCGAGGACTATGCGGCCGCCTCCCTGGAGGAACTGGAGCAGGATATTAAGTCCACCGGCTTTTTCAGGAATAAAGCCAGGAATATTAAGGAATGCTGTATACGACTCATCACCGTCTACGGTGGAAAGGTGCCCGATACCATGGAGGACCTTTTAACCCTGCCGGGGGTGGGACGGAAAACCGCCAATGTGGTATTGTCCACCATCTTCAATAAGCCGGGGGTTATTGTGGATACCCATTGCACCCGTCTTTCCAGGAGACTGGGGCTCACCAAATCCGAGAACCCCGAGATCATTGAGCGGGATTTAATGAAGCTGATTCCCGAGGATCAATGGGCCAATTTTTCCCATTACCTGGTCTTCCATGGCCGCGAAGTTTGTCAGGCCCGCAAGCCAAGATGCGGTTCCTGTAGTATTTTGCCGTATTGCGATTTCGCAAGAAAAAAGTTAGAATAAAAAGGAAACAAACGCACTGGGGGATGCGCGCTTGAGTGAGGAACGGACACCCGGTATAATGCCCGAGGATTATATATTCGCACTGGATATTGGAACGCGTACCATCATAGGTCTTGTAGGGGTTCAGGAGGAAGGACGCTTTATTGTTCATGCCTCTTCGGTCATTGCCCATGAAAGCCGTGCCATGCTGGACGGCCAGATTCATGATATCAACAAGGTGGCCCAGGGTGCCCGAAAGGTCAAGGAAGCCCTCGAACAGGAGCTTGGCTTTAAACTGACCCAGGTCTCCATTGCGGCTGCAGGCCGTGTGCTGAAAACCTATCAGATCAAGGTGGAGCGGGAGATAGAAGAGGGTACCGAGATTGACGCTCCGTTGATCAGCGCCCTGGAAATGGAAGCCATTCAGAAGGCCCAATTCGAGATTGAAAAGGATCTCCCCCATAAGGAAAGAAACAAGTTCTATTGTGTAGGATATAGTGTTGTCACCTACTATCTCAACGATTATGTCATCTCCTCACTGGCCGGCCATAAGGGCACCAAGATCGGCGTGGAGCTTTTGGCCACCTTCCTGCCCCAAATGGTGGTGGACAGCCTCTATACGGTCATGGAACGGGTGGGGCTTGAGGTCAATTTCCTGACGCTGGAGCCCATCGCGGCGCTGAATGTGGCCATTCCCAAGGATTTAAGGCTGCTGAACCTGGCACTGGTGGATATAGGGGCAGGCACCTCGGACATTGCCATTACCAAGTCAGGCACCGTGGTGGCCTATGCCATGGTTCCCGTGGCCGGGGACGAGATCACAGAAACCATTGCCCAGCATTATCTGGTGGATTTCAATACCGCTGAGGGCATAAAGCTGGCCCTGTCCAACGGCCAGGAGTCCATTGTGTTTACCGATATTCTGGACAATCAGGTCACGGTTTCCCCCCAGGAGGTCCAGGAGGTTATCAGGCCCGTCATCGAGCAACTGGCCAGAACCATTGCTGAGAAGATTCTAGAATACAACGGCGGCAAGTCGCCCAATGCTGTCTTCCTGGTAGGCGGTGGCAGCCAGGTTAAGAACCTGTGCGAAACCATGTCCACCCTGCTGGGGCTGCCCAAGGAAAGGGTGGCGGTAAGAAATCGCAGCATTGCCAAGAATATTGAGGTGGCCAACGACGCTTTGAAGGGGCCTGACAGCATTACCCCCCTGGGTATTATGGTCACCACTGCCCTTAACAAGGGTCAGGACTTCTATTATGTCACCGTCAACGGTAATAAAGTGAAGATGTATAATTCCCGCAAGATGCTGGTTTCCGATGCCCTGCTTTTAGCCGGGTTCAATCCGGACCAGCTCATCTGCAAGTCGGGCAAGAACTTAAAGTTCACCCTGAACGGGCAGCCCAAGACCGTTCGCGGCACCTTCGGCAAGCCCTCTGAGATCTATGTCAACGGCAATATTTCCAGCCTTAATGCCTTTATTGCACCTGGGGACGAGCTCACTGTCATACCCGCCGAGAGAGGTACTGACGGCTTTATGCGTGTTTCCGACCTGGTTAAGGACCAGGCGCCCATCACGCTGACCTTTAATCACAATACCTATACCGTGCCTTACCCCGTGCTGGTCAATGGGGTGGAGGTATCCCATGATACCGCTGTCAGGGACGGGGACGATGTGGTGGTGCCCGAGGCCCTGCCGCTGGAGGATATCGCCAACCGGTACGAAATGGATTCCCTTATTTGGCGGTTTACCGTCAATGGGGAGGACAGCGGCCTTGACCGGCTTGTTAAGCCGGGGGACAAGGTTCAGGGCCTGCCAAAGACCTATGGTGTGGCCGAGCCTGTGTCCATTCCTGGAAAGCCCATGGTCACCAGTGAAGCCCAGTCAGTGGTTTCAGGCATTGGAAATATGGCCGGAAGCCCGGCTGCCCAGGCCTATGAAAAGCCTGAAGCACAGCCCGGGGCTGTAATCCAGCAGCAAACCGAGCATCAGGCGGCTCAGTCCGAAGCAGCACTGGGCGGATTATCCTCGGGCCTGGCCACCGATATCGAGGCCCTGGCCATGGAAGTCAACCAGAAGCGCTCCGGGGACGGCAGCATCCGGGTCATTGTCAATGGCGAGCCTATAGATTTGCCGCCAAAACAGACAGCCTATATGTTCATCGATATCTTTAACCATATTGATTTTGACCTGTCCAATCCCAAGGGAACCATTGTGCTCCAGCTCAACGGTAAGGATGCGAATTATACAGATATAATCCAAACAGGGGATTTGATCGATATATATTGGAGAGATTAATCGATTAATCGCCATCATGTGGAGGTAGAGCTTGGATATCATCGAACACCACCGCGAGGGGAAAAACTTTGAAAGCTACATAAAGTACGAGGTTATGATTGCGAAGCATGGATGGACAGTCTTCCTTGTGCTGTTAATAGAGGATTTGCTGGCCCGCATTTATCTGGACTCGCAGGACTTTGTGGCCCCCCTCATTTTTGTGCAGATCTTGTTTTTTGCGCTTTTCTATGGCGTGAATCTCATGAAGCTTGCCCTATCCAAAAAAGGGGAGGAAGTGCCCAAGTACGCTTTCACGGTGGCAAAAATCTTGGAGATTGTGATCGTTGCTGCCTTTGTCAGCACCATGTACCACAGCCCATTCTTCTATTCAGTGGCTCTGCTTCCCATTGCCTTTATATGCATGTCCCGTGGCTTTAAAAATACCACGCCCTATATTCTAATAGGCCTTGCTGCCCAGATGGGCAATCAGCTTATGACGCTTCTGCTGTTCAGAAATACAGGAATCAAGCTTTTAGATGCGCGTTTCCTGCTCTATTTCATCGTTATTGCAGCCCAATACATCCTGTTTACGGTCTTCTGCCATGTGTGGAGCATTGTTTACGAGGAGTATTTAAGAAGCGAGGAGGAAAACAATATCCTCATCGACAGACTGGGTGACAAGTATGTCCAGTTGGAGCAGGTTAAAAAGGAAATCCAGGCCCATTATGACAAGATCCGCGAGACCAACAGCCAGCTTGAGGAGGCCAATAACAAGCTGACCGCCAGTGTGGCCGAGTTCTTTACCCTGCAGCAGATCTCCCAGGCCATTACCTCAATTTTCGATATGAATGAGCTTTTGAAGTTCGTAAATGACGTTATTATCGGCGTTATGGGCGTTTATCACTCCACCATTGCATTATGCTACGGACCTCACAACAAGCTCAAGGTTCAGGTGTCCAGCATCTTTGATAAAAAGGATCTGGCCATTGTTTCAGATTACATCAACAGTGATGTGTTAAAGCCCTCTACCGAAGAAGGGCGCTCCATGATTGACAATGCGGTCAACCCCGACGATTATCCCTTTACCAAGGGTCGTGATATTCAGTCCATGATCTGCGTACCCCTTTTAGCCAAGGGCAAGACCCTGGGTATCGTGCTCATTGAGCACAATATGAAGGATGCCTTTGACAGTGAGAATGTCAGGCTTCTTGAAATCATTGCCCAGCAGGTGAGTATTGCCATTGAAAACGCCCGGCTGTATCAGCAGATGCATGATCTGGCTACCCTGGACGGTTTGACCGGGGCCTACAACCGCCTCTACTTCCAGGACAAGCTTATGGAGGAGTTTAAGAAGGCTCAGGATAAGGGCTATGACCTTTCCTTCATTATCTTTGATATTGACCACTTCAAGAAGTTCAACGACACCTACGGCCATCTCTTTGGCGACCAGGTGCTCAAATCCATCTCGGCCTTCATTACCAAGACCCTGCGCAAAGAGGACATCTTTGCCCGATACGGCGGTGAGGAGTTTGTCATCCTCATGCCCCATACCACGCTGGAGCAGGCCAGGGAAAAGGCCGAGGATTTAAGACAGGGCATCTCCATGCTCACTGTCACTGACAGAGTGGTTTCGGCCTCGGTAACCATCAGTATCGGTGTTTCGTCCTTCCCTCAAACGGCAGGAAGACCCACCGAGCTTGTGAAGACCGCCGACGACGCGCTCTATGCGGCCAAGAACGGGGGCAGGAACCAGGTGTGCGTTGCCCAGCCCAGTGATAATAAGTAAATCACTTGATCACCTTTACCGATTTGACCATATTGTCGAACAAGGTCTGTACGGCCTCGTTATAGTCCTTGTCGTTCAGAAAGACGCTGATGCGATACATATAGGGCTTGTCGTCCATGAATGCCTCCAGCCCCCTGACGGTGCGCTCGCCGCTTTTAAAGGTATAGTCCCATAGGGTGGTGGAAAGGGCATTTTCTTTTTTCTGGGATGAAAAGGAGAGATATTCAAAGGTGGAGCAGCTTTTGGAGGTCTCCAGAAACTCGTCCATGGAGGTGTTCAGCACCCAGATCTGGATAAGTCCGTTGGCCGGGGGCTGGGCAATGGTAAAGTCCACGCTCTGGGTGATCTCACTGCTTAAATAGGTGGGGCGGCCCAAGGTCACTACTTCGGGATATTTAAACACAATGGATTTCTTGTCGGGCCGTGGCAGAGTCATCTCCTGGTCGCGGCTTGCAGCCCGGGCCTCGGCTGAATTACCCAGACTGACGGGTCTGGTAAAGTCATAGAGCTGGCCTAAGGCAAAGCCTTGTGGGGTAAGCAGGCTGAGCCGATTGTCCAGGGTCAGAAAATACCGCGGGGCAATGGAGGGCAGGAAGAAAAAGAGCGCCAGCAGCATGAAAAGAGCTGTCAGGAAGGCTATGACAAGCCTGACACGTCTTGTGAATCTGCGCCTTAACCATAATCTTAAGGATATTCCCTTCATGGGCACAACTCCAGAGCAGGTTTATATCCCGGCATAGTGCCGGCCTTCACCATGTTTTTCCTGCTTAAAGGATATGCCCCAATCCAGGGGTTTATTTCTCTTTCAATGACAAAAGGCATTCCGCCTGGCTTAAGCGAAATGCCTTGACAACTTACTTTATTGATATTACTTGAGCACCTCTGCGCTGTGCTTTTCCACGATTTGCTTCATCTGCTCGGTTTCATCGGCCGTCAGAACCTGATCTAAGTCAAGCATCAGAATCAGCTTGTCCCCCAGCTTGGCCACACCGGACAGAAAACGCTTATCGAAGGTCTTAAGGGAGGGCGGGGTTTCAACAAACTCCTCGTCGGGAATACGTACAATCTCTGTGACGCTGTCCACGGTAAAGCCTAAAAGGTACTCATCCTTCTTTACAATGATGATCTTGGTATTCTCATCATTCTCCTTGTCAGGCATGTTGAAGCGCTTTCTTAAGTTGAACACCGTCAGCACCTTGCCGCGCAGATTCAGGAGGCCCTCAATAAAGGGTGGAGTATTGGGTACCTTAAAAATCTCCTGAGGCTTTAAGATTTGATGAATCTGTGTGATGCCTATGCCGAAGACTTCATCGCCTACCTGAAATTTAATAAGTTGTTGTACGCCCATGGGATTACCTCCATTAGTATTCTCTATATTTCTTACCCAGCTTGAGGCCTTGTTTAAACAATGTCGTGACAAAAAATCTAGGTTTTATGGCTTTGTATGAAACGGCTCAGCTTCTGTAGGAGCCGTTGATTTTCACATAATCATAGGAGAAATCGCAGGTCCAGATTCTGTCGTTGACCTTGCCGTCCTTGAAATTGAGGGTGACCAGAACCTCTTCCTTCTTTAAGATATCAAGGGCTTTCTCCTCGTCAAAGGGCAGGGCTGTGCCGTTTTTGCAGACCATGAGATCGCCGATGTAAATATCCACCTTGTTGGGGTCGAACTCGGCTCCCGAATAGCCTGCTGCCGTAAAGATTCTGCCCCAGTTGGCATCCTGGCCGTAGAATGCGGTTTTTACCAGGGGGGATTTGGCAATGGCATTAAGGATAAGGTGGGCATCCTCCCTGCTCCTGCAATGGATAACCCGAATCTCTATAAGCTTTGTGGCGCCTTCCCCGTCCTTGGCCAGCATCTTGGAAAGGGTGACGCAAACCTTCATCAGGGCACTGACGAAGGCATCGTATGCGGGGCCTTCCTCGGTAATGGGTGTGTTGCCGGCCATACCGTTGGCTAAAATCAATACCTTGTCGCAGACACTGGTGTCCCCGTCCACCGAAACCCGGTTATAGGAGGCATCGGCAACGGTTCTCAGCGCCTTGTCCAAAAGTTCCTGTGAAATGGCGGCGTCAGTGGTCAGTACCGAAATCATGGTGGCCATATTGGGGTGGATCATGCCCGAGCCCTTGGCCATGCCGCCGATGGTTATAGTCTTGTCCTCCAGGGGGAAGCTATAGGAGGCTTCCTTGGGATAGGTATCGGTGGTCATAATGGCCTGGGCGGCCAGATGTCCCCCGTCCTCGGATAAAGCCTTATGGGCCATGGATATGCCCTGGTCGATTTTCTCCATGTCCAGGCGATACCCGATAACGCCTGTAGAGCCCAGCATCACATCCTCGGGCGCGCAGCCTAAGAGCCGGGATGCCATTGTAGCCATGGCCTTTGCATCCTCATCGCCCTGAGAGCCCACACAGGCATTGGCGCATCCGCTGTTGATGACAACCGCCTTAGCCGTGCCTCTCTGTATTTGTCTTTGAGACCATTGAAGGGAATGGCCCTTGACCCGGTTGGTGGTAAATATTCCTGCCGCCTGAGCCGTATTCTCCGAAACCACCATGGCCAGATCCAATTGACCATTCTTTTTAAGACCGCAAGCCACCCCTGAGGCTTTAAAGCCCCTGGGTGCCGTAACACCATTCTTCACCATGATTACACCCCTCCATAACACTACCCATTGTAACGCAATTTAATCTGGCTAGCAATATGGAATGTCAAGCGTTAGAAGGGTTTACAGGGAGTGGACCGGGGCGGGCAATGGGTATGCAACTTGAAGAATGTTGGCTATAATGTTTTTGACAGATTTATGAATTGAAATTTGCATTTATTCAAATCTAATGAGATAATTCTATAGAGAAAAAAGTAACCACAAAATGTACCGGAGTTGAGATAATGTGAATCATAAGCTGAAGGATGAGCAGACCGATAGGCTCTTTGAAGCCATTTTAGCCCTTGAAACCGTAGAGGAATGCTATAATTTTTTTGAGGATCTGGGCACCATATCGGAGATAAAGGCCTTTGCCCAGCGCTTTGCCGTGGCGCAAATGTTGACTGAGAAAAAGACCTACAGGGAAATTCACGAAAAAACCGGTGCAAGTGAAGCCACCATAAGCAGGGTCAACAGAGCGCTGAATTACGGTGCCGACGGCTATCGTCTGGCGCTTTCCCGCTTAAAAGAGAAGGAGTTGTAAAAGAAATGGGTTTACTTGAAAAGATCTTTGGCAGCTATGCCGATAAGGAATTGAAACGCATCAATCCTCTGGTCGATAAGATAGAGAGTCTTGAGCCCGAAATGCAGAAGCTGACCGACAGCCAGCTCAGGGCAAAAACCGACGAGTTTAAGAAGCGTCTGGCCAACGGCGAGACCCTGGACGACATTCTGCCCGAGGCCTTTGCCGTGGTAAGGGAGGCCTCCACCAGGGTTATCGGCGAACGCCATTTCAGGGTTCAGCTCATAGGCGGTATTATCCTGCACCAGGGCCGTATCGCTGAAATGAAGACCGGTGAAGGTAAGACCCTCACCGCCACACTGCCCTTGTATCTCAATGCCCTGACAGGCAAGGGGGCCCATCTGGTCACCGTGAACGATTACCTGGCCAAGTACCAGGCCGAGCTCATGGGCAAGATCTATAATTTCCTGGGCCTCACAGTGGGCGTGATTATCCATGATCTGGACAATGAACAGCGCCGGCAGGCCTATGCCGCTGACATTACCTATGGTACAAACAACGAGTTCGGGTTCGACTATCTCCGCGATAACATGGTGGTCTACAAGGAGCATATGGTTCAGCGGGGCCTTCATTACGCCATTGTGGACGAGGTGGACTCCATCCTGATTGACGAAGCCAGAACCCCGTTGATAATCTCGGGTCAGGGCGAAAAATCCACTGACCTGTATCAGAAGGCCGATGCCTTTGTGCGCAGGCTTTCCAAGGTGGTCTTTAAGGAAACCGACGACAAACAGCACGCCGACGAGGTGGATGCCGACTATATTGTGGACGAGAAGGCCCACACCGCCACCCTGACCAGCAGGGGCGTGGAGAAGGCCGAGCGGTATTTCGGCATCGAGAACCTGTCCGATGTGGAAAACATGACCCTGTCCCATCATATTAACCAGGCCCTTAAGGCCCATGGCCTTATGAAGCTTGATGTGGACTATGTGGTTAAGGACGGAGAGGTTATCATCGTCGATGAATTCACCGGCCGTCTGATGTATGGCCGCCGCTATTCCGACGGCCTCCACCAGGCCATTGAGGCCAAGGAAGGGGTCAAGATTGAGCATGAGAGCAAGACCCTGGCCACCATCACCTTCCAGAACTATTTCAGAATGTATCAGAAGTTGGCCGGTATGACCGGTACGGCTTTGACCGAGGAACAGGAATTCCGGGCCATCTACAAGCTGGACGTTATTCCCATTCCCACCAACCTTCCCGTTATCCGAAAGGATCATGACGACGTGGTTTACCGCACCAAGAACGGCAAGTTTGCCGCCGTGGTGCAGGATATTATAGAAAGCCATAAAAAGGGCCAGCCCGTGCTGGTGGGTACCATCTCCATTGAGACCTCGGAAATGCTCAGCGGCATCCTTAAAAAGAACGGCATCAAGCATAATGTGCTCAATGCCAAGTACCACGAGAAGGAAGCCGAGATAGTGGCCCAGGCCGGTAAATATGGCGCCGTCACCATCTCCACCAACATGGCCGGTCGTGGTACCGACATTAAGCTGGGCGGTAACCCCGAATTCCTGGCCAAGCAGGAAATGCGGAAGATGGGCATGGACGAAGCCCTGATCATGGCCTCCATCAGTTATAACGAAACCACCGACGAGGAAGTGCTGAAGGCCCGCAAGATCTTCAAGGAGCTTCACGACAAGTTTAAGGTGGAAACCGACAAGGAGAAGGAGCTGGTCATTGCCGCGGGGGGCTTAAAGATCATTGGTACCGAGCGCCATGAATCCCGCCGTATTGACAACCAGCTCAGAGGTCGTTCGGGCCGTCAGGGGGACCCCGGCGAGTCCCGCTTCTATATCTCCCTTGAGGACGATCTCATGCGCCTGTTCGGCTCGGAGCGCATGGAGCGCATGGTGGATATGCTGGGCCTTGACGAGAATCAGCCCATTGAAGCCAAGATGCTGTCCAACGCCATTGAGAGCGCCCAGAAGAAGATTGAGGGCATCAACTTCCAGAGACGTAAGAACGTGCTTGAATATGACAATGTCATGAACAAACAGCGCGAGATCATCTATTCCGAGCGTGCCACCGTATTGAACGGCGGAAATGTGAAGGAAAACATTATCAAGATGATCGATTCGGTATCCGAAAGGATTGTGGATCTCTATTGCAGCCAGAGCGATATCCCCGATGACTGGGATCTGGCAGCCATGATCAAGTATGCCGAAAGCGTTCTTTTGCCCGCAGGCACCATAACGGTAGAATCCATTGACCTGGAGACCGTAACAGCCAATGAGCTGAAAGAGAGAATCAAGCAAAAGGCCCACGAGATTTATGAGGCCAAGGAGCAGGAATTCGGCGAAGACGTAATGCGCGAGCTCGAAAGGCGAGTTCTGCTTAAGACCGTTGATGAAAAATGGATGGATCATATCGACGCCATGGAGCAGCTCAAGTACGGTATTGGGCTGAGAGCCTACGGCCAGCGGGATCCTGTTGTGGAATACAAGCGCGAAGGCTTTGAAATGTTTGACGAGATGATCCGCGCCATTCAGGAGGACACTGTCAAGATTCTGCTCCATATCCGCAAGGAAAACCTGGTGGTCAAGCGTGAACAGGTGGCCAAGCCCATTCAGGCATCCCATGGCGAGGCCCAGGTCAAGCAACCCAAGAAGCGCGAAACCGCCAAGGTGGGCCGCAACGATCCCTGCCCCTGCGGAAGCGGCAAGAAATACAAGAAATGCTGCGGGGATAATGCCTGATAGAACGCATAAGTCTGATACGAAGGAGAAAGCATTGACTTATACAGAGGCCATAAACTATCTGGAATCCCGGAGACCCCTGGGAATAAAGCCGGGTCTTGAAAGAGTAAAAGCCCTGCTGAGGCTGTTTGACAACCCTCAGCAAGGGCTTCCTTGCATTCATGTGGCAGGCAGCAATGGCAAGGGCTCTACGGCATCCTTCCTGGCCCATATGCTTATGGCCCGGGGCTATAGGGTGGGGCAGTTTTCCTCCCCGTATTTCGCTTCCCCCTGTGAGATGTTCATGATCCAGGGAAAGCCCGTGGACCCGCAAGCTTTTGCCGACCTGGTGGCCGAGGCCGCCGGCTATTGCGCCCAACTGGACCATGCTTTGGGCCAGGGGCCCACCGAGTATGAGATCTATGCCTGCCTGGCCCTGGTATATTTTAAGCGTAGCGGCTGCCATTATGCAGTTATTGAGGCCTGTATGGGCGGGCGGTTTGACTGCACCAATGTATTGGAGGAGGTATTGGCCTGTGTCATTACCCGGCTCTCATTGGAGCATCAGAGCTTTCTGGGGGACACTCTGGACAAAATCGCATGGCATAAGGCGGGCATCATGAAGCCGGGGGTTCCTGTCATCACCTGTCCCCAGACCGCCGAGGCTATGGCGGTGCTTACTGCAGAAGCCCGGAGCCTTCAGGCTCCCTTACATATCACACATCCCGAGGACATCAAAGTTCATGAGGTTTCCCGGGAGGGTATTCATTTCGATAATGGGGAACTGACGGGGCTTAAGCTTTCAAGCCCGGCCCTTTATCAGACCGAAAACGCCGCCCTGGCCCTTTTGACCATGGATATCCTTAAGAGACAGGGACTTGCTGTTGACCGGGAGGCTCTGAAACAAGGCTTATGGGAAACCCGATGGCCCGGCCGTTTTGAATTTTTGCGCCGGAGGCCCGACTTTATTTTAGATTGCTGTCATAATCCCAATGGGGTGGAGGCCTTTGTAAAATCCTACCGCGCCCTTTATGGGGATAAAAAGGCTATACTCATTGTGGGTGTTTTAGCCGATAAGGATTATGGAACCATGATGGAAAGCCTTTCTACCATTGCCTCTGCCATGATTGCTGTAACAACCGACTCACCTCGCGCCCTTTCGGCAGATATTCTTCTTAAGGTGGCTTCCAAGTATTGTGAATTTGTCGTCAAAAGTGATACAATAAGAGAAGCAGTGAAAAAAAGTCTCAATATGGCAGGCAATACAGGCGTAGTCTGTGCGCTGGGTTCCCATTTTCATGCGGCCGCTGTTAAGGAGGCGCTTATACTAAAGGATTTTGGGGGATTGTTATGCTGAACGTTCGTGAAGAGTTATCAAGTTTTAAATCCATTGATATTGAAACCTTGGAACAGAAGCTCGGGAAGATTCCCGAGGATATGAAACAGGCCATTGATTTATATAATAAAGCCGTTGAGGATGTATCCAACAAAAACGAGGACATGGCCATTATTGCCCTTAAAAAGGCCGTTGCCATCTATCCGGCCTTCTATGAGGCCATGCTTCTTATGGGCGTCTGCTATGCCGCAGAGGACCAGGAGGACGAAGCCCGGGCCATGTTCAGCAAGGTCATCAAGATGGATGACAGCAGCATCCGTGCCTCCCGGTATTTGGATGAGCTGGACGGCAAAATCCCCGCCCCCGATACCAAAGGCAAATCCTTTAAGGCAAGAAGCAAGCCGCAGAAGGAATCGACGGTGGCCTCCTGGCTCAAAAGAGGCTTAGGCCCTGAAAAGAAGTCGCCTTATTATCTTAAATATGTGGTGGGTGTTGTCATCGGTGTACTTATCATGTGCCTGGTATGGCTGGCGGTTCCGGTGGACAAGCCCATTGTCATTGATATAAAGGGCTTATTCAGCAAGACCACCGACCAGTCGGGACAGGTTAAGCAGCTCCAGGAGGAAGTCCTGACCCTGAACACGCGATTGGATGAGGCGCTGACTGCCCTCCAAAAGGCGCGGGAAACCGAAAAGCAGCTTCAGGATCAGATGGATCAGTATGTGAAGTGGAGCGCCATATTAAGGGATCTTCAGAACCTGGCTGATCAGGGCAAGTACAAGGAAGTTGTCATTGAGATAGAAAAGAATCTGGCAGGTCTCACCCTGCCCGCCGAGATCGAAAAGGAGATCATCGCCCTCAACAATCTCTGCAAGCCCAAGGCCATCAAGCAGTTCTATGACTCGGCCAAGAAGGCCTATGACGGCAATGCCAAGGCCAAGTCCCTGGAGGTCTATCAGCAGGCCGCCAACGATTATGCCATGGCTATTCGCATCATGGAAGAACTGGGAGAGGAGCCCTCCTTCAGATCCGAGCTCTATTACTACGGCGGAAAGGCCATTGCCCTTTCCGAGTCCCCGTCCAAGGAAGAGGCCAATCAGGAAGCCATCCGCTGCTTTAAGGCTGTCATCAGCAACTTCCCGGGCAGCAAGCTGGCCTCCTATGCACAGGCGAGAATTAACGAGATTGAAGCGGGGATAGCCATTAAGCATTAAGCTGTTATCAGGAGCTCAGAAGTGTTCAGATAAGATTTCTGATATCTGGATAAAGGCGTTCATCAAGATGCTTGGTGGTAAGCACCTTTCCGAATATGGTTCCCTGAATGGAGATTGTAAGCGTAAACAACCGGGCCGCCCTTTGAAATGGGGTGGCCCTTTTGATTACCGACTATTTCTTAAACAGGCACACTGTCCGCTGGGACATGGTGTCCGAAAGCAGGGTAAGCTGTCTGGCAGAGGTGTCATAGACCCGGATAATGTCGGAAAGCTCGGCCTCCGAGGGCTCCATGGCCGCTAAAAGATTATCAAGACCGTCCAGGAGCTGGGGCTGGTAGATCATCCTGTTGCCCGAATCAAAGAGAGCCACATAGAAGATGCCCGTCTCCACCAGATCCTGAAAGAAGTGGCTGCCAAAGGAGAGCTCGGGCATGTACCCGGCACCCTCATAGGATATCTCACAAAGCACCTTGATGGCGTTTATCTCCGCAAACCGCACCGGAACTCCCAGCTCGGGGGAGGTGGTACCCCAGCGGCCTGGGCCCATGAGCATGACCGATTTTTGGCTCTGCTTGAGGATGGTGTTCAGCTTTCCAATGGCCCGGGCCACCCGATGCTTGGTGTTCATGGTGCTTAAGTAATAGTTCCTGGGATCCACCATTATGACCATATCAATGGGCTGGAAGATGGAGCCGCCCATAGTGGAGCCGGTCAGCGAGAACAGATGCTTTTCAGTGCCATTCCTGGGGATGGGAACCTTGATGCCCAAGCCCCGGGTCTGAAGGGGACGGCATTGGAGAAGGTTGACGGCGAAATCCCCCTGCTCCGAGAAATTGATGGTAAACTCAATATCCACCGGATACCGGTACTGGGCTTCAATGGTCTGAAGCATCTCCTTCAAATGCTTGAGGAGGGCCTCATCGTGAAGGATGCCGTCACAGGTGGTAAACAAAACCTGACCGTTGAGCCCCCGTTCTCTCAATCGGCTCTCGGCCTCGGTATCATGCTCGATCATGCGGGCCTTATACCATTGGGGAAGCTTAGGGGCCAGGGACTCCAGCGAAACCACCTGGTGGGTATTCTGCTGGAGATTCAGGATATCCAGATACCGCTGGGAGAAGCGGCTGCGCTCAATTTGGCTGGCTAACGGGCGAAGGTCGGGCTTATCCAGGGATGCCACCCGGGGATAATCCCCGTCGGAGCGATCCACGGCCCGGGTACCCAGACCCAGCACCAGGCGGACCATGCCCGCCTTGGGGTCAATAGCCTTGTTCCAGACATAGGAGTTATAGGAGTAGCCCACCCCTGCGGCACAGGGCATAAAAACATCATCAAACCTGGAGCCCGAAACCCGCTGGACCAGAATGGCCATCTGCTCGTCATTCTGATCCAGGCCCCGCTGCATGCGGTAGGCCAGGGCCGACTCGTCCATGGAGCTGGCGTAAACCTTTCTGACAGCGTCCTCAAATTCTTTGAACCGTTCCTCGGGACTGCCCGAATTGACACAGAAGATGGACTCGTATTTACCGGCAAAGGCATTGCCGAAGCTGTCCTCCAAAAGACTACTGGAGCGGACAATGATGGGGTTCTGGCCGAAATACTCCAGCATTCTTCTGAACTGCTCCCGAATACCGTTGGGGAAGACCCCGTTCAAAAGCTTATCTTTCAGCTCCCTGGCAGCCTGGAAATAGCCCTCGGGGGTTCGCTGCATGATACGCAGCTTCCACCAGCCGTTTTGCACTAAATAGGTATAGAAGACGTCGGAGCCGATGTAGAAGGAATCATGGGGCTCCAAACGCATATAGAGGTCGGGGCGGATATTTTCCAGTATCTTTCGGGCCAGCAGCATACCGGTGGCCTTGCCGCCGATGCGGCCCGAGCCTATCATCCGCTGTTTGATCTTTAAGTAATCGGCCAGCTTGAAATGGGAATGGATAAGGTCGGTCAACTGGGGCTCCCGGCCTATGAGCATGCGGCAGAGCTTGCTTAAGGTCTCGGATGAGCCTGCCGAACCCGTCTCCATTTCCTGCATGGCCTTAATAAAGAAGCGATCCCAATTGTCCAGGGACTGGTCGCTGTGACCAATGCCCTGATTGGCCATATGGGCGTAGAACTGGCTGGCGCTGATGCCGTCGGTGAGGGGCAGCAGGGCTTTGTTATCGTCGGAGAATTTATGGGGAAGGAACATGGTCTGGGAATAACGCTTCCAGACCTTTACCGGATGGACATACATGCCCTGTCCGGTGCCGAACACGTCCAACAGGATCTGGGTGGTTTCGCGGATGGTGGCGATGGTTTCATAGGAATGCCGGTTTCGTAAAATTCCGAAGAAGGCCACCGTATCCAGCTCAAATAAATAGGGGCAGGTCACCCTGAAAAAATTGCCCATCATCAGGTCTGCGGCCCAGATGGACTGAAGCTCGGACAGGCAGTCAAAGACATAGAAGGCTTCCCGGCCTTCCCTGGAGATAATCTCGTTGACTTTTACCGTAAAGCTCTCAAAGCCCGAATCGGCATCCAGTTCATAGATTGTAAGGCCCGGCCTTGGAGAGAGCAGGGGGTCATGGGCCGCAAAGCGCATATAGATAATATTCCTGTTTTCTTCAATGGCCTTGGCCACAAAGGGCTGAACAAAGAACTGATAGTCGTCCAGATTGGACAACTGAAGCACCACATTGTCTCCCAGCCGGATAGAATCCAGCACCTGATCCAGGCCGTCCAGGCCCGAGTGTATTCTGTCAAAAGCCGCCATGAGTGACTCCCCCTTTTGAACGGGCGTACCCTGAATTCTCTTTGAGTATAGAGAATATCCCAGATTGCGTCAATCCTCGGAAAGGAGCGGCCAAAGCATTGGATAACAGAAAGCCGGCCCCATGGCGCAAATATGCCCATGAAGGCCGGCTGAAGCATCTTTACGAGGGTCTGTATGGTCCTGCCTCAGTCGGAGCATAGCGAATACGGAAGCGGGGCAGGGTTTTAAGGGTGGTGTAATAGTTGATGGCCCAGTCCTCGCCCTGGGAGGGGTCGTTCTCCCCCGAGGCGGGAGGGGCGAAGAGCTTAAAGGTCAGTGTGGCTGCTCCTTTCAGGGGCTTTTTGAAGAAGGCCGGCATCACATCCACAGTGGTCACCCCGGGCTTTTTGTAGAACCAGTGACCGTTGATTTCAAAGACGGCATTGAGCTCGGGCTCATCGAACAGGACCTCGCAGAAGACAGGATTCTTTTCAAAAACCAGGGGAATGGCCAGGCCGTCCGAGTCCTCGGTGCCGCCCCAGCGCAGGGTGACAGGGAGGCTGATTTCCTCACCCTGACTAAACACGGGCAGGAAATAGGGATCATGGATGATCTCACGGTAGGCCTCCAGCACGGGCTGTTCGATGCCATTGTCGGGATTGTTGGGGTCCTCGATTTCAAGGCCCAGCCTTCCCCGATCCCGGAACTGGTAGAAGGTGATGCCCGACAGCCAGCGCCTGTCATCGTTCTTAATCAGCTCGTAGAAGTCCTTAATCATCTGGGCCTGATCATAGGGGCCCGTCACATCTCCGTCGGCATTGAGCTCCGAGAGTACCATGGGCTTTTTAATGCCCTCGTTATTGGCCAGGAATCTTTCGTAGGCAAAATGGTTTTCATCATAAATGTCTTCTACCAGGGCTCTCTTGTGGGTGTTGCCTCCCGGCTCGGCCACCGTATAGGGCCAACCCCAGTTGAGGGCCAGGTAATTGTCTCCCGACCAGATATCACATACCCTGATGGCCTCATTAAACTCATCCTCATAGGCCATTTTCCGGGTTCCGTTGACGGGGCCGCCGCCAATACAGAGGATGGTTCTGATCTGAGGGGCTTCTTCCTTAATGATCTTATGGGCCCGCACAAAGAAATCGGCCACCTGCTGGTAGGAATAGCGTTTATTAAAGGCGAACCAGTCGCCGGTGGCTTCATGGTTAATGCGCAGCAGCAAACGGCCAAAGGGCTTAAGCTCACGGCCTATGGCCCGCAAATGGTCATCGGATATGGCGCAGTCCATGGTCAGGGTCAGGGTCACATCCTGGCCGTGGGAGCGTACGTCGCGCATGGAACGGAAGGGCTCTGCATCGGGGGCGGTGCTTTTCTTGGCACCGTTGAGCCCGCATTCGTAGGGGAAGTAGTCGTCATAGGGATAGTCCCAGGCAAAGGCATTGGTGGCGTTTTCAAAAGCCTTGCTGGCTCTTGCCGGCCAGCCCTTGTCCAGGGGGTAATAGCAGAACATGAGATTAATGCTGCGATGGGGGCGTCCCAGCTTATGGAGAATATAATCCTGGTTCACATATTCACCGCGCTCGCTGCCGTCGCCTAAATCCACGGCGCAGGCCGCCGGCCCCATATGCAACTTAAAGGCTTTTAGTTCACTCATGGGAGACCTACCTCCTTTGGGATTGCTGTCCATCATTTTACACTTCCCGGGCCAAAAAATCTAAAAGTATTTTGACATTTCTTAACACTCTTTTGATATTTTGATAGTCATCAAAATACTGTTAGATAAAGTTAATATCGTTAAAGTATCTATATATCAATGGCAATATAATGATATCAGGGGCCCCCTACAATGTGATATTTGGAGGAAATTTATGAAGTTTACGGATGGTTTTTGGAGAAACCGGGACAATGTCTCGGTATATAATGCTGCCATGGCCTATGAAGCAGTATGTGATGACCAGTCGGTGACCGTGTATGCCCCATATGCCTATGTCACCAACCGGGGTCAGACCCTTCAGGGGCCGGTGATTACCGTGCGTTATTCCTCTCCCATGCCCGAGGTCATCAGGGTTCAGGCCTGGCATTACCAAGGGGCTATCAAGAACAAGCCCGGCTTTGCGCTCAGTGAGCAGGCCTGTCCGGTGGAGATCCGGGATCAGGAGGATGCCGTAGAACTCCAAAGCGGACGCCTGAAGGTGAGGATCAGGAAGGGTGAGGGCTGGCAGGTAGACTTCTATGACAATGATCGCTATCTGACAGGAAGCGGCTGGAGATGCCTGGGCTATGTGATTAATGAAGACAAGCAGGCCTATATGAAGGAGCAGCTCTCCCTGGAGGTGGGCGAATGCGTTTACGGCATGGGCGAGCGCTTCACCCCCTTTGTCAAGAACGGACAGGTGGTGGATGTCTGGAATGCCGATGGCGGAACCAGCTCGGAGCTGGCCTATAAAAATATACCCTTCTATTTGACCAACAATGGCTACGGTGTATTTGTCAATGATCCGGGGCTGGTTTCCTATGAGGTGGCCTCGGAGGTGGTGTCCCGGGTGCAGTTCAGCGTTCCCGGCGAGTATTTGGAATACCTTATCATCAACGGCCCCACACCCAAGGAGGTGCTGGAAAGGTATACGGCATTGACGGGAAGGCCGTCGCTGCCCCCGGCCTGGAGCTTCGGGCTGTGGCTGACCACCTCCTTTGTGACCCAATACAATGAAGAAACCGTCAATCATTTTGTGGATGGTATGGCTCAGCGGGAGATTCCTCTCCATGTCTTCCATTTCGACTGTTTCTGGATGAAGGAATACAACTGGACCAACTTAGAATGGGACAAGCGGCAGTTCCCCGATCCCGAAGGCATGCTCAGACGCTTAAAAGACAGGGGACTTAAGATATGTGTGTGGATTAATCCCTATATTGCCCAGCGCTCCAGTCTTTTTACAGAAGGCATGGAAAAGGGGTATTTACTGAAAAAGCCTAATGGAGAAGTGTATCAGGTGGATACCTGGCAGCCGGGTAT
>Ga0116192_1001121_pt1 | contig 19166 bp, 17 predicted proteins | sample AD_UKC113_MetaG_FD_89876 | JGI IMG/M metagenome (GOLD analysis project Ga0116192, IMG submission 89876) | Active sludge microbial communities of municipal wastewater-treating anaerobic digesters from Hong Kong - AD_UKC113_MetaG | ecosystem: Engineered > Bioreactor > Anaerobic > Digestate... | reverse complement strand
ATCAGCGGATTTATGGACCCCTTTGCCTGGTTCGGGATTCTGGGTGGCATGTTGTCTGGCAAAGTGTCGGCCATGGCCGTATATGATCCGCAATCCGCCCAGCGCGAGTTTGACCGTTTCAACAAGTATTTCAAGGTGTATCATGTTATCAAGAGCCGGGTGTGGACCAAGATCAGGCCCCAGGTGGACATGTTCGAGAAAACGGTCAATTTAATCGGCCCCAGCCGGTTTGACAGGCTCATGGCGAAGCTCGTGGCGAGATTCCATCAAGACGGGAAGCCCATTCCCTTTCCGTATATGGTGACCAAGGCCGATGTGCAGCATATCAAGAAAGTAACCGCTGTCGGTGCCTGAGCCGCGGGTGGTTGCATCAGGTCATGAGGCCACCGGGCTCAGGGGGTGAATGTCTGGCCCCTGCGTGTCGTTCTGTAACCAAGGAAGCGGACGTGCGGCAGCATTGAGCACGTCCGTTCAGGGCTTTATCATGAGTATCAATCACGGGGTGCAGGAGTCCTGCACCCCGCGGGTTGAACTAGAACAGGGAGAACTTCTTGGCCGTGCCGGTATCGTAATCCCAGCGCCGGTTGCAGATGTCGTTGGGGTCCACGGTCTGTTTCAGGGCTGCGGCCAGGCTCATGAGGTTCGCGAACTCCGGTTTCGCCATGGGTAAAGCCATGTCCAGACCCGGCAGTCCTTTGAGGAGGCTGGCGGTGCCGGCGGCGGCGACGCTGCCCATGGCCTGGGCCGTGAAGAAGGCGCGGAAGAAACCCAGATAAGCCCTGAGGAAATCGTCCTTGTCATCCTGATGGGTATAGAGGTCGAATTCCAGGTAGGCCATGCGGCCCATATGGTAAGGCTGGAAATAGGCGCTGGCGTCATCAGGACGGAAGATGCCGTCTGTCGTGCCGATCTGGTTGGTCACGCCGCGGCGCATGGCCTTCTCGATTTCATAGAAGTTCTCCAGGCTGTTGACCAGGGCGCCGATGATGAAGCTGCCGCGCACGCGCTGAACGCGAACGGTCTCGCGGAAGAACTTGTTCCAGCGATCGAGGTGGATCTTGCCGCCCACCATCTCCGCCATCATCTCCGGTTCGATGAAGAAGTACTTGTCGCTGACCTCCTGGACCTGGCTGCGGGCATATTCCACCTTGATGCGGGCCTCTTCCTCGGTGGCCCCTCCGAAATGCGCCATGATGTTGTTGCGTGGTACGGCATCCACGAAGGCCTCGGTTTCCTTATTGTTTTCGCCCATGAAGATGCCATAGAAGGTGTTCTGAAGATGGGCGATTTCAAGACACTGGTTGTCGCGCGCCAGCCGGTACAAGGCCTCGATCAGGTCCGAGAGATCGTCGTCCGGATAGGCCGGATAGAACTCCAAGTCAACGGCCGGTGAGCTATACAGGCGGATGGTCATCTCGGTCACATAACCGAGCGTTCCCATCGCGAAACGGAGCATGGTGGCCATATCCGGTCCGAAACCGGCCACCTGAGCCGGATCCATGCCATAGGCGCGCGGGCCCACCTCAAGGATCTCGCCGGTGGGGAGCACGATTTGGGCCTCGATGATATTGTCCATGCCGAATCCGAATTTGGATGCCATCGTGTTGATATTGCAAAAGAGATGGTTGGAGATCACTGACACCGTGGCCGGGGCCGAAGGATTGGCCACGCGCATGCCCAGCTTCTGGGCTTCGGCCTGCAGCATGCAGTAGTTCACGCCCGGCTGGATCCTGGCGTACAGATTATCCTTGTCGAGAGCCAGAATCTTATCCATGCGACGGCCATCAAGGATGATGCCGCCGAAGAGCGGGATGGTAAGGCCCACGGTATTGCAGCCCGTTCCATAGGGCATGACGTCGATCAGGCATTCATTGGCGATCTGGAAGACCTTGGCTACATCCTCGGTGCTGCCGGGAAGCACAACGATATCCGGATACATGCAATGCTTGAAGCCCTGATCCCTTGCATATCCGGCCGTTACGGCATCGTCGGCCGTGGCCCATTCATCACCCAGGGCGGCCTTGAGCAACCCCAGGGCCTTTTCAACGTTCTCGGGCAGGTTGTGTGTCGGCTCAGCCTCCATCTTCTTGGGGCGTTTAAGCACGCGTCGTTTATCCATGTCTTGTAAAAAGATGCTTTTCGGTAATGCTTGGGGTCTCTTCATCTTACTTACCTCCCACACTGGCATTCAGAAGGTTCAGGATGTTCTCGACCTTGACGGAGGAATTACGCTCGCGCTTCCCGTTATCGAGCATCTCCTCGCACCATGGGCAGGCGGTGACAAGCGTGTCTATTTCAGCGAATTCCGCCTCATACATCCGCTCGTTCGCCACCCAGACGCCGTATTCCGGGAAGATCGCGCCCGCCATGCCGCCGTTACCGCAGCACAAGGCGTTATGCCTGCTGCGCTCCAGCTCGACCCGCTTGAGCCCGGGGATAGCGTCCAGGATGGCGCGCGGGGCGTCGTATTCCTTGAGCCGCCGGCCAAGACGGCATGGATCGTGCCAGGCCACGGTAGCCTTGAGTTTCTTCGTGGCCTTGAGGTCGCCGCCCGCCAGGGCCGCGCTCAGGAACTGGGTGATATGCAGCGGCGTGGAACCCATGAAGGGGGCGTATTCCTCGGCGAAAACCGAGGCGCAATGCGAGCATAGTGAAATCACGGTCTCGGCCCCGGTGGCGTCAAAGCGCCTGATGTTCTCGGCGGCAAAGACCTCGAAGAAGTCGCGGTCACCCATCTCCAGGAGCGGGGCGCCGCAGCAGATTTCCTGGGATCCGAGGAGGCCTACATCAGCGCCGGCCTTTTTCAAGAGGTTGACCGCGCTCTTCAGCGTCTGTTTCGTCTCGGGCTTGAAGGCATACCGGCATCCGGTGAAGAGCAGGACAGCGCATTTCTCCTTGGCCGCGTCCTTGACGCCCAACTCGACGATCAGCCTGTCCCTCTCGGCCTGGGGTTTGCCGAAAAGGTTGTCGCTTTCCTCGAGGTTCTTGAGATAGGGCTCATGTTCGGGCAACAGGCCCCAACCTTCGGCCACGGCCTTTTCCCTGAGGAGTTCGATCACGCGCAAGGGCCAGATCTGTTTGACCGGGTAGCATTGCTCCTGGCAGCTGCCACACTCCATGCAGGTATACAGGGCATGCTTGTACTGCGGCGTCACCGTGATCTCCTTGAGGTTGAGCGCGCGGGCCAGCTCCATTCTGCCCGAGGCATAATAGGCCTCATAGCGGAACCGCGATCCGGAGGGGCAGTTGCGGAAGAACCGGGCATGATTCACTTCCTGAACGTGATTGCCGTGGCAGATCTTGCACTTGCTGCACAGGGCATAGTCCTCACGATATTGCGAAAGGACTTCGCGAGTTTTGGTCAGATTTTCCTTCATTTATAGACCCTCCATGAGTTGTCCGGGATTGAGCAGATTGTCCGGATCCAGCATCAGTTTGAAATTCTTCACCATGGTAACGGTGACCGGGTTGGATTTCTCATAGACCATCTTGGCCAGTTTGCCGTTGCCTCGATCGATCAAGGCCCGCTGTTCCAGCACCCTGGCATAGGCCTTGAGTCTGAGGTCCTCGGCCCTGGCCGTTTCATCCGCGCTGTGATGAATGTCGCATTCGCAGAAAAAGGAAGAACCGAAATAGACCGGTATAAAGCCTTTGCCCGAGAGCATATCCTTCAGGACGCCATCGGCGGCATCGAAGAGGGAAGGGATCTTGGAGGAGAAGGTATAGTACTTTACGGCCTGGATGCGACCTTTTATGCTGGCGCGGTCCAAGAGATACCAGGGACGCCCCAAGGTCCGGTTTAGCCCTTCCTCTTTCAGTTCGGCCCCGCCGAGCTGCTTGGCCAACGACGCGACCTGGCCGGCCTGGTTGGCTACCAGGGCGGGATGCTGCTCAATGGACATGAGCACGGTCCAGTTCGGCAGGTCGAGGGTCTTTTGGGCAATGGACGACCACCAGGTGGTATCGCCGCCCGCTATCTCGAAACAGTGCTCATGACGACTGACCGTGTAGGTGAAGCGGACGGCGTCTTCGATTTGTTTAAAGCCGTAGGCGAACACCCGGCGTTCCTTTTTGCGAGGATAGACATAGACGACGCCGAAGACCGGAATGCCGTAGATATCTTCGGAAGCGCCGAAGAGCGGCGAGAGCTGCGGACCCTGGTCCTCGCGGAAATTCGCGCCGTCCATGACGAGTTGCTGGGTGCCGCTGACCCATTTCTGTCCGTTGGCCAGGATGGCATGGAAGATGGAGAGGTTCGGCTGGCGGAAGGTCACCGAACCCACCAGACAGTCGCGTTCGAGATATGAACGCACAACGTAAGGGCTCTCTGCGGAACCGGGCATCAGCAGGGTGAGTTCCTGCTTCGACAGCTCGTTTTCGAGCTGTTCGAAGGTGACGCCGGCGCCGATATGAGCCATGAGGTTGCGGTTGTCGATCATCGTGATCTCGTTCAGATTGACCGGATCGATCAGGATGCCTCTCCGGCCTTCCAGGGCGTCAGGGAAGATCTTGCTCCGGACGGAAAAGACCTTTTGGCCATGCTCACGAGCCGTTATGATGATAGCGGCGACGTCCTCAACCGTCCTGGGCATGACCCGGATCAGATCGGACTTCCTTCCCTCGGCATGGTCGTACACGTTCAAGGCCGCCGGTCCGGCGACGACATCACGCGACCCCACAATATCGATCAGATCTTGTATGAGAGAGCTCCTGATTGCCTCGACTGACATAGACACCTTCCTTTCATTGGTTTAAGGCGTGGGGGAAAGACCCAATCGCCATGCATCCCATGTGCTCAAGCGTACTGGATGTACGGTTGATTGCGATCAAACAGACTGCCCCGGCAGTTGCCATCTAATGTGTCAGGGTGGAACTTGATTCCCGCCTCGAATCCCCAAGGTCTCTCGTACGGAAACGGCATCCATACGATCACCTCCTTGCAGTGCATGGTATGGTTCACGTCATTTGTTAGTTATAGTATATTAACATAATGATCGGATTGCAAGTTCAATCTGCGTGATGCTCGATTTTTATTCTACCGTGCGCACCTGCCGTCGGGTGGTGGCGCGATCAAAAGCCCGCAGAACGATCCGACCGACACGTCATAAAGCGCATGACAGAATCGTTTGGTCATGCTAGTGAGAACGATGATGTCAGATTTGTATGATGTTGTCATTTCAGGGATGGGGCCGGGGGGGGCGATGTCCGCCTACTATCTTGCCCGGGCGGGCCTGAAGGTGCTGGCCTTGGAGAAACGTGTCATGCCGCGGCCAAAGCTCTGCGCGGGGGGGCTCACCCCCAGAGCGCTCGACATGCTGATGGGCTGCGATTTTTCGGCCGCAAAAGAATGTGAAGTGCGGGGCGGCATGGCGTATACCCATGCCGGTCATGATCTGGAGATGTCTTCCGAGAGCAAAATGGGTGTGATAGTGGATAGGTCCCGTTTCGATCACATCCTCCTGAAACGCGCCGCGGCCCAGGGGGCAACGGTCCAGGAAGGCGAACCCGTACTGGGAATTGTGCCGGGGAAGGTCATCAATATCAGAACCCCACGGAACACCTATAACGCGCGTTACCTGATCGGTGCCGATGGAGCCAACAGCGTGACCTCGCTGTCGCTCGGCTATCCCAGGCGCCATTGTGGATACGCCCTGGAGTGTTTCATCCCCGCCACCTATGATGTCGTCAGCAAGCATGCCGGAAGTCTCACCTTTTACTATGGCTTTCTTCCCTCCGGCTACGGCTGGATGTTCCCCAAGAAGGGCGGGGCGTCAGTGGGTATTGGAGTGCTTGCCAGACATTCCCGTGACATCAGATCGCACTTTCAGGGATTCCTCTCGGCCATCGGCCTGCCTCCCGAATATGCCGTGCATTGCAAAGGGTTCCCCCTGCCCGCCTATTCCCCTCGGACGCATAACCGGCACGGTAAAGACAATATTCTCCTGGTCGGCGATGCGGCCTGTCTGGTTGATCCCATCACGGGCGAGGGCATTTCCTACGCCATGAAAAGCGGTGAACTGGCGGCACAGGCCATCAAACAGTCGTTGCAGGGTGAGGGCAAGGCCTCTTCGATCTACGGCCGGTCTCTGAAAAGCATCAAACACGACCTCTTGGTGGCATACTGTATGTCCATACCGCTCAACACCGTCCCCAATTTGAGCATCCTGGTCCTGCGGGAAAACCGCCAAATCGTGCATCTTTTAAAGGATATCATGCTCGGACAAGGCCGCTACGGCGAACTTATCGGGGCCTTGATCAAGGCCATTCCCAACACGGTTAAGGCCTATCTCAAGGGACGCAGATGAGGGCCCCTTCCCCGAGGAATGATCGGCGCTGGTAACCCCCTTTCCGTGTTTTTCAGTTGACACTATGGGATGATTTTACCCTGCTCCAGGACAGTTACATCTTCCGCCAATCATTTATCAGGATGCTCGACATGATGATTCCGCTTATCATCACCAGGGGAACTCCTCCGCCCGGATTGGTGCACTGCCCGGTCAAGTAGAGGTTGTCGACCAGCCTGGAGCGATAGAACGGCCGGAAGGGACCCATGTTCGTGCCATTCATTTCCAGACCGAAGAAAGCCCCTTCCGGGACGTTCAGGGTCCGTTCCAGACGGGTGGGCGGCACTGATTCGATGGCTTCGATCTTGGAGGTGAGACCCGGGAAAGCCCTGCGTTCCAAGGAATAGGCCATTTCCCAGGCCCAATCCAGGGCGATATCATCCCAGTTGTGGTACTTGAGCTTGTAGGGTGCGATATAGATGGCGGACAGGGTATCCTTACCTTTGGGGGCCAGGCTCGCATCGTCGAAACTCGGCACTGAGACCATCATGGGACCGTCATCGGCACGATAGAGCAGGCCACGATCGTAAAACTCCCACCAGAGATCGTCGAACTTCCGGCGCTGGTTGAGGAGGATGGTGAAGTGCGCCCGGGCGCCGATCTTCTCCTTCATGTTGAGATAGAAGGTCGGGGCGGGAAGAGAGCAAGGCTGGCGTCGAACGGTCTTGACCGCCCATGAAGGCAGATTTTCAGCGCCGACGAGGTTGAGATAGGTCACTCGGGAATGGGTGTTCGATATCACGACCTTTGATTCGATCACCTCGCCGCTGTTCATCTCCACACCGGTGGCCTTGCCGTTTTTCAAGACGATGCGTTTGACCGGGGCATTGAGACGCAGTTCGACACCGAACTCTTCGCAGATACGGGCCATGGCCTTCGGGATGGCAATCATGCCTCCCTTGGGATAATAGTAGCCTTCATGGCCCAGATAGGTAAACATGGAGAACAAGCCATTGGCGCGGTGCACCGGCAGAGCGGCATAGAGATTTTCCCATCCGAAGATCAGCTGTAGCCGGTCATCCTTGAAATAGCTCTTGATGACTGTATCCATATTCCGCGAAGCCATTCGGGTGATGACCGGCATGGCGGGCACCATCTTCCTGTTGAATATCATCCGCGTGAGGGTTTTGATGCTGTAAACATCCTTAAGCGGCGGCATGGGGAGAGAAAATGCCGCGGTCTGCTGGTCCCAGATTTTCTTCATGTCCTTGCAATAGCGATGGTAGCCGTCAAGATCGGCAGGATTGATCGTACGTACGACATCGGCCATGGCCTCAAAATCTTTGGGGAGAAGATAGCGCTCGCCGCCTTCAAGCACGATGTCATAGACCGGATCGAGGAGTTTGAAATCGATATAATCCTCGATCCTTCTCTCCACGAGCTCAAAGTAATTGTTGTACAGATCTTTCATGATGACGAATACCGCCCCGACCTCCGGCCTGAACCCGCCGAAATCGTAGTTGGAGCAGCAGCCGCCGACCCTTCCCAGGGCCTCGAGCACCAGCACTTTGAGGCCTTCCTTGGCAAGCAGACTCGCACTGGTAAGACCGCCAATGCCGGCGCCGATGATAACCGCATCGTAACGGGAGTTCGTATTCATCAAAGCCTCCTTTTACAAGCGCCCGATCGGGTGACTTAGATACGTACCCTGCGTGGCAGTTCATTGAGCTCGAAGAAGGCCTTTCGAATACGCCGCCTTTGATCTTCAGTCAGCCCTAGGCCTTTCATGAAACCGATCAGCATGCCTGCCACAAAAACCAGCAGTAGAGTCTTTATTATGTTTGCAGCCAACAGGTGTTTCACCATGGTGACGCTCCTCTCATCACAAGACTTCAGGGTGATGGTAGCAGATGCAGGAGGGATTACTAGACCCTCTGTTGCTGGACCATCTGTTTAAGCTCGCGTTTCAGGATTTTTCCGACTCCGCTGGTCGGGAGCTGATCCATGAATATGATCCGTTTGGGCACTTTGTAGGGAGCAACCTTGCCTTTCAGATAGGATATGATCTTATCGCGCTCGGCATCGTCGCCGACGATACCGGGCTTCAATACCACGGCGCATGCGACCCTTTCCGAGCCCGCCCGTTCCGGATCAGGGACCCCGAAGGAGGCTGCCATCGCGATATCGGGGTGCTCGCAGAGGACATCATCCAACTCGCGAGTGAAGACCTTGAATCCAGAGACGATCACCATATCCTTGAGTCGGTCTACGATATAGAAATACCCGTCTTCGTCCATCTTGGCAATATCGCCGGTGTACATCCACCCGTCGCGGATGGCGTGCTTGGTCTCCTCGGGCTGACGATAGTATCCCAGCATGACCTGCGGTCCATGGATGGCGATCTCGCCCGGTTCTCCCAAGGCAGCCAGATTGCCAGTTTCCGGATCAACCAGCTTGAAGGTGGTGTCCGGCAGCGGCATACCGATCGAACCGGGCTTTTTCTTGCCGTAACGCGGCAGACAGCAGGTCACCGGCGAGGTCTCGGTCATGCCGTACAGTTCGAGCAGTTTGTTCGGGCCGATAATGCTCTCGAATTCCCTGATGTTCTCGGGCGGGAACGGTTGAGCCGCGGTCATGAACCAGTGTATCCCGGAAAGATCCAGTGTCTTGAACTCGGGCAGTTTCATGAGTTCCAAAAAGATCGTGGTGACATTGACCATAGCCGTTGGCTTGTAGGTCTTGATCGCCTCGATCAAGAATTTCGTATCCCTTGGGTTGGGTACGGCGATCTGGGTGATGCCATAGGTCAAGGAAACCGTACCGAGAGCGAGCCCGGCGATATGGAAGAGCGGAAAAGCGCACAGGAAGGTATCCGCCGAGGAGATATCGCACCAGGTGACAATCTGCTTGCCATTGTATATCACATTCTTCTGCGTGAGCTGCGCCCCCTTGGCCGGTCCGGTCGTGCCGCCGGTGTACATCATGTACATGACTTCATCCATGCCCTTGGTCCCTTCCACCGCAGTTTTGGGCATGGAACGCACGGCGCTCATAAAAGGCTCTACCTTGACGCCGGCGATCGGTTTCACCTCGGCCCGCGGGATCTTTTTCAGGAGTTTGCCCAGGATCGCCTTGACGGGCGGGAGAAAGTCCGCAACCGAAGATACGAGCACGGTCTTGAGATTCGTCTTGGGCGCGGCCTCATAGAGCTTTTCGTACAGCACATCCACGGTGAGCACGATCCTGGCTCCGCAATCATTGATCTGGTGGATCAGTTCCGGGGTCGTAAGCAGCGGAGAGAGCCCGGTGGAGATGCCATCCGCCTTCTGCACCGCAATCACCGCGATGAAATGCGCCGGGATGTTGGGCAGGTTGAGGCCGACCACCTCACCGCGCTGTAGGCCGTTCATCTTCAGATAATGGGCCAGCTGGTTCGATAGGGTGTCAAGATCCTTGAACGTCAAGGTCTTGCCAAGATAGATCAGTGCCGGTTTGTTCGGGTAGGCCGCTACCGTCTCCTTGAACATCTGACAGAATGTCTTGTCTTCGTAGACGAGATTGGGACTGACGTGCTTGTCGTAATTTTTAAGCCAGGGCCTCTGTGCATAGATATCTTCCATTCTTCGACCTCCTTTGATAGCATTCTTTTTTCATAGGGTTCGTAAAATAGTCTTTCTCAATAGCCACCGATGTCGGTGAATCCTGGGATGGACGTGGTCATACGACTGCTCCGGTTGAAAAAGCGTATGCCGAATTGCTCCAGTTTCCCGGGCTCGCTCGGGTTGACCGCCTTTTCCACGCGCACCACCTGTGGTCGTAGATGATCCCGGACCTTGTTCATGCAATAATAGGCTTGCCGGAATTTTCCGGTGAAACGCTGGGATTCCAGCATGGCCTTGGACCGGCCATACACGGCCAAGGCGGCCACTTTGCCCGTTGCCGGCGCCCCGAGGATACCAGACCAGCGCAAGGGTTCCATGGCCCGCATTCTTCCAGGCAACGCAAGACAAACCGCCGCATGATAACGGAACATCTCGGTGAAACAAGGCGTGTCCGCCATCTTGGCGGCCCATCGTGGCAAGTCTTTTACCAGGATTTTAATCACATCCTGATCGGTCTTGGCGTTGAGTTCGAAGGCATGCCGCCAGAAGCTAAAGCATTGGATCAGACCTTCTGCGGCGGGGGCAGAAAAGAGAGATGTGTTGGAACTGTCGGCAAAGCCGGTCATGGTGGGGCCGAATGTGGGTGGCGGGCCGATGGCATACCATCCTTGAGGAAAAAGTCGTTTCTGCAAGGCGGACCTGACACGGCGGCAACCGGAGGTCGTCACGGTCGACAGCGGCCCAGGTGAGCTTTCCGTGCGGTTGGGCCTGAGCTTCAAGGCTGTGGTTGCAGTGTTTGCGCAGACGACGGCATCTGCTTCCATGACGCCATTCCCGGCCTCAACCCTTCTGGCCGTTCTGTTTTCCCTGACGATCTTGTGTGCCGGTGTTGAGCGATGAACAGGGTTCCTGTTCTTTTCCTCGGTGCGTTCGATGAGCGATCCCTCGCCCTGTTTCAGGGGTATCGGACCGTTCATGTTGTTCCGGAGCAAGGGCTTTCCGTAACTGGCGTCCGTAGCATCGAGTTGCCCCGGCGTCACGCTGGAGACCAGGAGGTGCAGCACGTGATCAAGGGCCTGGCTGCCGCCTTTGTGTATAGTGAAATCAGTTGGATTATCGACAGATAGATCAGACATGCGCTCAATTTCCGTCGAGCATAGATCCCTCCTGCGGCCGAAAGAGGTGCCCTGGATGGGTAGCTTCTGCACGCTGGCCGTGAAGGAAACGCCCCAGAAATCTCGGTAATCCAGATAGTTACGCCCAATCGCTTGAGGCTCGAGTGATACCGGGACAGGGGCCAGGATGCCATGATCGGTTTCTGGAAGTCCGACCCGATACGGTATGGCCTCCCGATCATCAGAGAGGCCCATTTCCCTTAAAAGTCTACGAAAGGTGGTATAACTAGTAAACATGAATTATGAATCGGGCTTTGAGGTCAAAGGTGCATCCCTGCTTATGGGTCGAGCAGCCACGACCGCCCGCACCATCTTTGGCATCGAGGCAGCTGATGTCTACGCCACCCTTCTGAAGGGTATGTAGCGCTGCCAGGCCGGCTGTGCCGGCACCAACTCCGATAGCTTTCACGATTCAGCCCCCACCATGATGGCTCGATGCGTCAAACCCTGTACGCAGCCCGGAAAACCCACCGTAAAGACCATGTTCTCATATTCAAGCCGTCGAAGCAGCACATGCTGGTGTCGTGCCCGACATCTCCGCACTGGAAATTCTCATCCAACCATGCCCATAAGAAACGGCAGGATTATAGAGGAACATTGTGATGCCGGCCTCCAACACACACATGCCACGAAAAGCCATTCATAATATGTTATAAATAATTAACATAAGCAATTCTGTCAAGATCAACCTGTCATTTCATTGCTCGGATTGTTAGAGCCCTTAAACGTGTTCTCGATCCCATGGATGACGGGGGAGAAAACACCGGGATGCCCGATGGTTTTCCCGCCGGGACCACCGATCACCTCCGGTAATTCCAGCGCCGGGCGGGCTTACTCAGCGTCGTGGTATACGGCGGGGCTTGGCGGTATGCCGGGGTTTGCGATGCAGGCGCGCGCGTGACTTTCTGTTGCTGAGGCGATCAATGATATTCTCGACGGCATGCAGGGCTTTCTCTTTTGGCAGCAATTCCTGGAGCCCCATAAGATTGGCGAAGGACAGGGTGAATCCCAGTGAAAAGCTCTCCCATGCCGTTAACTGTAGATCGATATCTTCTCGAAATATGCCTTGCTTGATACCTTCTTCGAGATGATGCTCTATTAATTTGATAAACATGAGGAGATATTTCACCACCGGTTCACGCAGCGCTTCCGAGGGTGGGGCGCAGATGAACTCGAAAAGCATCCGCGTGATTTCAGGATTATTGACAATCTTCTCATGGACCGTGACACCGACGCGTCGCAAATAGGCTGCCGCATCCGTTTCCTGAAACGAGATGCTTTCGGCCAGGCGCTGGAAAGCCATATCCAGAGCGGCCAGCATGATGTCCTTGCGGTTCTTGAAATGCCGGTAGAGAGCCGGTTCGGTGATCCCCACTTTATTGGCAATACGGGTCATCGTCGCACCTGAGAGCCCGTGATGCATGATAAGGCCGAGGGTTTCGTTGAGGATCTGCTCCCTCCGGTCTGCCGAACGTGGCCGTTTGCGAGGTTCTGTCATATGTTCTTCTGACCATCATATAGGTTGAACTGTCAACAAAAATCGCCCCTCGATCCTTAAGGAATCAAAGGGGCAACAGAGGAGGGTGATGATCATCTCCCCGGGCGCTCAATTATGCCCGGGGAGACAGCCCCGCTTTTCTCTGTATGCCTGATGGACTTCGTCGCTCACCGTGCGAAGGGCCGGAAGAGAAATTTACCTACGCTCAGGGTTGACAGACTGGCCGCGGCGAATATTGAGGGTCTGATCAGGGCATTGATCAATTTGGGCGAATTGAACTCGGTATTCAGGGAAATCCGTTTTTTGAGCTTGTCCTGGATGATTACCTCTGTACAGTGGTTGGCGGTCCAGATGGCGGCCTCCATGCCGCCGGAGCTGACGTGTGTCTTGGTGTAATCTCCCGTCAGATAGAGATTGGACAGAGGCGAGCGCTGATACGGACGATGTTTTTCCATGCCCGGGAAAGGACGGTACACGCCCTGACGTTCCCTGACCACCTTGTACTTCCTGATCTTAGCCTCACGGGCGGCTGGAAAGAGCCGCTTTAAATCGGCATGAACCTTATCGAATATCACCCCATCGGGGAGATGACGAGTGGCATCTGCCGGAGAAAGCACCATCTCAAACATGCTGCCGCCTTTGAATACATGCGGGAGCACATTTGAGAGATCGGCATAGGTATTGAAAATGCAATCGGTTGAGAAAAACGTGACATCGATATCGGTGATCTTTCTGTCGAACCAGATCTGGATGGACATGGATGGGGCATTCTCGAAGAAAGTGAGATCCTGGAAATACTCATACCTGAAGGCATCGGCGGGCAGGACCTTGCGCAGGGCGTCGGGGCCCATGGCCGAGACATAGATATCCGCGGTTTTCTTTTCTGTTCCGTTGACTGTGACCCCGATAATCTTACCGTGCTCGACGCCAATGGCCGTAACAGCCTGCCGTGTCATAAACGTGCCGCCTTTTTGCTTGATATGGTCCAGGCATCTGCCTACCCAGATTTCACCCAGCCCGCCGTTGGCAAAACCGATCCTGGCGGTATCGGGGGATGCGATGATTTTGTTCACCCAGTTGGCCATAACCTTGGCCGAAACGGCATATTTGGGTGTGAAGGTGAGTCCATGCATGGCCGGTTCGATCAGTTTGAAGGCTGCCCGCGGCCCCAGACGGCTGGCCCATTCCGCGAATGAAAGATTGTCCATATCGTCAAGCTCGGCCTTGGATGCTCCGGTCGCCCACGCCATAGGGAGGGCGGCGAGGGCCATCTTCCAGAAAGGGGTCCCCTTGAAGCTCCAGGCTAATCGGGAAAAGGCTGCCACGGCATGCAGCGGTGCCGGAAGTGTGGGAAAATGCAGAAGCGGCTGATGGCCATCATCCTGGGCAAAATAGAAGTCAGAGCTCTTCCAGAGAATGTTCTTGTCGATTCCCATCTTTTCAAAGAATCTGAGAAGGTTGACATAGTAAGGGAAGAAGACATGCAGGGCGTTGTCGATCATGTCCCCGTCTTCATCCAGCCATGAATTGGCGCGACCGCCGAATATCTCATCCGCCTCGATGACCTCCACTTCGAGGCCGTGATCCAGGAGATTGACGGCCGTAGCCAGGCCCGACATGCCCCCGCCCATGATCAATGCTTTCATCGATCGCCCTCCTTAAGTGCGCATGTATTGGTCTTAACCTCTTCAGCATAATAACGCAGCTCTTCAGGCCAGGGAGTCTGGGTCATGAAGCCGGTGGCATGCTGGTACTTGTTCTCCTTGGCCAGCTTCCGGATATTCTGGATTGTGAAGATGCCAAAGTGCTTCATGATGTAGTTGATGATGGGGGCCGGGATTGATCCTACCGAACCGCCCGGCTCGACCATGTTTTGGTAGGTTACCTGGCAATGGGTGGCATCGATCGGTTTGATCATCCACGCCATCTCGCAGAAGGGAATGCGGGTCACTCCCTTGGTGAGAGGCATGGTGTTCTCCCCGACACTGACTTTGACGAGCACCTCGCCGGTCGGTTTGTGGATAAAGAAGTTCAGGCTGCCGTACCCGTCGCGATCCTCGAGAGGCCAAGGCAAACCCTGGAGCAGATAGGCGCAGTAGGTGTCCTGGGAGGCTTTGCAACCGGGAAAATCGGCCGGTATGGCCTTCTTGGACATGAAGAGGACCTTTGTATAGGCCTCCCAGTCGCGCATCATATTCTCTATGTTCGCCGCCGAGCTGTTGATTACACCGACAACCCGGCCTTCCTTCAAGGTGACACGCGAATTGGTGCGGGCATAAGCTATGATGCCGTCCCTTTCGTTGATCTTCACCCAGGGTCCGACCTTGGCGTCTTCGGCCGCCCGGAGGTCCGTGGCGCACAGCAGCCACACCAGGATAAAACAGGCACTCATACGATATCTTCTCATCTGAGATTCTCCATTATTTCAAGATATTGTATAGATATAAGGCGCTGTCGGCGGCGCATTCCGTGCCGATGCCTTTGCCGCCGGCATCCGATCCCACCAGGTAGAGCCCTTTGATGGGTGTCTGTGGTTTTGGTTTCTTGGTGCCGGTTTGTCCTACCTCCTGTGCCAGGCCGATGCATTCTCCGGTTATCCGGCCGGTCAGCCCCGCAGTCTGGGTAGTGTGGGTGCGCTGTTTCTTGATGATATGCCCTTTTATTTCCGGGAAGAGCCTTGTCTCGGCGATATGTTCGGCCAGGTCCAGCAGTCCTTCGCACTGCGCGGACTTGGAAACATCGCACGGCGCGGGAACACCCACGATGAGGATGTCCTTGCCGAGGGGCGCCAGGGAAGGATCGGACATGCTGGGAACGGTCACAAACAGGTAGAGGTCCTTGGGGATATCCCCGGTCTCCAGGTAATTGAACATCTCGTAGGGGCTCATATCCGGACAGTGAAACATGCATGGGGCGCGCATACCGATGACTTTGCGGTTGAGGAAATACTTGGTGGCGATAAAGGCGCATGACAGTTTGAGGCCTTCTGCCCACGTCGTATATTCTCTGGGGAAGTTCTTTTCCCCGGTCAAAGCTATGGTGCGGTGGATGCCGGCGTTGGAGATGACAATATCGGCGGGGATGAATTCACCGGTGGCGGTGGTTACTCCCTTGGCGCACCCTTTTTCGACCTCGATCCGTTTGACCTGGACGCCGGTGCGTAATGTCCCTCCATGCTTCTCAAATCCGCGCAAAAAGGTCTTGGGGATCTCGCTTGATCCACCGACGGGATATCCGAATCCGCGGCTGCGCACCGTTCCGAACTGGATATACAAGAAGTCCGCCAGGGATGCACGCTCCCAGGGGATCACCATGGTAATCATGGTCTGGGTGGCCATGACCTTCAGTAAATCCTCGGAATCGGTCAGGGAGGTGAAGAAATCTCTGACCGTGATATCTTCGTATTCTGATAGATAGGGTGTATATGGATTCGAAAGTTTGCGAAAGATGCCGATCAGCTCATTGAGCGGATGGTTTGAAAGTGACTTGCGCACGGTCGACAACAGTTTCGGTTTGATCCAGCCTCTCAGATGGGCATTCAGGAAGGACTTGATTGCGATGGGGTTGAAGAAGCGATGCGTGATATGTACAGCGCCCTTGCCCGAGAAATACATGTCGATCATGGGTTCCCGGAGGCACCATTCCAGGTTTTCGCCGATCATACCGGCAATCCTGCCGAAAGGCCCGTTTGGGCCTTGACCGAACATATGCACACCGGTGTCGACGACATAGCCGTCCTGCTCCAGGGACGAGCATTTTCCGCCGACAAATCCATTCTTTTCCAGGAGTGTAACCGTATGGCCGTCATGAGCCATGAGAGCAGCGATGCCTGATCCGCCTGGTCCAGAGCCAATGACAACGATCCTTTTTGCATCCATATGCCCACCTCCCCTTCTAGGCTTGATTTCCGAGTGCATGGCAAACAACCGTCATCTGAATATACAATAAAAAATGTGAAAAGGACACAAAAAAGTTAGTTTATAATAACTCACAAATAAGCGATCGGCACGCCCCCTCTCCATACCCGGTCAATCTCGATTCCCATGATCCTGCCGTTTTAACGTACTCTCTGGCGTGTCGGCGGTGATAGTCCGGCGTGCTTGGATCGGTCACCCTGTATGAAACCCCTGCGCATTTGTGCTGTAGCGTGCCTGAGCGGTCTGGCGCCCTGCATGGAAAGAATCGCGTACGGCCTGGCGGGTAACAGGGGAGTCTTTCCAGGCCCGTCTCGGATCAGGCATGTGGTCGGTCGCGGTTGATGCTAATACCCGATTGCATCACGGACGCCACAGCATAACAGATCGTCTTCAAGACTCATATCCCAAACAGGCAGAATCGTGAAATTCCATCGGGCGCATTCAGCCTCGTGCAATTCCCGACAGGTCCGGGAACAATCTGGCAGTTTGCGGGCTGGTTCGGGCAGAGGCCGTCTATCGGTACGCTGGCCGGGCTCGGTCATGAGGATGCATGCTTGTGATGCGTGGATACGATGGCGCCAAAGCTCGGCGGCCCATTGTGATGCTCCAGGGCCGGGTTTCAGCACCCGTGCCCAGCGCATGCATGGATGAATAGGGACGAAGTAATGTGTTATAAATAATTAACTTGCATTATGTTCTTTTTGTTGTATCAATGGTGCTGTCGCGATGAATGACTGGATCATGTCTTGGCTTTTTTCTTGATGCGCGGCATACTATCTTGGCCGGAGGGAACAGGGATTGCCGGAAGGACTTATCAGACCGAGAAAGCCCGGCGAGAGGACCATCCGTATACGGGACCCTCGTGAATACAGCGAGATACCGCCGGCATATCTGGAGATTGCTCAGGCCTATGCCAATCCGTGGCTGATGGGTCCGCCCTTATGCGATGAGCTGGTGAATCTCGTGGAACATATGTTTGATGAGGAAGAGGCGCAGGTCATGCGGCATATCAAACCCTTTCGCCTGGGCAAAACCGCAGAGGCAATCGCTGCGGGGCTCAACCGCCCCGTGGACGAAGTTGATGCGATCTTGAGACGTCTCTGCGGAGAAAAATGCATCATTCTGGGACACGGTCCGCAGGATCATCAAAGTTACCATTTCTTGCCGCTCTTTCCGGGCGTTATGGAAAACATTCTTTTCCGGAATTCCCGCGGAGGGATTACGCCCTGGCACGAACGTTTCGCCGTTCTCTTCGATACCCTCTATAATACCGGCTATATTGTTGATTACAGTAAACACCATGCCGAGATGGTGCGCTTTCTTCCGGTGAATCAGGGCATTGTTTCCGATGCCAGGGCCTGGCCTTCCGATCGGTTGGAAGAGATCCTGGACCGCTTCCGATCTTTCGCTGTTACGTTTTGTCAATGCCGGATGGCCATGGATCTCAAGGGGGAGGCCTGCGGCAAGCCCTTGGAAACATGCGTCATGATGGGGGTCCTGGCGGAACACATGGTCTCCCAAGGCAGAATGCGACGGATCGACAAGCAGGAAGTTCTGGATATCAAAAAGAATGCCGAGGACAATGGACTGGTGACATGGATTGGCAATGTGGAATCCATCGCCGGGTCCAACATATCGTGCTCGTGTTGTGGGTGCTGCTGCTATATGCTGCGGATGACCACGCAGTTTAGTGTGCCGGCCATGATCGCGAGACCCCATTTTCTTCCCCGGCATCAACGTTCGCGTTGTCGGGCCTGCGGCGCTTGTATGAGGGTGTGTCAGACCGGCGCGATTTCTTTCGACGCCTCTTACAAGAACCGTATATTCGACCATGCGCGGTGTCTCGGATGCGGATTGTGCGTTGGCGCGTGCCCGCACGCGGCGTTGGAGCTCCAAGAGGCGTCAGGCGTCAAAAATCCGCCGCGCAATGCCTTTTCCTATCTGTTGAGGATCCTTCCTGGCATTGTAAAGAATACCCTCAATGCAATGGAGATCCATAAAGGAAGATGATGCGGTGGGCAGTGGCTGAAGGTTGTTGTAATGGGTCGGGCGCGGCGGGGCCAGCGTCCATATATGCCCTGCGTAAGGCTGGCATGGGTGTCACCGCCTTTGAAGGACGGTCAGAAGCCGGCGGTCGCGCGATGTTACCAGGACATGGGCTTCACGGTGTATGCCGGAGCTCGGTTCATGGCCGAGGTATGTCTCACCGGGCCCGTTTATGCGAGGGATCGAGGCACAGGAGGGGTTCATCGTCTCCGACCATGTCGAGTACGGCCTCCGTTGCGCGGACGCTCATACTCATGCCCGGTCTCCCGAAGGCATCAGGAAGCCGCTTGAAACGGTCATCTCCAGTGATACGGTCCGTGTGACCTCGTCGCGTAAGAGACGCTCGTTGCCAAGGGGGGCATCCTTGCCTTGCCGCGTTTCAGCGGGCTGCCCCCCGCCGGGGCGCAATGACTGTTGTGAGGGGCCGCCTTGTTTGGCGCCTCCCGGGATGGGCTTTCGCATTGCGTCATCTGGGGAAAGCGCGTCAGAGAACTCCATGCGTTCTCGGATAACCACATTCTGGATCGGATCATTGAGAAGCTCAGGGGTTCCCTGCCCCTTACCGCTCAAGGTATCATCCATCAGCTAGGGCGAAGGTGGCCGGATGCTTATCCAGTCACCGAGGGGGGCAATCGGTATCTGAT
>Ga0116192_1001117_pt1 | contig 19196 bp, 21 predicted proteins | sample AD_UKC113_MetaG_FD_89876 | JGI IMG/M metagenome (GOLD analysis project Ga0116192, IMG submission 89876) | Active sludge microbial communities of municipal wastewater-treating anaerobic digesters from Hong Kong - AD_UKC113_MetaG | ecosystem: Engineered > Bioreactor > Anaerobic > Digestate... | reverse complement strand
TTTTGATTTACAAAAGGGGCAATCAACTGTTTTTAAGTTGGTTGATATTCTTCCACAGTACGAGCATTTATAATACTGCTCATCACATGCTTTTTCAATATCATCCCAAATGGACATAAATATCTTTTTTATGTCCATGCTATCGTTTTCAATGTTTACAGTTTCCATCTGTGTTCACCACAATATTCTCTATTATAAAAATAATAAAGCATAAATTATGCAAAATAATAACTTCGTCAATATTTCGACAAATTTGCATAATTATAATAATTTATTAAAACAAATATACAACAACATTCCTACAAATATTGATAAATTATCTGTTGGAATATTTGAAAAATATATAATATATAAACATATAATAAAAAATATTCCTGCTATTAATTTTTTAATATCGATAGGAAATTTACTCTTTTTAGGATACAGATGTTTCTGTATTAAATATTCCTCATAAGCTTCTAAAGCTGGATCATCGAACATAATACCCAACTCTTAGAAATGCTTCGGTAATCGTGCATATTTTTTCGTATATTATCTCATCTAAGAGAAATGCTTCGGTCATATTAACATATCTCCTGTGAAATAGTGGTATGTCAGTGCATTTACTATTATAAATAACGCTGTCATACCAATATAAAATGTTTTGTCTTCTTTTTTCATAATCTTTCCTCAATAATGGTACGTTCCATATCCTTTTATCTTTTTCGATTTATTATTTTAGTTTATCGTATGTGCAATCTGATCTCAGAATTAAAAGAAATAATCTGGATCATCAAGCATAGGACAAAATCTGGAGGATCTATACGAACCGTCACACGACCCATTGGATTTACAGTCACATCTGTATTTATATGGACATTCTTTATTTATATCACTGTCAGAATATAAATCCTGACAACATGTGATAAAACGAATTATATTTGCGGGCATGTCCTCTTTGTTTTCAGGTAATCTTAAAATCACGAGATCTATAGCTGTGTTTAAAATTTCTCGATTTCCCACTGTATCGTGGGTATTATCGAAAATAGTAACGACATTTCGTAGATTTCTTATTGCATTGTATAAGAAAATATCATCTGTCATACAAACAGAGGGAAATACAATTTTGTCGTATATACTCAAACAATTGCACTTCAGTTCTTTTAAGTAGTTGTCCATGATGTTCACCTCATATATGTGTCAATTTTAACTTAATGTTTACCGATACTGTTTTTATTATTTAGTTATAATGTCATTAGATACCGTTTTTACAATAATCTCAAAAAAGTATAGTCTACAATCAACGCAAACGTTCGGGTAAGGTATTTCATCCTACCGTATAAAATAAATTGATTGTAGAAAGACTTATTTCATCTGGCAGAGTGCCTTTTAATATTTACTTTAATTCATGCTTATTACTTTTTTCAATAGTTCCGCCCATACGAATGGGCGTTTCATCTACTTCTGTATATTTTTCACCACGTTTATATTTTTCAGCTTTTAATCTAGCTTTTTGTAGAAAGTCAGAATCAGGTCTACCAATACCTGAAGTAGCTGGTACTCTTTTAACTGGCATGGGTATACCATGATTAAAAAAGTACCTACTGTTTTTCTTTTCGTAATCACTGACAGAGCTACATGTATATTTATCTTTACTAACCCAAAACTCAGTCATATATTTATCCCATTTTGATCTAGGACTGTTTCCTAATCCTTTTGTTTTAAATTTTTCAGGATTAGCAAGCTGGTTAAGACTGTTTAAATCCATTATAGCTCGCAATCTCTCTTCCTTTTTTTCTACAATATGAGATACACGGGTATCTTTTGGAGAATTAAGAAAGACTGGCTTTATATTACGAAGTTCAGTAAGTTGAGCCATTTCTTTTTTAAGTTGTTGCTTTTTTTCCCAACGTTTTTGACGTTTTGAAGGTTCTTTTTGATGTATTGTAGTGTTAACTATGGTAATCACTCCTAATTTTTATAAGAGTATGTTTATACAATATTATTTCACTTTAAGAGTGTAGATTAACTATACAAAAAAGTATAAAATAAGTATAGTTAGTGTTCACTGATATTGTTTTTAGAATTATATGGATTAAGATAAAATCGTTATCAGTAAACAGTATTAAAGATTAATTAAAAGAGTAATTAGTAAATAAGTATAACAGTTATAAGAACTTTTAACTGTTATAAATTGAAAAAAATATAGTGGAATTCTTATAAATTCCACTTGTTAGCTATGTTCATTAAACTAGCGAAATTAGCATTCTTTTTTGATTTTTCCATGATCTTAGAGTTCATATCAATGGCTTCAGAATTAAGCTTATTGATCTTAGATGTATTCTTACGAATACCGATTCTTTTAAGTTTCCATGAGATGAAATTAACAGACATCTCATGTTTTTTAATGATTGAGTTTATTTGAAGTGTTCTCTCTGCTAATCTGTTTTTAATGAACTCCGAAGCAATACCGAAGGATTCAGAAGTAGCTTTTATTGAGTGATTAGCTAGATATTTGTTAGCTTTATCTAGCTTGAATTCTGCACTTTCGTTTTTAATTGAATCCATATCTTTAAGGATAGATTCAAAGTCGGTTTTTATTTCTTCGGTTAAATCGAAGTGTTCTATCATAAAACTTATGATAGTCGAAAGGTTATTTTCGTTTGCATCCTTAAGGTTATTAATAAAGCGGACTTTGGTCACTTCTTTAAAACCGGATGGTGCTTTCGTATCTCTCACTTTATCCATGTACTCTACAGTTTCCGGTTTAAAACTGGTTTTAGCAAATTTAGCTTTAAACTCATCATTCCACTTATCCAAAAGGATACCGTAAGGACTTGATACAAGTTTCCACATTGTTATTTTGTTTTGTGTATCCTTTTTGTTGGCTTTTAGAGTTTCCTCATATTCTTGTAATTTACCTTCAAGTTCTATTTTATCGAGGATAGAATCAAAGGTTGAAATTAAAGCGGATTCTTCATATCTCTTATCTACAATTGTAGATACAAAGTCTTCAAAGGTTATTCGTGAGTTTACAGTACTTCCGTATCCAGTGCCGTTAGTGGTTTCGATTGATGTACTCATATTTTATTGTCTCCTTTTGTGTTCTTTTGTGTTATTTGAGTAATGTTTAAGCATATGATAAAATAAACATGCTTACGATAAGTTTTATTTTAGGTAATCTATCATTTAACTGTTTAATCAGTCACATTAAACCTTTAATTGCTAGTTATTAGTTTAATGTTAGTTGTTTTCAATGTATCTTAAACAGATATGGAAAATAAAACCATTTTAAAACAATATCGGAGAAATATAAACCTTTAAAGATAGTTGATTGAAAACATTATGATAGGTTCATATCACACTTAGAAAACAGTTATTTGATTTTTCCCCATTATAGCGAATACTGATAAACGTACTTTACCATACTATAAAGCTAGTTTATCATATGTGTAAGAATCTAACAAACACATACTAACAGCCGTTTAATTCAGCAATCGTTTAAGATTGACGGATTCGGATTAAAAAATCCTACTTCGATAATACAACATCACAATACAACTTATTTTAGTTGTTTGTATGCTCCGACATTAGATAAGACGTTGTTTTCGGTTATTTCGTAAAAAGGAAAACATATGAACCGATACAGTAAACGTTTTCGACATCTTATCAATGTTCAAAAGTTTGGTTATCAGTTTTGAGTTAACAACTCCATAATTCGATACACTTAAAACAACTAATAAGTATTTAAGTGTAATGGTTAACAATTAACTGTTTAAAAATGCTAAATCAATATCAATATGCCTTTTATTTGTTACGTTATTATATAATTTAGAATTATAAAGATAGTCAAATACTCATAAACTACACATAATTTTAGATAGAAATAGATAACATAATGTAAAGCATACTTTACATAATGTTAGAATTAGTTATCGTAGATGTCATTAGATAGTGATTTTAAGTTAGGACATTGATTTAAAATCATATGAGCAAATAGCTAGTATATCATACACACATAGAGAATACAACTTAATCTTAAGCTTAACAGATAACTTAGAATTGATTATAGACTAATAGATCAATACATACAGAATAGTTAAATTTTCACTAATTTTTTAAAATCAATATCAAGAGACTTAATTTTAAAATATTAAAATCAATAGCAATAGACATTATGCAAAAAAGTATGTGCTAGATTTAACGCAAATAATTTCTTAGTATATTCCTTCATACTTTGATTTTTTAATTGATTTAAAACACTAATTTTTAAAAAAGCATGGTCATTTCATAACATGACTTTATAAAATAAAGTCACATAAATTACACATACAAAATATTTCTAATGCTCTAACCAATATTGATATAACATAAGATCTTACTTTTAATGGGGAGTAAGTTAGTATAATGTATAAACTTATACATTGATTAATCAGTTATGTTTATTGATTAATATATGTCTATGTTTATTTACTATCTTACAAGTGCATACTACTATAGTGAAAGATCAAAAATAATATTATTCAACTATCCTTATTGTGATAATAAAGCTTTATGGTTAATGAATATCGATTTTAAAGCTTTATAGTTTTTTATAAGGTTATACGAATAATAGTATTTTTTAATTTGCTAGTGTAGATATAAAGGTTAATAGTGTAGAAAATAAACATAGTCTTATAATATACATTCGTTTACTTAGTTAATGTATGTTTTTATACATTAAGTTAACAATAAGTAAATGATTTATAAAGCTTATATTATAAAAATAGTCAGTCATAAAGTTTTAAACAGTTTAAGATAGATATTTGAATGTATATTTTAAAAGGTATATATTATGTTATATATATCTTGTAATATGTTTTATTATGTTTATAGTTTAATATGTATTCAATCAAGTATGCTATTAGATATGTATAGTTTAGTGTATAATTATCTCAATAGATTATACATTATGTTTAATCAATCAATTACAACTTAGAATACATATCAAGAAATATATCATTAATAATTGAATATCCCCCCATTAAATCTTAGTAATATTATAAATATACACGGTAGCCCTCATCAGTGTAGCCAAAATCTACTATTTTTGAATGAACAATTTATGAGGATTTATATCACCGCAGCGAGTGCCCGTCTAGCAATATTTAATGATGTTAATGGCGCTCCACTTCGTTCCGCGCCAGTTGTTGGGTATTACGTTTAATATTTATCGCTACGTTCGCGCCATAAACGAATAAATTCGTTAAGCTTACGGCGTTAGTTCGTTCCTCACAATATTGTGTATTATTTAATGATGTTAATGGTGTCTAAACAAACTTGTTCGTACCAATTCTAGTATTGCTAATGTACTAAACAACAATCTTTACATTTTATAAACCGATAGGTTTATATATAACCTATGCAAATTGAAAAATATATAGTATGTAGAGACAAATTTCCAGAATTAAAAAATGGAGTTATCTTATCATGTCACTATATAATTTTATCAAATATAACAATTGCATATCATGGTTATCATTTCCAGCCCTATATGACAAGATAACTCTGAGTGAATGTGCAATTACAGGTACAGCTACTGAATATTTACTAGCTAATGGAACTAAAGCATTATATTTTAATGGTGCATCTTATATCAATGGATTAGATTACACAGTAGGATCAACATTTACTATATCACTATGGTTTAATAAAACTGTAACATCTACAACCAATTCTACTTTATATGATTCAGGCAATGCAGATAATTCTGATAAAATAATGATATACACAACGTCTGCAAACGTGTTACATGCTAAAGTAGTCGCAAACAATTCATTAAGTAGAGATTTAACATATACAGTTGAATTAAATCAATGGTATCATGTTGTGATGGTAAGAAGTTCGTCAACATTATATTTATATGTAAATGGCATACTTGTTAATAGTATAGCCGATACATTATCAGTTGATACACAAACACAAATTACAATTGGAAGATTAGTTACAGGATCGCCGTTATGTTATTTTACAGGTGTAATGAAGAACGTAATGGTTTTTAATACTCAGTTAACTACTAAACAAATACAAAAGTTATATTATTACTTATACATTTCATAAAGGAAGTGATCATATTACTAGAGGAAAGAATGCGAGGGGTGTTACAAAAGTAGAACAACAATCTGCATCAAAAAATAATAAATTTGGTATATCCACTGCTAAATATCTCAACGAACCAAACGAACCTGATTGGATTCATGAAGGAGAAGAGTACAAAGGTGAACCAGCAAGACAATGTGCGGCTGAAAATAGTTTAGTTAAGTACTGCATTGAATGTGAAACTAAATATCCACTAAGTAAACAAACTTGTCCAGAATGTGGAGCTAATGCATACCGATTTAAAAGATGTATTGGTATAGCAGAACCTCAATCAGATACTTGTCATGCACACGCTGGTGATAAAAAACTTACTAAACAGCATAAGGATAAATTAAAAGCTGCTAGTATTAAAAATGGATTTCAAATAGCCGGTATTTTATTTTGCACAAAAACCTGTATAATTGCTGATAGTTGTCCGTTCAGAGACCAACTTGTTGACGTTGAACGATATGGTTCTGATATTCCAAGATGTTTACCAGAGCAGCAGATTTATGATATTATTCAGGAAAGGTTTAAAGCTGAATATGAATTGGATGATGTAGCTGATCAGATAATGCTTGATAGTTTAGCTGTAGCAATAGTGAGACGTGCTAGAGCAAACAAAGTATTGGATGCTCGCGGAGAACTCGTTGAAAGAGTTCGTACATCGCCAGATGGATCTTATGAGACTTGGCAAGAGCCTAATCCTATCTCAAGTGTTGTTGATAGTCTGGATAAAAGAGTCCAAGCTTGGTTGAAAGAATTGGCTGTTAGTAAAGCTGCGCGTGAAGGCAAGAAAGTGAATGTTAATGGAACTATTAATCTATTGAATGTATTGAGTGGTCCTATTACTAAAGATGGGATAGATGAGGAGACTATTATTGATATCGATCTGGAAGAATAACAGAGATATCAATAATAGTCTGTGTTACGAAACGTAGTGTAGTGACACCTATTATATAATATCTATTATTTATTACTCATTTTTATAAACTGTATCTTATAAAATTACGAGGGTTAGTATGAAAAATGCAATACTTCAGATGACCGCAACACTTGAGAATAGTACAACTGAACTTCAATTCAATTATGCTGAGAATATAAAGGATGGTCGTGGAATTACATTTGGTTGTATAGGATTTTGTACAGGTACATACGATGGTAATATTCTTATAAAACATTATACCGAGTTAAATCCGAATAATATACTTGCCAAATACATTCCAGCTCTTAATAAAATTGATTCAGATCCACATAAATCTGCAGATGGTGATGGGAATGCAAGTTTGGTTGGTCTTAGTGGATTTATAAATGACGTTAAGAATTGTACAGATCCATTGTTTAAACAAGCACAGCTGGATAAGTTAGATGAACTATATTATAATCCCGCTATGAAGATTGCTGATAATATAGGAACTACGTATAATCTTACTAAAGCTTTTATCTATGACATGTGTGTAAGACATGGACCAGATGGTGCTCAGAGTATTGTAAGTAAAGCTGGTACTAGTCCTAAGAATGGTATGGATGAAACTACATATTTGAAGAAATTGTTTTCAATTAGAGATGATAAGTTAAAACGTGAAGGATTGGGAGATACTGATAGGGATAATGGGTATAAGAAGATTCTTACCAGTGGAAATGTTGATTTAAAGACACCGTTTAAATTTGTAGCCTATGGAGATAGCTTTACTATTGATGGAGATTTGGATGTAGGTACTCCCGCTGTAAATGAAGATGTTGAAGATTCCACCACAGGCAGAGTGCCCCCTGAGGATAATACCACAGTTGTTGAACCTACTCCTGTAGTTACTAATCCTCCTGTTGTAACTAAACCTAAATCTAAAGGTAGTCATAACAAGCGTAAATACAAACATAAACATAGTCATAGACATTAATTATTATTATAATTTATTACTCATTTTTATAATTACTATTTTATAATTTATATCTTATATCTTATATAATTAACAGTAATGGGGTAGCTCATGCTATAAAAAGATGTGTACTTATGAAACTAAATAACGTATTAGAATTACTTGAAGAATATAAAAATATACTTATTATAACTCCAGATGTTCATGAATGTAAACTTCTTTGTGATCGTTTTAGATTAGCAAAGTTGAATCAAATTGATAAGAATTTGTTTGAATTGAATGGTAATGTACTGAAGGTTATTCATGCGAAGGCACTCTGCTCCTTTGACAATATGAACTACATCATCGTTGAGTTTCCGGAGGCTTGTGTTAAAAGTTTGTTTAAGAAGTTGCCCGTTGATGGTGTGTGTTTTTGTGAGGAGATTAGATGATAGAATATTCTAGAGAATTTTTAATTAGTGAATTACATAGATATGTGGAAATTTATGGTGAAAAACCATCTGCATATAAATTACGTAAAGCTGAAGGATTTCCATCGGTGTCTGCATATTTACGTGCATTTAAATCATGGAATGAAGCTATGACCCTAGCAGGATTAGCTATTGAAACAGAATACAAAAATGAATATTTACTCGATTTATTAAAAGATTTTTACAAAACACATGGTAGATCGCCAGATAAAAATGATATGGGACCTAAAAACGGAAATGGTTTACCTAGTGTAGATACTTATGCTAGGAGATTTAAATCGTGGAATAATGCGCTAAAACTTTGTGGGTTACCATTAAATCAATTAAGAAATATTGATAGAAAATATTTAATTAAAGAATTTAAACGTGCATATAAAGAACTTGGTAGAATTCCAAGTATGACTGATTTTAAAGTTGAAAATGGTTATCCAGAACGAAGTACTTTTTATCATTATTTTAATACATATGAAGAAATATTAGAAGCATCTGGTTTTTCACTAGATGATATAGAAAATATTAGACGTGAACAATTAATAGAAGAATTAAAAGAAGTTTATAATAAACTAGGTAGACTACCATATGAACACGAGATGCGATCTGAAATAGGATGTAGCTGTTCTGCAACATATTGTCGGTATTTTAAAACCTGGAACGCTGCTATAATTTCTGCTGGTTTTGATCCTAGAAATATACGATACGAATATGACGGCACTGAAAGTTGTGCAGTTTGTGGTAAAACAAATGTAGAGAACTGGAGACATATTGATGGGCAACCAGTTTGTGAAAATTGTTATCGAAAAGATTGGATTAAGAAAAATCCAATGAAAGCTAAGTTAACTAAACATAAAATGCATTCTAAACGAAAGGGATATGGGTATATTCCATTAAATGATAAATTTGAGTATTCAAATGGTCATCACTTATGGATAAATGGTATGTCCGATGCAGTCATATTTTTGCCAGAGTTCTTACATTTACTAAATTGGCATAGCAGTAAAATAGAATCTACTATGGATACAGTTAATGCGATTGCTTTAGACTATTGGATCAACGAAGATTTGTATAATTCACTATATTTAGAAGGTGAACTGTAATGGTTCAACTTTCTTTGTCACAGTTAAAAAATGATCCGGTGTATTTTTCTGAGAACATACTTGGTGTAAAATTACACGAAGGTCAGAAAACAATACTTAGATGCGATGCAAGATTCATCGCAGTGGCGGCTCCCAGACGGTGGGGTAAGAGTCAGCTAGAGGCTTGCTATGCAACTTGGTTAGCTGCTACGAATGAAAATAGTAGAATCGTTTGTGTATCGCGGTCTAAACGACAAGCTGATGAAATTTTTCAAAAAATATATCAACTTGTTACTACATCAATTTTAGTTAATTATTTAAGTAGAAATACCCTCTCAAAGATTGTTTTCACCAACGGAGCCTCAATAGAGTCGCTTCCGTCAAGAAGCCCAGACAGCCTGAGAGGCATGGGGGTGTCCCTCTGCATTATAGATGAGGGAGCATTCGTGGACGACAGTGTCTATTCAGCTATATTCCCGACAATATTAAATAATAAATCCAAAAATTTAGGAAAACTTGTCATTATATCGTCACCTGGAACAATGTCTGGAGAGTTCTATAGAGCATTCCAACCAGGATCTATATACACAACATTCCATTTTGACCATACACATGCAGTATGGGAAGATGGTACAAGACTATTACCAGAAGAAGAATTAGAACGCGAAGCTCAACGTGTCGGTGGACGTGACACGGCATATTTTCAAAGAGAATATGAAGGCAAGTGGGCTTGCACTGATTCTGCATTTTTCGACAACCAAGGAATTAATAGAGCTTTAAATGACGATGTAATGCAAGTTAAATTCGGTTTACCTGATCATAAATATGTAATAGGTGCTGATCTAGCTGTTAAGAATGACTACACAGTTTTTATTGTTCTAGATTATACAGATAAGCATAATATTAAAGTTGTTAATCATATGCGGTTTCATGGTAAATCGCCAGATGAAATAATGACTGAATTGTATAAATTAACTATAGCATTCAATCCAACTAAAGTTTTGATTGATGAAGGAAATATTGGATCAGCTATTGTTAGTCAGCTTAAAATTAGATATCCAAATAAACCCTTTTCTGGATTTCAATTTACAAGCACAAGTAAAGTTCCTCTAATGACTGATTTGAATATTGCTATGTGTACAGGTATTATACAAATTCCAGAAGATGATCAAATAAGAGAGGAACTTGTGTCATTCTATTATGAAGAAAACTCTACAACAGGTCATCTTAAATTAAATGGTCTAGGTGCCCATGATGACTATCCAATAGCAATAGCCCTAGCTATTCGTGCAGCCAATATTTTTACGAAATCTGGCAGTCTCATGCTAGGTTCGAGCGATGGTATGTTAACAGCTGGCAATGGTAAACAAGAATTCTCAAAATATTATAACGTATCAGCATTTGTATAATTAATAATAGGAAGGCACTCTTCCTGAAGGAGTATATTATGACAAGAATCAAAACTAAGAAAATGATTAAATCTAATGATTTATCCCAAGGGCGGAGTGCCCCTAGTGAAAATCGACAAATCCATTTATACTTTGGTGCATTCGATCCAAAACCAAACTTAAAATTAGCATCCACAAAAGCTACTAAGAAAACCATACCAGGACGTAAATATTCAGGTACTGCAGAATTCATATCAAAAGACAACGCAGAGTACCTCTATCTAACAAACTCATATATTGCTAGAGGTGTAGATTCAGAAGCAGAGGCTATAGTTCGCAATGGATACTCAATAATTCCCAACAAAGCTTCTGATCAAAAGGTAATAGATGAAATCATAAAAGCAAACAATTTAGACATTCTAATAACCGACATAGATCGCTTCATCAATCTATATGGTCAACCAATGATGGAACGGTATATCGGTAAAGAAACTAAAACATGGCAATTCGAACTATTGCCACCATCAGAGATGGATTATCTAAGAGATAACTCACAGAAAGTTCTTTACGATGCAACTACTGGTGAGCCTCAAGGATATGTTCAAAAGCGCGATGGTAAAGAGATAGCTAGATGGACTGGTGATGATGCCAAAAGAATCACCGTATTCAAGAACAGGACTCTTGGTGGATATATTGAAGGAATTCCTGGAATTCAGTCAGTGCTATATTCTGCTACAGAGTATGGGTTTATTAGATCTGCTATCTCAGATAGTTTTATACGTAGTCTACCTGTTTGTCATATAACAGCAGAAGGCGCTACTCCTGAAGATATTTCAGAAGTAATTGCTGCAGTTGGTAATAAATTCACTAGCCGTACATTTTACGTTACATCTGAAAGATTCACGATGGATAATGAAGGACCATCGAATGACATTGATGTATTTAAATTTATAGAACCCACACTTTCTGAAATAGCCGCAGCGTTTCACATGCCAATTGAAATGTTAGCAGCCACCGAGTACCTGAAAGCAGATGATTTTAACGATAGGTATGCTGAATGGATAGAACATATCAAAATGCGTCAGCGTTTAATAGCCTCCATATTTGAACGTAAAGTGTTTAATCAGATATTTCCAGATGGTGTGTCTTTTAAATTTAACAGTCCTGCTACACTAGATAATAGTGAGTTGCTAAAGACAGTAGGTTATGCTGTACAGTCAAATGCAATTACATCTGATATTGCATTAGAGATACTAGCGAAAGCTCAAGTATTTGGTCCATATACTGATGATATATTAAAGGCTAAAAAATCTAATGGGGATAAAAATAGTGGTATGCAAAAAGAAACCAAAGAAGAAGTAACTGATGAATCTGAAATACCAGAAGATGATAAATAATGGTGTACATGTCAATACAAACTAATCATTATAGAGCTACACTTAGACCATCTTCTGATTTTTCAGATTTTAGAACTGTTACAAGAGATGATAGTGCGTATAGTATTATAGTTGGTACAGATGCAAATGGATCATGGAAAGTACAATCCATATTATTTCCAAAAGCTAAGTACAATCTTGCTCAAGCAACTATACAAGCATATTATCTAGAAAGAGATTGGATATAACTGTTACCAAAAGGTTTATATATATCCTATGCAAATTGAAAAATATATAGTATGTAGATACAAATTTTTACGTATCTATTGGAAGAGATGTTAATATATCCTTATATTCTACTCTTTTCTGAAACATGGTATTTGTTATATCTTTCATTTATTTTGATTTACTATCATGACACAAAATATAATCAAATTTGGTTTATCTATAAATAACTACACTTACGATGAAATTGGACAACGTTTATATTTTGATGGCACTGCAATTGAATCTGGAACTTGGATTGGGCAAGGCGGAGTGCCCTATTTCTTTCCTAAAGAAGTTCTTATAAAAGCAGCACCCTTATTCAACAATATCCCTCTAGTATGTGAACATAGAGGGTTAGAAATTGGTTGGATTAATAAAGTAGAACCAACGGAATTAGGATTCAGAATTACTGATGCTGTTGTTACTCATCGTGAAAGTGTTGAAGCTATTCTAACAGGCAAGAAACTAGGCTTATCAATTGAAGGTCTAATGACTTGTGATGATGTTAGATTGATTGTTGAAGAAATAATTCGTGCAGATAATATTTCTCTAGTTACTAATCCGGCATGTAAAGTGTGTGGGATTGAGCATATCTACATTGATGATTCTAAACCAAAAGGAAATTTAGCTATGTCTGAAACAGAAGAAGTTATAGAAGATGATGCATTAATAGATCTTGATTCTGTTATTACATCTAGTAAAGATACCGGTGAAGTTGTAGATTCTACAACAGTTGAGACAGTCGATGAAGCAATTGAGACATTAGAGGAGGTTGTTGAAGCCTCTGAAAATATTGAAGAAGTAATCGAAGAAGTTAAAGTTGAAATATCTCCAGTGACAGAAGCAACACCTCCAGCAGAAGCATCTGTAGCATTATCAGGCGAGGATACAGGAACACCTACCACGGCGAGTGCCCTCCCTGAAATTTATGATACTGAATTCTCTGAACTAAAAGTTGCTTTAGCATCTGCAACATCTACTGTAGAGGCTATATCAATTCAGTTGTCTGATGCTTCTGTTAAAATAAATGAATTGGAGGTTGCTTTATCATCTTCTAATTCTAAATTAAATGCAACTGAATCACAGTTATCTGTAGCACTTTCTGAAAACGCAGAATATAAAAAGACTATTTCAGAATTAACTGCTAAGATTAAGAACATAGAAGAAACAGAACGTAATAAAATTATATCTGAAATTAAGGAAATTGATCCTGAAATAGATGTTAATTTTATTAATTCTATGACAACTGTGCAGTTATCATCTTATAAATCTAATATTAACAGATTTATTAAAGCTGATAGAAAATCAGTAAAAATAGATGAACAGATTCAGTTATCATCTTTTGAATCACCGGAATCTACTTCTTTTGATAGACACGATGTTGCTAGTGGAATTATTCCATTTTTGTCTAAACAACAGAAAGCTGCATATTCTAAATTTAAAAGCTGATTAATATGGTAGAATCTAGTACAATTGTTTATAATGCGTCAACTGGCGAAACTTACACCGATACTATTACAGGTGCAGCAGAAGTTACAGAGGCAGTTGACACTATTATAGACAATACAGATGAATTAGCAAAATTAAATGCTAAAATTGCTGAATTTGAATCGCTTATGTTAGCTCTTAGTGACGAAAACACTTCATTAAAAACTAAAGTGGAAGCACTTACTAGTGAACTTGGTTCAATCAACGAAGTTAAAACTCTGATAGCTGACATTAAAACAACCGATCCTAAACTTGATAATACGTTTTTAGTTGCGCTTACTTCTGATCAATTGAAAATTATTAAAGAAAGTTTTGCTCGTATTCTAAATTAATTATTACTAATTTTATAAATTATAAATTTTACAGGTATTTAACATGGCTGAAACTATTGAAGATCTTATGACAAAGACTGCTAATGTATCGCTTGCAGCTGGAGACGAAATATCCCACGCTGATATTACTGCACGTATCCCTGAACGGTGGGCTGCAATCATCGAATCTGAAGCGGATAAATTACGTGTGTTTAGAAACTTCTGTAAAGTAAACACCGATCTGCTTGGAAAACCTGGCGACACAATTAAGATTCCAAAACACGCAATTCTTGATTATGACACATATGGTCCTATCGATGCAGCCGAACTTACTCCACTAACTCCCAATGCAGAACTTACTTATGATACTGTTACTGTAACTCCTACAGAAGTTGCAATCACTGGTGCAGTCACTAGACAGGCTATTGATGAAGCAATGGTTAGTATTCTCGACGACCTCCTGTTTGAGATGGGTAGAGCAATGGCACAGCGCGAGGACATTGACATCATTAAAGCAGCTGTTGCAACTACAACTGGTGAGGAAATTACTTATGTTGAAGCAAACCAGGATTCTGATGTGTATGTAAGTGGAGCATGGACTGCTGCTGTTGCCGGTACTCTTTCTGCTCAGACAACCACAGTTGGTAGACCAAAGAGACTCCAGTGGTCTGCTAATCAGACTAATCTTACTGCAGGAGATGTGTTGGATTTAGGTGTTATCACCGAAGCGCAGGATGTTCTTATGGAAGAAGCTGGATTTAGCGCAGATGTTCTCGTTGTTCAGCCCAAACAGTTTGCTGACCTTAAGAGGAACCCTCAGTTCATTGACGCATCAAAATATGGGGATAACAGTGTTCTTAAAACTGGACAGGTTGGTAACTTCTTTGGACTTAATGTTTACAGGTCTCAGAACCTTCCTCTTCTGAAATGTGGTGCTGATGGTTCTGTTAAAGGGTATCAGGCACTTATGATTGATACGGCAAGGGCACTCGCGCTCGTACTTAAGCGTAACATTACTGTTGAAACTGAATATAAACCTGCTGACAGAAAGCACTATGTTTACATCACTGGATTTTACAAGGCACAGCGTATTAATGACGGTGCCATAATTGCTATCAACACCACTTAAGTATGATTGTTTTCATAGGTCTTTGTATAATGGTGGGAAATTAACCACCATTATTTTACTTTGGGGTGTTGCTAGTGGTTGTGGATGAATTAAATAAGTCGCTTACAGATCGTGAATTACTTATCTTAGTAACTGAACGGTTAACTACATTGAATGGGAAGCTAGATGAGTATCGTCAGGATAATAGTGCTAAATATACATTGTTACAGGAAGAGGTAAAATGTTCATGTGAGCGGCTTCAAGCGCAAATAGATGCTGTTAACAGTGATATGACAAAGATGAAAAATATGTCATACATGCAAAAAGGTGCATATATGGCGATAGGTGCGTTAGTTTCTGTTGTCGGCACAATTGGTGCGTTTGTTATGTATTTTTAATGAGTATGTATAAATTAAGTAGAGGTGGTAATTATGGTTACTATAGTAGATTTTATAAATAATAATTTTGGAGTGCTTGCGTTTCTATGCGGTGCTCTTTATTTTATAATTCCAAAACTTTATACTAAAATTAAAAAGGATGGATATCAGGGATCTGATGTTTCAGAAGCCATTAACGAGGGAATGACTGATTATAAAGCTCTCATTACTTCTATAGAAGGTGTAATTAAAGATGTGACAGTTAATGATGCTGATACTGTTAAAGCGATTACATCTATGATTGAAGCTAAGAAAATTCTTAAATAAGGTTGATTAAATGTCTACTGTCATATTGTTACCAGCAAATGACAGCGGGTATGAGTATGCTAGAATCTATAGATCTGATAGTCAAGATGGAACTTATACATTAGTTAATACTATTAATGCTAAAGATCTAGAATATGAAGATGCGGACGGGGATTATTCAAAGTACTATAAAGTCGCGTGGTATGATGGTACAACCGAATCTGCATTAATACCCGTCCAATCATTTGTTCAGAAAGTTATTGATATTGTAAGAACTGAGTGTAAACTTACAGCTTCACAGATATCAAGTGCTGATATTTATTTTTTAGTAGATCAGGCAAAACTAGATATTAAGATGGATTTAGTAAAATATCATTATGGTGTTCAAATATATAAAATGACGGATGAACGTTATTTTGAACTACCAAGACGATGGTATTTTGATGCTAATTTTGGCGGCGCTGTATCTATGAATAAAGATATAGTTGCATTTAAACAGGCTATACCTACTTACAATTACACTGAAAAAGTTCCAGTTGAAATATTAGAAATGGATACGGATGAGTTTTATATTCGTATAAATCCTATAAGTACATCTGAGATTCTAAAAATTTGTTATTATAGCACAACTAGAGAATTAAAACCTGAATTTTTATATAAATTAATGGCATATAAAATAGCTGGCACCTATTTCGAGAATCTAGCTAGTCAATCAATCACTACTGCAGCAAGCAGTCCATTTGCTAAAGTTAAAATTGGAGATATTACAGTTGAAAATGGTAGTTCTTCAAGTGCTGGTACAAGTGTAAGCACTATTGTAGATTTAGCAAATAAAATGAAATCTAAATATACTGCTATGATGACTAATTTTAAAACAGGATTTATTAGGGTGGGCTAATGATTTCCGATCTCTCATCTGTAATTGCAGCATATGGTGTTCCATTTACTAAAATAACTAAAAATAAATTTGAATATAATGGTATAACTTATGATGGAGTTTCTGTAACAAGTACGGTAGAAGGTTTAATGACTCCGCTGACAACTGCGGATAGAGAAGAACTGTTACAATTAGGTCATTCTCTGCTTGGTAAACAGTCGTTTTACGTTCCTGGCTCTGAAACTTTATTGACAACTAACGATACTATTGTAGATGCAAATAATATTGAATGGGTTATTTTAGCAGATGATGGTAGTCTAATAGATTGGCGCGAACATGGTAATTATGTAAAATATAGAGTTTCTCGTAAAGTCTTAGAGGAATAATGTCTGATATAGAAGATGTATTCGATGAACTCATTGAAGAATCTTGGAAATATGCTGATAATGTCGCTAAATTATATTTACACGAAACTACTAAAAAAATAGCTGAAGTCTGGGCAAATGAGATAATAAGTATGTTAACTACTAGAAATTTGCCAGATCTAACAGAAGCTACTATCAGACGTAGAATTTCGCGTAAACAAAGTATTTTAGGACCAGACTATCCTTTACTTGAAACCGGCGAATGGATTACATACATAGAATTTAGAATGAAGCAATATGATAGACATGATGAACTTGAAGTTGGTGTGTTTGATGAAGCGACACGAATAGGACATACCAATTCTGTTACACCTGCATATATTGCTAAAATAAGTGAATACGGTGATGATTTATTTATACCAGCTAGACAACCGTTTTCCAAAAGCGAATTAATAATACAAGAGAAAATTGATAAAATTATTTCAGAATCGTGGCGCGATGTATCTTCTAAAATAAAGGAGAGTCATTTCCACTTTAACTTTACTTATTCTTCAAAAAGTGTTATTGGTAGAATAGTTTCAACTGGTTCTGGTTTTATATTTAGGTGGGATTCATAATGTTAAATTTAGATGTTAAAAAATTATTGATTAGAGAAATGCCATCAAGTTTGACAATAGATGGGCATGTATTTACAATTAAAAAAACCACAGGATCTACCCCACTAAATGAGTTAACTCTACCAACTATTAATTTAAAGTTTATTGGTGAAGGCACTCCGTACTACAGAAGTTTTGATGATGATCATATCATAAATGACACGCTTAATCAATATCAACATACATGTGTATGTACGTTAAGATTTACTATAGCCGCGTCTGATTCTATAATATCTGCTAGTGATTCTATAAAATATTTATCAGGCACAAACAGTTATACCCTCCAGCGAGTGCCTGTTTTAGATATTACTAGTGTTACAGGATTTGTTAAAGATACTGATTATCAATTAAGTGCTGACAGAACCGCTATTGAATGGATTGGTACTACACCTACTGTAAATGCAAATTTTACTGTAAATTATCAATGGATTAATTCAGGTTTTTACATCTCACATCAAATATTAGATTATATAATGAAAGATATTAATGGACGAGTATTTAATCTACTTACACCATATGGAATAAATGTTATAAATTATAAAGGTGCAGTAGATCTTTCAGATATTTACACTAATGATGCATTAAGTGCATTTTCTTTTGATATTGTAATTACATATCCATTTACATGGACTACTCTTATAGAGAATTCAGAAATAGCTGAAACTATAGAACTAGATCTGTATGTAGATGAAATTAATGCTGGTACTATAACTGTTACGAATAGTTAAGGATGATATAAAATGGGAGTCGAATTTGTTACTGTAAACGTGTCAACTACTGGACTATATGCTACTAGTACCAGAGATTATGGCACTGTTGCAATTGTTGGTGATGGTGATACAGCTAATTTTGATCCTGTAAAACTAGGAACATATGCTGAAGCTGTATCTACATTTGGAACTTCAGCTTTAGGAACTGGAGCTAAATTAGCATTTCAGAATGGAGCATCTTGTGTATGGGCTGTAGATTGTGGCACACCTACTCTAAATAGTGTACAGACTGCTCTTGCTAAACTTGAAGGTTATGATATTCAGATTGTCGCATTAGCTGGAATTGTAGAAACTGCTGATATTGCATACATTTCAACTGCACTGTCTGATCATGTATATGCAGCTTCTACTGAACGTATTGGTGTATTCCAGCTTGCTGCTGCAGAAGATG
>Ga0116192_1001116_pt1 | contig 19199 bp, 11 predicted proteins | sample AD_UKC113_MetaG_FD_89876 | JGI IMG/M metagenome (GOLD analysis project Ga0116192, IMG submission 89876) | Active sludge microbial communities of municipal wastewater-treating anaerobic digesters from Hong Kong - AD_UKC113_MetaG | ecosystem: Engineered > Bioreactor > Anaerobic > Digestate... | reverse complement strand
TCCAGCTCCTCATGATAGAGCAGATAGATATTCTTAGGCCCGATGCCGTCAAAATCGAAGGTGCGCTTAATTTCCAGGGGCTCGGTTTCCACCCACTGACTGTTTTCATAATACCGGCCCTTGGCGGTAATCTCACGGATATTGATCTCGGGATTGAAGTTGGTGGCAAAAGGATAGCCATGATCCCCGCCATTGGCATCCAGGATATCAATGGTGTGAATCTCATCAAAGTAATGCTTCTGGGCATAGGCGCAGAATACCCCGGTAACGCCGGGATCAAACCCGCTTCCCAAAATCGCTGTGATGCCGGCCTTCTCATATCTCTCCCGATAGGCCCACTGCCACTTATACTCAAACTTCGGGATTTCGGGAGGCTCATAATTGGCCGTATCCACATAGTGAACACCTGTCGCAAGACAAGCATCCATAATGCTTAAGTCCTGATAAGGAAGGGCCACATTAATCACTACATCGGGACCGAACTTCCTGATAAGGTCAATAACCTGCTGTGTATCATCAGCATCCAGCTTAGCCGTTTGGATCTTGGTCCGCCCGCCATCCAATTTGGCTTTCAGGGCATCGCATTTTTCAACCGTCCTGCTGGCGATGCAAATCTCCTCAAAAACATCCGGATTCTGCACACACTTGTGCACCACAACGCTGGCTACCCCACCAGCTCCAATGATTAAAGCTTTTCCCATTATCAACAACCTCTCCGTTATATGATTTTGGATTAATAGCACGATTATACAGAAAACGCCCCCGATGATCAATGATGTTTTTGCCGAATAAGCAAACCCAGCCAGGTTAAGGCCCGGCTGGGTTTATGACAGGATTATCTGTGGTTTTTAATCCCGGCTGAGAAGGTCATACAGAACCTGAGCCATCTGTGCTCTGTTGGCAAAGGCTCTGGGTGTCAACAGATGCCCGTTGCCCTTGACCACACCGGCGCCCACTAAGGCTTCCAATGCCTCCTTGGCCCAGATGTCAATGTCCTTGTAGTCACCGAAGGTGGTCAACGGTTTCTGCTCGGTAGCGTCAGGAAGCCTGTTCAGGTATTTAAGGATATTATAGAGCAGGGTGAACATTTCCTGTCTGGAGATGGGATTCTCAGGGGCAAACTTATTGCCGCCCACACCCTTGGTCAATCCCAGTCTCTTGGCTGCCGCCAGATAGCCGGTGTAGTAGGTGTTGCCCGCATCAGCAAAGTTATCGCTGCTGTTTTCATCGGGTAAGATACCGTATGCCCTCATCACCATAACCAGGAACTGTCCTCTGGTGAGCTGCTCGTCAGGACTGAAGCGATTATTGCCCGTTCCGTTGGTGATGCCCCGGGCTGCGATAAAGCTGACAGCCTTGGCATACCATGCATTGGACGGAACATCGGTAAATGTCACCTTGTTATAGCCCACAGCATACTCGGAGAAGTGATTGGTGACAAAGGTTACCGTACCGGTGGCAGGATCGAACTTGCAGTTAGGCACGATCTCCAACTCACCCTGATCATTGATGTAGTAAATGACAATGGCATCGGGGTCTTCGCCAGGCATGGGGCTATAGGGTACCGATACCTGGACATTACCGTTGAAGCTGGAGATGGTCTTATCCCCGCTCTTGACAGTAAAGTCAAAGACCGGACGATCGCCTACCAAAGCTCTGGCTTCAGAAGTCAGGCTGGCGCTATCCACCTTGGATACGCTGAAGGTCACATCCCCGCCGGCCTGGCTTGCAATGGCGGAAAGGGCATTGCTGTCAAAGGTCATATCGGCAATGGGTGTGCTGATTCTAAAGCCGTCCACATCCCCTTCATTCAAGAGGCCTACGGCATCCTTGGGAAGACTTGCCTCCACAGTCCTGGCATTGGCCGAAGTGTCTACGCGAACCTCAATCAGGGTCTTAGATGAGGCATCCTGGCTTGCGGTATTGCGAGCCTTAGCAAGGGCCTCATTGATTTCAGACTGAGAAACTGAAGCCGAGGCTTTTCCATTGCTGTCGATGGTTGCGGTCACAACCTTGGACACAACGGTAGTGCCTCCTACCTGGCTGGTCTCGGTTCCGGGATTGGTGGAGCCCGTTCCTGTTGAGCCTCCGCCATTTCCGCCGCCTGACGGGGTTTCAACCTTGATGATCACTGTGGTCAGGGGTTCCAGCGTGATGGCGTTTGCTGTCAGACTGAAGCCCGTGGGCTCTGATACGGGTTCAATACCGGCCTCGTCATTGTCTACCAGCACCTGACCCTTGGTGAGATCCTGCTGGAGGGTAAGGGTTCTGGTTCTGTTGTCGGCATTGACAAAGACATAGTAAGTACCGGTTCCGTCGGTGGAGACATTCTTGTACGCAATCACCAGGTCGGTAGCGCTGATCTCAGGCGCATTGATTAGGGTCACATTCCTGTTGACCAACGCTTCACTGCCAAGCCGGAAGGCATTGGTGGACTTTCTCAGGGCAATGAGGCCCTGGGTATATTTCCGGGTCAGAGCGTTGACAGGATAGAGGTCCTCATTGGTAGCCTTTGACCAGTCAAACTTGTTGATGGCATCCGAAGAATCGTAGGAGTCATGGATGAAATAAGCCACAGGATTTCCGCTTCCATCTAAAAGGGTGGTGAACTTCTGCTCAGGTTCACTATCGGCCAGCCATTGCTTAGTGCGGCCATATTCCTGACCTGCATGGAGGAAGGCTGTACCCTGGGAGGTGAGTACCAAAGCATTGCCTAAACGGATTCTCTGATGGATCTCCATGTCATTTGCCGGTATGGAAGGATCCTTCTTAATGGAGTAGGCAATAACGTCGTATAGAGTCAGGTTGTCATAGGCTTCAATATACTGAACAATATCACCGGGATCATCCTCGGCCACATTGCCGGGCTGGCCCTTAATATTATTGAATATGGTCTGGATGCTTCTTGCACCGCCTGTGATAAAGCGGGGCTCACCCTCGGAACCAAAGCCTGATTTCAACTCATTTCTGATCTCATCGGAGAATACGCCCACATCATTGGTCTTATCCATCCAATCCTGATCGGCACCTTTTCCTGCAAGGCTGGGATCGGAAAGATGTCCTGCGAAGGTTCTCCAACCCTCACCTATGAACAGGGCCTTGGGATTAATAGCGGCAGCCGCATTATAGGCATTCTGGATGGCATCATAAGTGGCGTCACCCATCATGTCGAAGCGCATACCGTCAATCTTGTACTCCTCAAACCAGTACTTGACCGAATCAATCATGAGCTTCTCAGCCATCTTCCTGTTGGTGGCCAGATTGCTGCCGAAGCCTCCCAGGAATTTGCCGTCGGCATCCTGGAAGAAGTAGTAACCGGGCACGATGTCCTCAAGGAAATCAGCCTTGGCCATATGGGTGTATACCACGTCCAGTATAACGCCCATTCCGGCATCATGGATGGCATCAATCAGTTCCTTGAGCTCTTTCACCCTCAATTCGGGGTCATTGGGATTTTCCGAATAAGCCCCGTCGGGTGAGAAATAGCTATGGGGATCATAGCCCCAGTTGTAGTTATTGTTCTGGGTGGAGTATCCGTCCTCACGCTGGAACATGACGGCCTCATCCCCATAGTACCAGGCCATAACGGGCAGGAGCTGGATATGGGTAACCCCAAGAGATTTGATATAATCCAGCTTTTCGATAAAGGCCTTATAGGAGCCCCAACGCGCGCCGAGCTCTCCCTCAATGGTGGGATCCGAGGTGAAATCACGGATATGCACCTCGTAGATAATCGCATCCTCACGCTTGGTATAGCCCGGGATATTGGCGCTCTTAAAGCCGGAAGGATCGGTGGCATCAAGGTCAATAATTGCTGCCTTGCCAACCGTATCCCCATCCACACCAGGATTTCCTGCGGAGTCCACTCTGAAGGTGGCCATGGACTTGGCGTAGGGATCCAGAACCAGCTTGCTTTCACCGTTTTGGGTTACTTCATACTGGTAGTAATAGCCCCTTAAGTCTGAAACTCCGGTAAAGTCGCCAGGACGTGCCTCAACGGACCAAACGCCCTTTTCGCCCAGTACAAGGTCCAGGCTTCCAATCAGTGCGGTGGAATCATTCTTGTCATAGAAATGAGCGGTTACCTTGGTAGCCTTGGGCGACCACAGCTTCAATGTGGCACTGCCCTGATGATAGGTAGCCCCCAGGTCATTCCCATCATAATAGTAGTTCTCATCAATATACTTCCATCCTAAGCCGGCTGTAACGGTTCTTCCGGCCAAGGTGATGGTCAAGGGCAGCTTATCTTCAGGAACTTGAGCGTTGACCTCAACAGTGGTATTTCCTGTAATGGCAGCGCTGTTGACAGTCACCGATCCGCCGGAAGCATCTGTGATAACGATGGTGTTCTTAAGACCATCTACATCAAGCCCTTCGGTCATGGTGAAGTTCAACAGAATCCTGCTGTTTGAAACCACCTCAGCAGAAAGAAGGGTATGAGCAGTTTCATAATAGGGCGAAACATAGACATTGTCGTCCCCTTGCTTTACCCAAAGATGGTTGAAGCTGTCGAGAAGCTTGAAGATCTTGTCTCCGCCGTCCTTTTCTCCATCCTGGCGATTGACGATGAGGAAGCCAATTTCTTTAGCCGATGGCGTCAACAGAATATCCACATACGCCCCATAACGGTCGGTGCCGCCGGAGGCAAAGGCTGCGGCGCCCGTAGGCCAACCATCAGAAGCGCTGACCACATCTCCCCAGGACCATACGCCAAAGGGATCGTAGTTGCCATCCTCTCTGGTATAGTGGATTCTCAAGGTATTAGCAGGCAGATCCACAGGCTCGTACTTATAAACCGTGTCAGAGCCCTGCTTGATCCAGACCTCAGTCATTTCAGGCCACAGGATGGTAAAGAGTTTATCCCCGCCATCCTTATCGCCCATTTGGTTGACTACGAGGAAGCCCACTGTCTTGGCTCCATCCTTAAGGGGAATGTCCAGATAAACCCCATATTCATCCATCTGCTCCAGGTTGAAGGCCGTTGCGCCCACAGGCCAGTTGGCAGAGGGTGATGCAACATCGTTCCACAGCCACAGACCATAGCCAGAGTAATCATTTCCAGGTCTGTTGTAGTGAATACGGAGATGCCCTTCGGGCACGGGTCCGGGCCCTTCCACAAGCACATTGGTGGCAAGAATTGCTGTACCGCCTTCATTTCTGCCGGGAAGCGCGAAGGTGACCTTGCCGTTGGTAACGGTATAATTCTGACCGCTGTACTCATCAGTATAAACGGTACCGTCGGGCACGGGCACACTCAGGGTGATATTCTTTTCCGTGGTGGTGGTATTGAGGGCCACAAAAATCTGGCTGCCCTCATAGGCACGTCTGAAAACCAGATAGCCTTCGGCATCTCCGCCGGCCACCTTGGTATGGGTACCCTTGGAGAACACCTTGGAATATTCAGCTCTGATATTTAAGAGCTTCTGATAGTGATTGAAGAACTCCATCACTTCGGGCTTTCCAGCCTCAAAATCCGACCAGGGCATTTCATACCGGTTGTCGTAGACCGGCCAGTTGTTGACGCCTGAAAGACCCCATTCTTCACCGTAGTAGATGACGGGCTGACCCTTGGCGGTTATCTGGAGCGCAGCGGCAACCTTCATCTTGCCCCTGTCTCCCTGGGCCTTGTCAACAAGGAAGCCAGGCTCGTCATGACTGCTCAGGAACTGTCCTAAAGCTGCAGTATTGTTGATCTTGCTATTGCGTGCTTCAAGGGCTGCTTCAGCCTCATTGATCCTTCCGTCAATCAGGTTCTTGGCAATACCCTTGAACTCAAAGTCCAAAAGGGAATCCATCTGGCCGTTCTGAAGCTGGCCCCCGGTATTATTGGCGCCTGCGCCGTACCATTCGCCAATGAGCTTATGCTCGGGCTCAATGGCAGTCAAAGCATTCTTAAAGGCCTTCCAGGTGGTATCCTCCACATGCTTGACGGTGTCCACACGGAAGTAGTCGATGGTGTCTCCTCTGTCGGTTCTGGCTCTCTCAAGCCATTGAGACTGCCATTGCACCAGTGTCTCGCGAACAAGAGGATCCTCGGTGATAAAGTCGGGCAGACCTGACAGCTCGCTTCTTACGTCTCCCGATTCGTTGACGGTACGGAACATACCCTCAAACAAAGCCCGATCATCATCGGTAGGATAGTTGGAGATCCCTGCGCCCGCATCCTTATCGGAAGGCTTAAGGCCATAGCCGGCGTGATTGATCACCACATCCACCATGATCTTGATGCCTCTGTCGTGGGCTGCATCAATAAGCGCCTTAAAGGTTTCCAGATCTCCTAAATGCTCGTCTATGACTTCAAAATTCTTGGCCCAATAGCCATGATAGCCATAGAAGGCACCCTCAGGCTTTCCGCTGTTTACGTCATAGTTGATGTTGTCCACGATGGGGGTGATCCAAATGGTATTGATACCCAAACTGTCCAGATAGTCCAGTTTGTCAATAATTCCTTTAAAGTCGCCTCCCGCATAATCCCCGGGTACATCAGGGCTATACCCTTCTCCGTTGGGATCGTCATTGGAGGTATCACCATTATTGAAGCGGTCAGTGAGCATGAAGTAGATTCTGGCTTCATCCCAGTCAAAATCAAGCTCTGAGCCGGAAGAAACCCGCGCCTTGACCTCCATGGTAGTCTCAGCACTATGAACATTACCGAATTCATCAATCACAGTAATGGGAATGGTCTTTACGCCCGCGGTCACATTGTCCCTGACCGAGATGGTGCCCGCATTCAGCGCCGTGTCAATGGGGAATCTTGCATTTCCGCCCAGGGCAGAAAGATCCGCATAGATCTCCCTCACAGTTCCCTCGGTAAGGCTCACATCGACACTGAGAACAGCGTTCTGATTGTAGTCTATGCTATTGGGTACGATTTGAGCCTCAATATGGGCCTCGGGGATAATATAGATAATCCTTGATTTTCCGTCCCCATCGGTATTTAAGGGGTCGGAAACCTCAGTAGTAACGCCATCTTTCGTGACAAGATAGGAGTACTCATAGATGCCCTGAGGAACATCCTCAACAGTAACCGTAAAATATTCCGCTTCAGGTATGTAGACCATGGCGATTTCACGGCCATCAAGCTTCAGAACAACACCATTGCCCCCTTCATTGAGGGTATGCATCAGGTTTTGCTGATAAAGGGCTTCATCCCTGTAATAGAAGGTAATATCACCATTAATGTTTACAGGGGCCTTTGCTGCAGGGACATAATGGATATCACCCTGGCCGCCGATAATGGTAACCTTGGTTACCACCTGACCCGTGGTGTCGATATACCGATCATAATCCTGATCAACATTGTCCCAACCGTCGCCTCTTCTTACCTTAAAGCCCACTCTTGTATTGGAAGAAGATATAGCGATCCTTGCATAGGCTGCACCATCCCGGCGCTCAGTAAAGTCAATCTGGTCATCCTTCTTGCCTGTGCCCCATACCCAAAGATTCCAGCCATCATAGTCCTGATCCTCACGCACATACTTAAAGAGAATATATCTCTGAACGGCCGAAGGTGTATCGTTGATGGAATCCTTGATATCCCCGGTATTTTTATCAAAGAGGAAGAGAACAGTGGCTCCGCCCGCTGGCACCGGCAGTCCGATATTGCTTCCGGGCATAGCTCCATCCCAGACACCATTGAAGCTTACCTTATACTCATAAGCACCCTGGGGCAGGAAGGCCTGGAACATATAGACGCCGTCCTCATCCACGTCATGCATTTTGGTGATGGTGTTCCAGGGCGCCCAGTTATCCCCGCCCAATTGCGACTGGAAGCTTCCGGCCAGCACCGTATAGTCCTTCACCGAAGGATTATTAATACTGTCCTTCACCGAATGGGTATTATGATTATAGTAGAAATCCACTGTTCCATCGGCTTCCACAATAAGCGGCTTGTTATCGCCCGGGTAAGAAACATCCCAGTTGTCGTTAAGAGCAACCTTATACTCATAGCTGCCGGCTTTGACTTCCATGGAATAGTGATAAATGCCCCCGCCTAAGTAGGTCATCTCGGTTGCAGGGTTCTCGGGAGTCCAACCAATAGCATCCCCCGAGGTCACCTGAATGTCACCGACGACAGCGGCTGTGGGAATTTGGGCCTTATCATTAATGGAGTCAAAAACCCCATGGGTGACAGTATCATACCGGAATATGACCTTACTTCCACCCTCAGGAACCACGATGGTCTTGTTAGAGCTAGGGTAGGATTCACTCCAACTGTCATTGAGAGCAACCTTATAGTTATAAGTACCTTCAGGAAGCTCAGCAATAAACTCCATGGTTCCATTGTCATAATAGGTCATTTCGGTGACATCGCTTTGGGGCATCCAATCATCAGGCGCACCCAACAGCATTTGGAAGTCCCCTGCTACAGCGGCGGTAACCACCTCTGGCAGAGCGGCCTCCTGCGCAGAAGCTATGGCAATGGGAAAGGCTGTATTGAACAATCCGACCAACATAGCCAGCATAAGAACCCATGCCATGAGTTTGCGACATTGTACTCGCATAACACTAAATCCTCCTTTAAATCATTTGACTAAAAATGAGCTAAAAAAAGACAGAACCGACCTCCTTTCAACAAAAAACCTGTAATTCCAAGCCTTTGACAAAATGCAATCGTTTGCACTTCAGGGAGTAAAATTCCCTTATGTTTCATTTTACTGTAGATTTTTAACTTATAAATTGGAGTAGAGAACGCCTAATAATGCAATCGATTGCATTAAACGGTGAAAAAATTCGTATGGTCTTCCCACCATACATCCAACATTTTACCATCCGTTTGTGAGGTTTGCAATAAAAACAACGAAATAATCCTAAAAGTTTTCGTCTACTTTTACATAAGTTCACCTAATATTTCCCTGTTCTATAGTATGGCATCCATTAGTTATTCATAACCATTGAATAAGCACATTCCAGTTTCGATTAGGCCTTGTGCAAATTTATTGCACAATTTGAGGCATATGTTTATGGACATACAGGAAAACCCCTTCCGTCAGTCTTTTGACCAGCGAAAGGGGTTATTCATTATATCATACCAATATCACACACAAATGGTGCAGGATTATTTGTTCTGCAGTTTGTAAAGGATCTTAAAGCCCTGGCTTTCAATGGATTTTTCCAAATCGGCGGTATTGAGGGAATTAACCCCCACCACAATGGCGCTCTTGCCGTTGGAGCCGCGATAGACGGCCACATGATTGATATTGGCACCGAAGTCTCCAATAATCTTTGTCAGGTTGCACATAATACCCGGTGCATCGTCGGCCTCAATGGTAAGCCGTGTGCCGTGCTCTCTGAATCCCAGAAGCTCAATAAAAGCGTCGAAGATATCGCTCTCTGTGATAATGCCTACCAGCTTGCCGTCATCCACCACGGGCAGGAAGCTGATGTCATTATCCCGCATCAGGGTGGCCGCTTCCTCAAGGAGGGCATTGGAGGATATGGTCACAGGGTCCTTGGTCATGATCATGCTGATCTTGGTCTTGGAAAGGAGATAGGTAATCTCCCCCATGCTCAAGGTGGTGGCCTTGGACGGACTGTACTTGGTGATGTCCTCCTTGGAGACAATCCCCACCAGCTTGCCGTTCTTCATGACGGGCAGGCGGCGGATGCCATGGGTAGTCATGATTTCGTGAGCATCAGGAATGGTTTGATCGGGTGAAATGGTAAACGGGTTTGCTGTCATCTTATTCCTTACAAACATAACTCTAACCTCCTAGGTAGGCTTTCTTAATATCCTCACTCTCCATGAGATCAGTTCCCGTACCTGACAGAACAATGGAGCCAGTCTCCATCACATAGGCATAGTGAGCAATCTGCAGCGCCATGCTGGCATTCTGCTCAATGAGAAGAATGGTGGTCCCTGCCTGATTGATATCCTTAATAATATTAAATATTTCCTGAACCAGCAAGGGTGCAAGCCCCATGGACGGTTCATCCAAAAACAGAATCTTGGGCCGGCTCATGAGGGCACGGCCAATGGCCAGCATTTGCTGCTCGCCGCCTGACAAGGTGCCGGCAAGCTGCTTCCTTCTGTCGGCCAGAATGGGGAAGCGTTCATAGACCATTTTCAGATCCTTGGCAATACCGTCCTTATCCCTTCTTAAGTAGGCGCCCAGTTCAAGGTTTTCCAGCACCGTCATGGCCGAGAATACACGCCGTCCTTCAGGAACATGGGAAATACCCATCTTTACGCGCTCCTGGGCTGACGTATTGGTAATGTTCCTGCCATCCAGCCAGATTTCACCACTGGTGGGTTTCTTAAGTCCCGAAGCAGTGCGCAGGGTGGTAGTCTTGCCGGCGCCGTTGGCGCCAATCAGGGTCACAATAGCCCCATCCTCAACGGTTAATGAGACATTTTTGAGGGCGTGAATAACACCATAATGGACATCGATGTTCTTAATCTCAAACATTGCTGATTTCCTCCCCCAAATAAGCTTCAATAACGCGTTTGTTGTTCTTGATCTCCTCCGGTGTCCCGTTGGCGATGACCACACCATAATCCAGGACATAGATACGCTCGCAGATTTTCATAACCAAAGACATATCGTGCTCAATTAAGAGAATGGTCAGATTGAATTTCTCTCTGATCCAGCCTATGAGCTCGGTCAATTCTGCTGTTTCAGCCGGATTCATACCTGCCGCAGGCTCGTCTAAGAGAAGCAGGATGGGCTTGGTGGCCAAAGCTCTGGCAATCTCCAGATGCCGCTGCTCACCATAGGGCAGATTCTTGGCCAGTTCATCCTTTTTATGATCCAGCTTAAAGATTTTCAGCAGTTCAATGGCATCATGAAGAAGCTTTTCTTCCTCCTTCCGGTGGGAAGGCAGATGGAAGAAGCTTGAGGCTAGACCATACTTCACATTCTGGTTCATGGCAATACGCACATTGTCCAGAACCGTTAAGTCCTTGAACAGACGAATATTCTGGAAGGTTCTTGCCAGCCCTTCCTTGCAGATAGTGTAGGGCTTAAGCCCATGGATGGGCTTGCTTTTGCCATCCTTTGTGAGGGTAATGGTGCCGCTTGAGGGGACATAAACCCCCGTCAGCAGATTAAAGAGTGTGGTTTTTCCGGCACCGTTGGGCCCAATAAGACCCACCAGTTCTCCCTGTTCCAGCTCCATATTGACATTGGAGACGGCTGTTAATCCGCCGAAGGATTTGGTTAGTTTATTGACGCTAAGGATTGGCATCACTTATCCCCTCCTTTCCTGGGTTGAAAGATCTGCCCTACTTTACTCAATGTGGAAACCGAGAGCTCTTTCGAACCCATGAGGCCCTGAGGACGGAATATCATGATAACCACAAGAATGACGGCATACAGAATCATCCGAACCTCAGCCAGGGATTGGAGCAGTGTGTTTATAAGCGCCAGAACAAAGGCTGAGATTACTGAGCCCGACAGGCTGCCCATACCGCCGAATACCACAATGATCAACACATCTATGGACTTCTGGAAGCCAAAGGTATCGGGCTTGATCACATAGAAGTACGAGGCATAGAGCGCTCCGGCAATCCCCGCAAAGAAGGCGCCCATGGTAAAGGCAATGACCTTATACCGGGTGGAGTTTATACCCATGGCTTCTGCGGCAATCTCATCCTCGCGAACCGAGATACAGGCCCTTCCATGGGATGACCTGATAAAATTGGAGATGATAAGAATGGTACCGGCTGTGAAAACGAACAGCCATACCCAGTTGACAAACTGCGGAATGCTGCTTAAGCCCGCCGCACCATTGGTTATCTCCAGATTTACGGCGATGATGCGGATAATCTCTGACATACCCAGCGTAGCAATAGCCAAATAGTCACCCTTTAGACGCAGGGTAGGAAGCCCTACCAGACAGCCAACAAGGGCTGCGGCAACAGCGCCTGCTATAGCACCAATAATAAAGCCGAAGGTGGTGGACATGCGGAGGGTGATAATGGCGCATACATAAGCGCCAATGGACATAAAGCCCGCATGGCCCAAAGAGAACTGTCCTGTAAATCCTGTAATGAGATTAAGGCTGACGGCCAGAATAATATTGATACAGATGGTGGTTAAAATATCCTGCAGGTAGTAGGTAATAATGCCCGTAGAGATGAGAACCTGTACCACGGCATAAGTCAGAACGAGATAGATGAGCTTCATCAGCGTTTTATTCTTCCTTATCTTATCCATGCTACACCTTCTCTCTCACGTTCTTGCCCAGGAGTCCTGCCGGCTTGATGATGAGTATGAGAATCAAAATGGCGAAAACCACCGCATCCCTGTACATGGAGTTGCCATAGCCTGAGACAAGGACCTCTACAATACCAATAAAGTAACCGCCAATCATGGCACCCGGAATAAGGCCAATTCCGCCGAAAACCGCAGCAACGAAGGCCTTAAGTCCTGGAAGCGTACCCATGAGAGGATTAATGGAGTTATAGTAAACACCCACCAGAATACCCGCAGCACCCGCCAGGGCGGAGCCAAGGGCAAAGGTAAAGGATATAGTGGCATTAATATTAATACCCATGAGCTCTGCGGCATCCTGATCCAGGGATACGGCCCGCATAGCCCGGCCTATTCTTGTTTTCTTAACAATAAACTGCAGAACCACCATCAAGACAATGGTCACAGCCAGTATAATAATCTGCTGCATGGTAATACGGATGCTGCCAAGGGAAACCGACTGAGCAAGAAATCCGCTCATGGCCGGATAGGATCTTACATCGGGCCCCGTTATGGCCATGGTGGTATACTGTAAAAAGAGGGATACACCAATGGCAGTGATAAGGGCAGCAATTCTGGTTGAATTCCTTAAGGGCTTATAGGCCACCTTCTCAATGACAACACCCAGCACAGTGCAAAATGCCATAGACGCCAAAAGGGACAAGAAGAAATTCAGGCGTAGTGTTGTCATGCAAAAGTAGCCCACAAAGGCACCGAGCATATAAACATCACTGTGGGCGAAATTGATGAGCTTGATGATGCCGTATACCATGGTATAACCCAGAGCTATCAAAGCATAAATGCTTCCTAATGATATCCCGTTAACGATTTGCTGTAAAAACTGTTCCAAGCTTTATATCCCTTCTTTCGTTGGCGATAGGCTTTTAAGGTAAAGTCATAAAACACATATAAGTGGGAGCAATGTAATTGTCCCACTTATATGTTAAGTACCTTATATTTTATTGTGCGACTCTTTCACTGGCGGCCTGCTCGCCGTTCTTAAGTTCGATAACTACAATGGCCTTAACAGTGTTGTGGTTTTCATCAATGCTGAAGGATCCGGTAACGCCGTTAAAGTTGTCGGTGGATTCCAGAGCATTCTTGATAGCCTCACCGGTCACCTTTTCACTGCGCTTGATGGCATCGGCCAGGAACATGGCGGCGTCATAACCCAGAGCGTGGAATGCGTTGGGCTCCTTGTTGTACTTGGCCTTGAAGGCTTCAATGAACTTAACAACGGTAGGATCCTGATCCAGGGATGAATAGTGGTTGGAGAAGTATACATTGTTCAGAGCCTCAGCACCGGCCAGATCAAGGAGGGTGGGTGAATCAAAGCCGTCGCAGCCCAGAACGGGAACATCAATACCCAGAGCGCGAGCCTGCTTGATAATCAGACCGGCTTCATTGTAGTAGCCAGGAATAAAGATAACATCAAAATCCAAGCCCTTAATCTTGGTCAGGATGGCACTGAAGTCGGTATCACCCTTAACATAGGCTTCTTCTGCAACAATGGTTGCACCGGCAGCCTTAAAGGTATCGGCAAAGTTCTTGGCAAGACCCTTACCATAGTCGCTGGAGCTGTCCATGATAATAACAGCCTTGCTCTTGGAAAGGTTCTTCAGGGCATAATTTGCCATAGCAGTTCCCTGATAGGAGTCATTAAAGCAAATACGGAAGGCGTATTCCTTGACACCATTGGCATCAACGGTTACATCTTCAGCGGTAGCCGATCCTGAAATAACGGGAACCTTATGCTTAATAGCAACAGGAATCTCTGCCTTAAAGTTACCAGAGGTAGCAGGACCAAGAACGGCAACAACCTTGTCGCTGGTCATAAGTTTGGTGGCAATGGTGGTAGCTTCTGCAGAATCAGATTTATTATCATACTCCACCAGTTGAATTTGCTTTCCATTGATGCCGCCTGCGGCATTAATCTGCTCTACGGCTAATTTAATACCTTCAACAGAGCTTTGTCCATAAGTGGCAACATCACCCGAAAGCTCATAGTTGATACCAACTTTAATGACATTGGAATCTCCAGCTCCGCAGCCTGCTAAAAGTGTTGCTACAAGCATGACTACCATTACTAAGCTAACTAATCGTTTCATCTTCTCTCTCCTCACTCTCTAAAATTATTATCTATTATACTAAGAAATAGAATATTGCACTAGAGCTAAATAAACAAAAATAATACTTTTTTTGAGCCCATTCTATATCTGATAGAATCGACTCAAAAATGCCTTTGTGCGGTCACTTCGGGGATTGTTAATAACCTGGTCGGGTGTCCCCTCCTCCACAATGACGCCGCCGTCCATGAAAATAATATGGTCGGCCACATCCCTGGCAAAGCTCATCTCGTGGGTCACAATGACCATGGTCATATGCTCGGCAGCCAGATCCTTGATAACCCGCAGGATTTCACCGGTCAGTTCGGGATCCAGGGCTGATGTGGGCTCGTCGAAGAAGAGGATCTTGGGATTCAGGGCCAGGGCACGGGCAATGGACACACGCTGCTGCTGTCCCCCTGAAAGCTGGCAGGGATAGGCGTTTTCCTTGTCGGACAAGCCCATCTTGGCCAAGAGATCGCGCCCAATGGCCAGGGCCTCCTCCTTACTCTTCTTCTGCACATGGATGGGAGCATCAATAATGTTCTTCATCACCGAAAAATGGGGAAACAAATTAAAGTTCTGGAAAACCAGACCGAAATAGCTTTGAATACGCTTTAAATCCTTGGGATGGGCATAGGTCGTCCTGCCATGCTTGTCGGTATAAACCACGGGCTCATCCATATAGGCGATCTCCCCCGAATCCACCCTCTCCAGAAGGGTCGCACAACGCAGCAGGGTGGATTTGCCCGAGCCTGACGGGCCGATGATGGCCACCACCTGTCCCTGCTCCACCTCCAGGGAGATATCCTTAATGACCTCAAGGCCATCAAAGTTCTTCTGCAAATTTCTGATCTTCAATAACGGCATATGATGGCCTCCTATCTGTAATAGCTGAATTTCTTCTCAACGCCTTCCATGGCAAAGGCGACAATATAGTTAAAGATGTAATAGAACAGACCGGCTGCCAGATAAGGAACCACACTGGCCTGGGATGAAGCAATGGCCTTGGCCGCTGTGAACATTTCCGAAACAGAAATGACAAAGGCTAAGGATGTATCCTTAATTAAGGTAATGATCTCATTGGTCACCGAAGGAAGAATTCGTTTAATAACCTGGGGAAGGATAATCCGCATGAATGTCTGGGTTTTGCTGTATCCCAGCACCTTGGCTGCCTCATACTGCCCAACGGGCATGGATTCAATGCCCCCGCGATAAATCTCTGCAAAATATGCGGCATAATTGAGCACAAAACCGATAATAACAGCGATGAAGCGATAATCTCGTGAAAGGGTCCAGCCAAAGATATAATATGGACCAAAATAGACCACCATCAACTGGAGCATCAAGGGGGTGCCCCGCATGATAGATATGTAAATCTTAATGATATTGCGTACAAAGAAATTCCTGGACATGCGCCCCAGGGCCACCAGAAGCCCTAAAGGAAGCGAAAAAGTCAATGTTAACGCAAAGATTTGAAAAGATACAAGCAAGCCTTCCAAAAGCTTGAGCAAAATAACAGACAAATCCATATTGAAGGCACCTCCGGTTCCTTAATAATGTCATCATCCCATGATGATTTGAAAGAGGCTGGTCTTCAGGTAATTCCCTACATAGTGCATACCATGGAGGGTTACATAGAAACAGGGGCCATCTCATAAAGGGACAGCCCCTGCCCATACATTTTTCATTCAGATTACTTGCCGAGGGTAGTAATATCCTCGCCGAACCATTTTTCGGAGATCTTCTTCATGGTGCCATCCTTCACCATATCCATGAGGGTGTTTTCAATGGCATCTCTCAGCTTTTCATTACCTAACAGGAAGCCTACGCCATAGTTCTCGGAGGCGATGGACTCTTCAAGAACCACAAAATTATCTCCGCGTTTTTCAATCTGGTACTGTGCCACAATCAGATCCATGCCTACGGCGTCAACCGCTCCGGAGGCCAGATCCATCAGCGCAGTATTGTAATCGGGTGCCTTGATGTAATCCCCAAAGGAATTCACCAAATCAGGTCTGTCGTTGAGTGCGGCCTCAGCACTGGAATCCAACTGAACAACCACGGCCTTGCCCGCTAAATCGCTTAAGGTCTTGATGCCTGAATCAGCCTTGACCACAAAGACCTGTTTATTGGCCATATAGGGCTTGGTCCAGGTATATTTGTCTTCACGGCCATTGATGGTGAACCCATTCCATACACAGTCAATATTCTTGGAAGACAGCTCCATATCCTTGGACTCCCAGGCAATGGGCTGAAGCTCCAGCTTCAAATTAAGGCGCTTGGCCACTTCGGCAGCCAGATCCAGGTCAAAACCGGTAAACTCTCCGTCATCACCCACAAATCCCATAGGCGGGAAGTTTTGGTCGAAGCCCACTGTAAGGACACCCTCAACATTGGTGCCTACCTCCTTGGCCTTTTGCACGCCGCAGGCGGTCATGATCAGGGCCACCGCAACAAGCAGCACCAGAACTAAACGATTTCTCCTCATAATACTTATTCCCCCATTTCCCAAATACATTAGCAATGAATCACCACGTCATAGTAACACATTAGCGTGATAAAGTAAATAGGCTATTTAAAAGGCTGGTTTGCATCCAAACCAGCCTTAGGAAATACTTCTAGCTTTATTTTATCCCTGATAGCTCTTAGCCAGCTCAAACTCCTTCTCAATCTCCTCAGAGGGCTTCTTGGTAAGCAGGGAGACAACCACAATGAAGATGCAGGAGATGACAAAGGCCGGGAAGAGCTCATAGATGTCAAGCAGACCGCCAAGAGGCCTAATCAGCTTATTCCAGACAAAGGCCATCACGCCGCCGGACACCATGCCAGCAATGGCCCCCCACTGGTTTACACGCTTCCAGAACAGGGAGAAGAGCATGAGCGGACCGAAGGTGGCACCGAAACCAGCCCAGGCAAAGGCAACCAGCTCGAAAATGATGCTGTCTTCATCCAAAGCAAGAATCATAGCGATAATGGATATGACAACCAGGGATATTCTTGTCGCCCATAATACCACTTTATCCGAGGCATCCTTTTTAAACAGGCCATGATAAATATTCTTGGCAAAGGCCGAAGAGGCAATCAGCAGATAAGAGTCCGATGAGCTGATGGTGGCAGCCAGAATACCCGCCATGACAATTCCTGCCAGAAGGGGCGGGAAGAAGTTGGTAGACATAAGGATAAAGATATTCTCAGCATCGCTCTTAGTCTGCAGTGTTGTTGCATACAAGGCGCGGCCGATGATACCGATGGCAACGGCTGCAGTCAGAGAGATGGCACACCAGATGGTGGCAACCCTTCTGGACATTTTAAGTTCGCTGGCCTTTCTGATAGCCATGAACTTCAACAGCACCTGGGGCATACCAAAATAGCCAAGACCCCAGGAGAGGGTGGAGATAATGGTCAGCCAACCATATTTGCCAGCTTCGTCGAAAACGGGTTTGCCTCCTTCAACAAGCTGCATCTTGGTTCCCTCATCCACCACAGGGCTTGCAATACCAAAGAATTCCATAAAACCGGGGAATCCCTTCACATTGTTAACCACAGCCGAGATGCCGCCGGCAGTTGAAATACCGGTAGCCAGTACAACTACCAGCGCAATAATCATGACAACCCCCTGCATAAAGTCGGAGGCGCTTTCTGCCAGAAACCCGCCAATGAAGGTATAGAGGACGACAAAGATGGCCCCTGCTATCATCATGATGACGTAATCAACGCCAAAGAGCTTGCTGAACAGTTTTCCTACTGCCACAAAGCAGCTTGAGGCATAAACGGTGAAGAAGATGAGGATGAACAGCGCAGCAATGGTCATGATAATCTTTTTGCTTTCCTTAAAACGGTTGCTGAAAAAGTCGGGAATGGTAATGGCATCCCCCGCAAGGCTCGAATAGCCGCGAAGACGCTTGGCAACCAAGAGCCAGTTAAGATATGTACCTATAAGAAGTCCGATAGCCGTCCAAATGGCATCACTTAAACCATACCAGTAAGCAACGCCCGGAAGCCCCATCAAAAGCCAACCACTCATATCGGAAGCCTCTGCCCCCATAGCGGTTACCCAAGGTCCCAGCGAACGGCCGCCGATGAGATAGTTGCTGCTGCTTTCGCTGGCTTTTCTGGCATTTGTTTAAGGCTGGCACCTAAAAGTAATTATTGATATATAACCGTTTGGGGATGAAAAGCTTTTGAATGCTGTCCTTGTTATTATGTATCTTCAGCCTTCCAAAGCCCTTAAGCAGCCCGGGTGAAGCAAAACCGGTGACAAGCTGACTTAAGGTCTGCACATCACAGGTCATGTCGGGTGTTTTCGAGCTTCTCGCCACCTTCTTTTGCCCCTGTTCCCAGGTCAGTGTATAAATACCGTTATTGGGCTCAAAGAAATCGTCCCTAACCTCCAGGGTCACCTCCCCGCCTTCCATGGGCACATGCATGGCTTCCAGGGCTTTGGCTGCATTGACAATACGGTTCATGCCAAAGGTCAGAATTTCCTGCTTAATGTCATAGGGCTCCTGAAATAAGGGCAGGAGTTCCACAAAATCCGGGGCCCTCCAGACAATCTGCTCGGCCTGGGCCGTAAGCCCCGACATAAAACTTAAAATACCGCTCAAGGCTGTGTCATTAAGCCAGACCAACTCCTGAACATGTAGGGTGCACTTCTGATTCGGCTGCTTCTCGGGCCTGAACTGTACATAACCCCCGGGCTCCCCCTGGGTATCGGACCACAGATAGAGGTACACATTATCCTTATAGGGGTCCTTCTCAAAGAAAGCATCCCACAGCCTCTTTGTCCGATGAACCACCAGATTCAGCGGGGTGATAAACCGCTCATACACCGAGATAATAGGGCCTCTGTCATCCCGGCCGGTGATTAGGGAAAGGTTCCCCCTCTGTTCAAAGGCCT
>Ga0116192_1001114_pt1 | contig 19219 bp, 21 predicted proteins | sample AD_UKC113_MetaG_FD_89876 | JGI IMG/M metagenome (GOLD analysis project Ga0116192, IMG submission 89876) | Active sludge microbial communities of municipal wastewater-treating anaerobic digesters from Hong Kong - AD_UKC113_MetaG | ecosystem: Engineered > Bioreactor > Anaerobic > Digestate... | reverse complement strand
GTATTAAAAGGAGAGGGTTATGGCAGAGAAGAAACTTCGTGTCCTGATCGCAAAACCCGGTCTTGATGGTCATGACAGGGGAGCCAAAGTGATTGCTCGCGCGCTCAGAGACGCTGGCATGGAGGTGATTTATACCGGTTTACGCCAGTCTCCTGAAATGATCGCAGAGGCGGCATTACAGGAGGACGTAAACGTAATTGGGCTTTCCATTCTTTCAGGCGCGCATCTCGTGCTTGTCCCGAAAGTGGTGGATCTGGTGCGGGCAAACGGTCAGAAGGATGTAAAAATTTTCGTGGGCGGTATTATTCCCGATGAAGATATCCCAAAATTATTAGAAACTGGCGTCACAGCGATTTATGGTCCTGGAACCCCAACCACCAAAGTCGTTCAGGACATTCACGCCCTTTTTCCTGACGCATAACCGTTGAGGATTGAAGATTATGAATCTTGATGCGGTTACCGGCGGTAACCGACTGGCACTTTCCCGCCTGTTAACGGAAGTCGAAAATGACACCCCTGAAGGGCGTGCTGCCCTTGACCGGTTATTTATTTCTTCCGGGAAAGCTCATCTGGTTGGCATAACCGGTTCCCCCGGTACCGGGAAATCCTCCCTGGTAAGTTGTCTCTCGCGGCACATTCGCCAGCAATATGGTAAAAGCGTGGCTATTGTGGCAATCGACCCTTCAAGCCCGTTCTCGGGTGGGGCAATTCTGGGGGATCGCGTAAGAATGCGCGATCTGGCAGGTGACCCTGGCATCTTCATCCGCTCGATGGCTTCACGTGGAGCGCTGGGCGGACTGGCAAGAGCCACTGCCGGTGTGGTGCAGGTGCTGGACGCGGCAGGTTTTGATCTGGTGATGATTGAGACCGTCGGCGCCGGTCAATCCGAGGTGGATATCGCCCGCCTGGCGCACACGACGCTGGTGATTGAGGCGCCAGGGTTGGGGGATGATATTCAGGCAATCAAGGCAGGTATTTTGGAGATCGCGGATATTCTGGTGATCAACAAAGCTGACCTGCCTGGTGTGGAAAATACCGAACGGGCACTGAGGGCTAACCTCGACCTGGGCTATACCATTCGCATGAACCACAATGCGACCCATGTTTTGGAAGAGGAACAAGCCATCACCGAGCCTGAAGGCTGGCAACCGCCTGTTCTTAAGACGATTGCCACTCAAAACATCGGCATCGCAGAAGTGGTGAGCAGCATTCTGCACCATCGCGATTACCTGCTTGAAACAGGATTGTGGAAAACACGCGAGCGCGAACGTCTGCGGGCAGAAGTATCCCATTTGCTGCAGACCACCCTGGTACAGCAGTGGCAACAGAAAGTTTCACCTGAACTTTATGAGTCGGTTTTACAGCAGGTATTTGAACGAAAGATTTCTCCAGGAACGGCAATTGATTCTCTGATTAACGGGTCGAGTCACTTATAATAAGATTGCAATAATTCTTAATTTGGCGAGGAAGAATGGAACGGACATATATCAAGGATTTACGAGGGAAGCTCGATCAGACAGTGAAACTGCAGGGCTGGCTGCAAACTCTGCGCGACCAAAAGAAAATGCAATTTCTGATCCTGAGGGATCCTACCGGGCTGGTGCAAGTGGCACACTGGAAACCAAATAATGAGGAGCTTGCAGCTCGTATTGGCGCGTTGAGCGCAGAAACCGCGCTCACCATCACCGGAAAGGTTGTCGATAACCCGGTCGTTAAGTTGAATCAGCTGGAAATCCAACTGGAAACCCTGGCGATCGAAAACCTGGCGGAAAGCCCCCTTCCTTTCGACCCGTTTGCCGAGACGCTTCCATCGTTAGATTTCCGCCTGGACTGGCGCTATATGGATCTGCGTCGTCCCGTAAATTATCTGCTTTTCGAAGTGGAAACAACACTCGAAATGGCAATGCGGGAATACTGGTTGAAAAACGGATTTATTGAGGTTCATTCCCCTAAACTCACTGGCAGCCCCAGTGAAAGCGGAGCCGAGTTATTCTCTCTGGATTATTTTGAACGCAAAGCCTATCTAGCCCAAAGCCCCCAGTTTTATAAGCAAATGGCAATGGCTGCCGGTTTTGAACGCATTTTCGAAATAGGTCCAGTTTTTCGCGCTGATCCTTCATTTACATCCCGCCACATGACCGAGTTTACCGGCGTGGATATGGAATTCTCCTGGATTGAATCGCATGAAGACGTTATGGCGTTTGAGGAACGCTGGCTGCAGTATGTTTACTCCCGGGTTAAGGACCAGCATGGTGAGGCGATCAAGGAGATATTTGGCGTGGACCTTGTGGTACCCAAAGTCCCCTTCCCACGTATTCCCATGCGCGAGGTGGTCGAGATTTTGAAATCGCGTGGCTACACCATGCCCGCGGATAAGAAGGGCGATATTGACCCGGCAGGCGAACGGGAAATTGCTGCGTATGTAAAAGAAAAATATGACCATGACTTTGTATTCCTCACCGATTGGCCGGTTGGCGTCCGTCCGTTCTACCATATGCGCCTTGAGGGTGACGATACCCTTACCAGAAGCTTTGACCTGATTGCCAACGGGCTCGAAATTACCACCGGAGCCCAACGTGAACACCGCGTGGAGGTTTTGACGCGACAGGCATTGGAGAAGGGGTTAACGCTCGAACCGATTCAGTATTACCTGGACTTTTTCCGTTATGGCTGCCCACCTCATGGTGGGTTTGGCTTGGGACTTTCACGTTTGATGATGGCCATGTTGAACCTGCCCAATATTCGCGAAGTGGTGTATATCTTTAGGGGACCAACCCGGTTGAACCCCTAACCAACCGGGAGAGAGCGATTGATGATCCCTGGTAAAGAGGTGCGGCTGAGAGCGATCGAAAGAGAGGATATTCCTCGATTCGTGCGCTGGATGAACGATCCAGATGTCATTCAGTTTCTGCTCATGTCATCCCCACTCTCCACCGCCATGGAAGAGAAATGGTTTGAAAAACAGTTGGAACGTCCACCGTACCAGGGTCAAATCCTTGCCATCGAGGTGCTGCAAGGGCAGGACTGGGTGCATATTGGTAATACCGATTTACGGGATGCAGACCCCGTCAGCCGAACAGCGGAATTTGGCATTGTGATTGGCGAAAAAGCCTTTTGGAATAAAGGATATGGCACCCGGGCTACCCGCCTGATGGTAAAACACGGCTTTGAAAATCTCAACTTGAATCGTATCTTTTTGACTGTATTCGCCAACAATCCACGGGCGATAAAAGCTTATCAGTCAGCTGGATTCACCCAGGAAGGGATTTTGCGTCAAGGGATCTATAAAAATGGGCGTTATCAAGATTTAATTTTGATGAGCGTCTTGCGTTCGGATTGGATGAATTTTGAAGACAAGTGAGGAAATATGCCAGCGATTTATTCTGCGCGCCATGAACGAATGAAATATGGCGATATCAAATTGTATACCGGTTCTTCCTGCCCCGAACTGGCTGCGGGTATTGCCCATTATATTGGGCTGGAGCTTTGTGACCGGGATATTGTCCAGTTCCCCAATGAAAACCTCTTCGTCCAGCTTCATTCCAGTGTGCGGGGGCAGGATTGCTATGCCATACAGACTACTTCCACTCCCGTGCATCGCAACCTGATGGAATTGCTCATCCTCCTGCAGACGCTTCGACTTGATTCAGCCGCCCGTGTTACAGCTGTGGTCCCTTACTTGTGTTATGCCCGGTCAGATAAAAAGGATCAGCCGCGAATTCCCATCACTGCCCGTCTGGTCGCGGACATGATTGAAGCTGCAGGAGCTGACCGCTACATGTTCCTTGATTTACACGCGGGTCAGATTCAGGGATTCTTCAATATTCCCGGCGATGTACTGACTGCTTTTTACATTCTCATCGATTACCTCAAGGAAAAGAAACCCAGCATGAATCGCCCGGTCGTGGTTACTGCTGACCTTGGATTCGCGAAAAAAGCACGTAATTTTGCCGAATCGCTGGACGTGCCTCTGGCGTTTATTGAGAAACGGCGGGTTGCCAATGACTCAAAAGCCCAGGCACTCACCATGATCGGTGATGTGAAAGATCGCGATGTGCTGATTGTGGATGATGAGGTGGATACCGGCGGGTCAATGGTCCAGGCAGTGAACCTGGCGCGAGATTGCGGGGCGCGAAATGTTTACATGGTTTTTGTTCATCCCGTCTTTTCAGCCAACGCAGCCGAGCGGCTGGCAGCGTTACCGGTAACCGAGTTTATCACGACGGATACCATTCCGATTCCTCCCGAAAAAGCAGAGCGGTTTGGCGGACGGCTAAAAACGCTCTCCATTGCCCCTTTGCTCGGAGAGGTCATCCTGCGTGCCAATGAAGGACGCAGCGTGGGTGAACTTTTCAACGAATAATGCCTACGCTTCAATAGCTATGCCTGAACTGCCCGAAGTTGAGACTATCGTTCGTTCACTGCGCAATCCTATCAGTTATTCCTATGCTCCAAACCAGACAAATTACCAACGTCCCGGTGTTGTCGGGCGGATGATCAGTAGAGCCCAGGTAAATTGGGCGCGCAGCCTGGCAGCTCCGGATTTGCTCACATTCACCGCACGCATTGGCGGGCAGTCGATCCGGCAGGTGGAGCGCCGGGGGAAATTTCTGGTTTTTTCTCTCGACCGGGATGCGATGCTGATTCATTTACGGATGAGCGGAATGATCCGGGTGGAGCCGCAGGACGCTGCCTTGGACCAGCTGCATGACCGGGTCATCCTGAATTTTCTCGATGACATGCGCATGGTATTCAACGATACGCGCAAATTTGGTCGCCTTTGGCTGGTTGAAAATCCAGCGATTATCTTAAGAGACCTGGGTCCTGAACCTTTAGACGCAGACCTGGATGAAAGCCTTTTCTATTCCATGCTGCAAATGCACCGGACAACGATCAAGTCCCTTTTGCTCAATCAACGTATTATTGCCGGTCTTGGGAATATCTATACCGATGAAGCGCTGCACCTGGCGGGTATTCATCCGCTGCAAAATGCCAACACTTTGAGCGCTCACAAAGCGGGTGAGCTGCTCCATGCGATTCGTACAGTACTGGAGGAGGGGATCCGAAAGAACGGAACCAGCATTGACTGGATCTATCGGGGAGGTGATTTTCAAAACCATCTTCGTGTCTACCAGCGTACCGGTCAGCCATGTTATGTTTGTGGAACATTAATTGAGCGGATCACCATCGGGCAACGTGGCTCCCATTTCTGCCCGCAATGTCAGCCATTGCACCCATCAAAGTTGTAAATCCAATTCATTATTGCATTATTGTTTTAAAAAAGAGATAATAGGATCATGAACCAATCACTTATTCAAGCTGGTTGATTTAAAGGAGTACCATGATCACTCAAATCCCCATCCTTTTTTTGGTACTGGCAGCAATCATCGGTGTTTTCATCGGATTGCTCATTTCCAGTCTTTTTTCCTCAAAAGACTCCCAGACGAAACAGGAACCCCCTAAAGAACTTCTCAAAGAGGGATATGGTGAAATCGCCAGGTTTTTTTATACACCTGCCGGTAAAAAGATTTTGCTGGAAATGGATGGGGGGTATTACAAAGAATTCAATGCGCTGACGAAGGAACAGAAAGCCAAAGCGATGCGCCTGGCAGAATTGTTTCAGGGCTGGATCGCCGTCCAGCCTGAAACGGCTACCGAACCCGCCAGGGAGGAAGCACCTGTCGTAGAGAAAACGCCTTTTATTGCCCAAACAGCACCGGAAAGCGTGGTAGTTGAACCGGTGAAAGAAGAAAAACCCGATCTTTCCTTCCTGGACGTGGGGGAAGAACCCTCCAATCCGGAACCGGTCAGCCCCTTCATGTTGGAGGAGGAAGAGGAAGACCTGATCAATGCTTTCCAGGAGTCGATGAGAGAAGAGGAACCTGTTCCGCCACCTGAAGCCACTCCACGGGCTCAATTATCCATTACGGAACAGATCAGCTCCATTCTGGAAAATTTGCTTATAGAAAATAATCTTGCCGATAGGGGAGTAAAGTTAATTGAGAATGAAAATCATGGTGTGGATGTATGGGTGGGGGTTGAAAAATATAGCGGCATCGAAGAAGTCCCTTACCCACAGGTAAAAGAATTAATTCATGAAGCCGTTCTGCGCTGGGAACAGGAAAACGAAGCAGCGAATAGAATGGGTCAATAATCAACAAAAAAAATTACAGAAATAAAAATCGCTGAAAAATTCAGCGATTTTTGTTCGTTTATAGATATTCGCGTAACTGGCGCGAACGGCGGGGGTGGCGCAGCCGCCGTAGTGCTTTACTTTCTATCTGGCGAATCCGCTCACGGGTAAGACCGAATTTTTCACCCACTTCTTCAAGCGTGTAGTTGTGTCCGTTTTCCAGCCCAAAGCGCAGCCGAAGGATACGCGCCTCGCGGGGTGGAAGTGTATCCAATACCTCCTCGATCTTTTCACGCAGCAGTTTGGAATATGCGCTTTGGATGGGGGTCGGGGTCAATTGATCCTCGACGAATTGACCGAGTTCAGAATCCTCTTCTTCGTCATTGATCGGGCTTTCGAGGGATAAGGGGAGCCAGGAGACGCGCAGCATCCATTCGATCTTGGAAGGAGTTGTATCCAGCTTTTTTGCCAGCTCTTCGTTGGTAGGCAGGCGTCCGAGCTGCTGCTCCATTTCATGCGTCACTTTGTAAAGTTGGCGGATTCGGTCTACCATGTGCACCGGTACCCGAATCGTCCGTCCCTGATCGGCAATGGATCGGGTGATCGTCTGGCGAATCCACCACGTGGCGTAGGTGGAAAAACGAAAACCGCGATGATAATCAAATTTTTCCACTGCTTTCATCAAGCCAAGATTGCCTTCCTGAATGAGGTCGAGAAAAGGTACCCCGCGACCGATATATTTCTTGGCTACGCTCACTACAAGGCGGGTATTGGCTTTGATCAAATGTTCACGGGCAAGCATGCCATCTTCCACCTGCTGCTGAAGGAGGATCTTCTCCTGAGGCTGGCATTGACCGTTTGAACGATCCAATTCAAGCTTGCTGTTACGTCCGGTCTCAATCCGGCGCGCAATATCCATTTCCTCCTCCATTTTGAGGAGAGGCACGCGCGACATTTCTTTCAAATAAAGACCAATGGTGTCATCCGAGGAAATATTATCCAGGCTGGTGGCGAGATCCATGTCGGAGTCAGTCATCTCCCCGTCCTGATCGGAAAGGTCTGATTCCAGATCGTTATCGAGTATTTCCACTCCCTGACGGCGCAAAGTTGCCAGAACGGATTCAATGCGTTCGGCATCCCGGGTGACATCCGGGTAAAATTCCATTAAATCTTCCGTGGTCAGGTAGCCTTGAACGTCTGCTTTTTCAAGCAACATGTTCAGGATTTCAGCGCTTTTGGATCGTCTTCCGGGATTCGCCACTGATGGATCTCCTTTACACTGAAATGTGATTTCTCAAACTTATTCGATCTGTATCCTGGCTTGATGCTCACACGTGGACAAGTTTAGATTTTCCCCGCAGACCACACACAGTCCGAGGCAATCCGGCTTACATAATGGTTTAATGGGTAAATCGAGCATCAAATATTCTCGAATGACCGGTGAAAGATCGATGTTCCCGTCCTCCGGGACGAACAAACCTGATTCAGTGAAATTATGCGATTTGAAAGCGTAAACCTCGCTGAATTCAGTTTTCAGGGATTGGTCAAAGGGTTCCAAACACCTGACACAATCTGAGGTTCTCAAAGCGGTGAAAGTACCTTCGCAAAGCAACCCCTGAGGGGTGCGGGAAATGCGCACTGTCCCGGAAAACCGGGTAACGTCAAGGTCGGGTGGAAGATGTAATTCTGGAAAGTCGAAATGGATATCGCGGTAACTACCGATTGGCAGGTTAAAGAAGAAACCGACATTTAATTTGAGCGGGTAACGTTGACTGGTCACAGGACACGATCGCAAATCGGAATATAATCTTTAACAAACGTGATTGTAGCATATCGAGGAAATAAAGTCAATTTATTATCATTATTATGACAAATATAAATATTAATACCCATCAAAAAATCCTTCTGGGCACAACCAATGTTGGAAAGTTGCGTGAACTGCGTGCTTTGTTAGCCTCCTTGCCTGCTGAACTCCTGGAACCAAATCAATTGGGGCTTCAACTGCAGGTCGCGGAGACGGGAGCCTCTTACGCCGAAAACGCGTTGATCAAAGCCATCGCTTATCAGGAAGCAAGCGGATGCATTTCTCTTGCGGATGACACCGGGCTGGAAGTGGATTTATTGGATGGCGCGCCAGGAGTGCATTCGGCACGTTTTGTGGATCAATCCGGCGCCAGCGATAAAGACCGGCGGGTGAAACTGCTGCATCAGTTGGCAGGTTTCCCGCAACCATGGTTGGCGCGCTTCAGGTGTGTGGTGGCGGTTGCCGTGCCGGGCGGCGAAATTCATCTCTTTGAAGGAGAGGTCGAGGGGGAAATCATCAACGAAGAACGCGGGGATCACGGTTTTGGTTACGACCGGCTGTTTTATATCCCTGCAGCCAACAAAACACTGGCAGAACTTGATCTCGAAGAGAAAAACAATTTCAGCCACCGGGCGGTTGCGATTAAAAAGGCGCTTCCTTATTTGCTTTCGAGCCTATCCGGCGAAATCACTGGTGTGTGATTGAGAAAAATCACCTTGTGACTGGTTCCGCTCCAAATGACTTTGGAAATGGATCCAGTATCGATTGTAACAGTCATATACGCATCCAAAGGCATTTTCAAAACGTGAGCAATCGCCAGCCGAATGACTTCGCGATGAGCAACGCACACGATCTCCTCGGCGCTGGAAAATTGAGAGCACAACTGGTTGATGCCCTCAACAGCCCGCTTCTGCGCTTCTTTCACCGTCTCGCCGTTTGGAAAGTGAACCCTGGCGGGGGTGGTCAGAAAGCGCTTCCACAGACTACTTTGCTCCAGCTCTTCCCCTTTCCCTTGAAAATCTCCGAAATCGATTTCCTTTAAGAACGTCACCTTTATGATTTCCAAGCCCTTTTGTACTGCCAGAGGAGTTGCTGTTTCGCTCGTGCGTTCCATGGGGCTGCAATAGATTGCCCGGATTGCAGTTGTCTCGAAAAAACTCGCAATGCAAGTTGATTGCTTTTCACCCCTCTTATTTAAGTGAATCCCCGGCAGATTCCCAGAGATTTTTTTCCCGGTGGAATCGGTTTCTCCATGCCGGACGAAATAAAGGATGGTCATTTTGTTGATTCGGGAGGCGGTTCATTGCCTAGCGCCTGTGCCTGTGCATGACGCCATTTCTCCACCCGCTCGGCAGCCTCTTTTTCATAGCCCTGATCTGAAGGGCTGTAAAAATGGGTGCCCAGGAGATTGGTCGGGAGGTATTGCTGCGGAATGAAGTGATCGGGGAACAAATGGGGATACTGGTACCCCTTGCCATGACCGAACCCTTTGGCGTCCCGGTTGGCATCCATCAAGTGTATCGGAACAGGAAAAGCACCACTCTTTTCGATTGACTCGCGGGCTTGGAAGAAGGCACCTGCAGAATTGGATTTTTGTGCCGTTGCGAGGTAAAGGGTTGCCTCTACAATCGGGTAAATGCCTTCAGGCATACCAATGTACTCAAAGGCATAAGCTGCCGCTGCGGCTACTTGAATCCCCTGCGGATCCGCCAGACCGATATCCTCCCCGGAAAGGACGATCAAGCGGCGCAGGATGAAGCGGGGATCTTCACCTGCCAGAATCATTTTTGCCAGCCAGTACAATGCCGCATCGGGGTCAGAGCCTCGCACGGATTTGATAAAGGCGGAAATGGTATCGTAATGCTCATCTCCCATGCGGTCATAGAGCAAGGCGCGTTTTTGGATGGATTCCTGCGCCACTTCAAGGGTGATATGGATCCACCCATCTTCATCCGTTTGGGTGGTCTCCACAGCCAGCTCAATGGCGTTCAGCAAATTGCGCGCATCTCCACCCGCAAGATTCAGCAAGTGCTCCCTCGCCTCCGGGTCAAACTTCACTTTGCGCCTGCCATAGCCAAATTCCTCGTCGGAGAGCGCACGGTTGAAGATAATCTCCAATTGTTGCACGGTGAGCGGAACCAGCTCAAAGATGCGTGAACGCGAAACCAGTGCCGGGATGACATCAAAGTAGGGATTCTCCGTTGTTGCACCAATCAGGGTGATCAATCCGGTCTCGACGTGCGGAAGAAGAGCATCCTGCTGGGCTTTATTCCAGCGGTGCACCTCGTCTATAAAGAGCAGCGTCTTGCGCCGGTAGAGCCGGCGGCGGTCAGTGGCTTCGGCAATTACCTTGCGCAGGTCAGCCACACCTGCAAGAACCGCAGAAATGCTCTCAAAGTGAGCCTGCGTATGTTGGGCGATAAGACGGGCAAGAGTGGTTTTCCCCGTGCCCGGGGGTCCGGTGAAAATGATGGAGGAAAACAGCCGATCAGCGATGATTGCCCGACGCAGCAAGCGTCCTTCGCCGATGATATGCTCCTGTCCAACGAATTCATCCAGCGTCCGCGGTCGCAATCTGGCGGCAAGGGGCGCCTCATGTTCCATTTCCTCTTTCATCGCATGATCAAACAAATCCATGGGATTATTGTAGCATGGTTTTATGAAAATAGAACATAATTCCGAATAACGTTTTAGATTGGAGCAGGAAAACTTGTGAATGAACTTGAAGACTTTACCTCAGTGGGCGTAAAATTTTCGCAGGAGAATTCGGATGCCATGATCTATGCCATGGGTTTGGCTGAAGTCCGGGATTTACTGGCAAGGGAGTACATATGATCATTTATCTCATCGGCAACAAGATTTTCATTGAAATCGTTTTTCCTGACTATAAAAGGAGTAGAAATGACTGAGGCGATTCCTTTTTATCAGGTGGATGCATTTACTGAAGAACCGTTCAGCGGGAATCCAGCTGCGGTTTTGTTAACTTCGGCAGATTCCGACCCGCAATGGATGTGGAACGTGGCAAAGGAGATGAACCTTTCTGAAACCGCCTTTGTCTATCCACAGGGTGAGGAATTTCACTTGCGCTGGTTCACGCCGCAAACAGAAGTGGATCTTTGTGGACATGCCACCCTTTCAGCTGCGCATGTGTTGTGGGAAAGTCAACGGGTGGCTGGGGGTCAAACCATCCAGTTTCAAACACGAGCGGGAATTCTACGTGCGCAGTCTCTTGAAGGTTGGATCGAACTCGATTTTCCCTCCAATCCACTATTCGAGCAGGAGTTGGACCCCGCTATTTTGGAGGCAGTGGGCGGAAAGGTTATTTTTTCGGGGGTAAGTGGTGAGAAAAGTTTGCTGGAATATGCTTCAGAAAGTGAAATTCGAGCGTTAAAACCGGATTTTAATGCCTTGCTCCGTCTGCCTGGAAGAGGGTTAATCGTGACCAGCTGTTCGGATACTCCCGGGGTTGATTTCGTCTCGCGCTATTTTGCGCCTTGGATTGGCATCAACGAAGATCCGGTCACAGGTTCTTCTCACACCATTCTGGCTCCGTACTGGGGGAAGCGACTGCACAAAAGGGAAATGATCGCCAGGCAAATCTCCAATCGCGGTGGGGTACTGCGCGTCAGGCTGGATGGGAAGAGAGTGGGAATTCAGGGCAAGGCAGTCACGGTGATGAAAGGTGTCTTATACAAATATTAATTTCCAATGAAAAATGGCACACTGAAATTACAAAAAACGATCGAAAGAGTACCTGCTTCATGCAAACGATGGATTTTTTCCTGTTTTTAAGGTATCCTTAATTTCGCATCCGGTACATCACAACCTCTAGTGGAGGACGAAATGATTCGAGAAATCATGAAAGACGCGGAAAACAGGATGAAAAGCGCCCTGCAGACCTTGGAAGAAGACCTGAGTGGCATTCGCACAGGAAGAGCAACGCCTGCTCTAGTGGAAAAGCTGCCCATAGATTATTACGGCACTCCCACTCCGTTGATGCAGCTGGCAAGTATTTCAGTCCCAGAAGCACGAGCTTTACTGATCAAACCGTTTGATCCCTCCACGCTCAAAACCATCGAACGGTCAATTCTCGCCTCTGAATTGGGGCTCACCCCCAATAATGACGGAAAAGTGATCCGGTTGAATCTTCCTCCACTGACGGAAGAACGCCGGCGTGATCTGGTAAAAGTTGTCCACAACCGTCTGGAAGAAACACGGGTCGCCATCCGTAATGTCAGGCGTGATCTGATCAAAGATTTGCGAGATTTTGAAAAAGAAAAAATGATCTCCAAGGATGACCTCGAACTCGGAGAAGAAGAACTGCAAAAACTTACCGATCAGATGATTGAAGAAATTGACCGTATCGGCATTCGCAAAGAAGCTGAGATTATGGAAGTCTGATCTTTCAGATCAATAACCTTATGACGGATCCCACAAGCAAGATACCGCAGCATATAGCCATCATCATGGATGGGAATGGTCGCTGGGCGGAAGCGCGCGGCTTAACCCGTTTGGATGGTCATCGGGCGGGTACTGAAAACCTTCGCCAGATCATTGATGGATGTATAGAAAAAGAAGTCAAGCATCTGACGGTATATGCTTTTTCAACCGAAAACTGGCGCCGTCCTAAGGAAGAAGTAGAGGGGCTGCTCAATATTCTGGAAACTTATCTTGACAGAGAGTTGGAAGAACTTTGTCGTAAAGGTGTCCATTTGCACCATATTGGGCGGCTCGAAGCAATGCCAGAACCTATACGCGAGAAGGTAAAACATTCCATTGATGTGACCTGCGCCAATTCTTCCCTGTGGCTTCACCTTGCCTGGAATTATGGCGGGCGGGATGAAATCGTTTATGCCATTCAGCAAATGATGAAAGAGAATATTCCACCCGATCAGGTTAACGAAGATTTGGTCAGTCAACACCTCTTTACGGCTGGAACACCGGATCCTGATCTCATTATTCGTACTTCCGGAGAAATGCGCGTTAGCAATTTCCTCATCTGGCAGGCAGCATATTCGGAATGGTTCTTTACGCCAACCCTGTGGCCTGATTTTTCAAAAGAAGAATTGTTCAAGGCGATTGAAGCCTATTCTCAACGTGATCGGAGGTTCGGAAGTATTTCCAGCTCTGATCATGAACCCTGATCCTTCCCTCCCCAATCGATTAATCATCGCGGCTATCCTCATCCCTTTGGTGGCAATCTTTGCCTGGATTGGAGGCTGGGCGTTTGCGCTTTTCATCGCTCTGGCTACCGGGCTGGCAACCTACGAGCTCTGGCGCTTGTTCAAAAAAGGGGGATACTCCCCAGCGCTGGCAATCATGTTGGTTTTTGTACCGCTGGCTTCCATCCTCCGTCACTTTCAGGCATTTCATTTTGCCGATCTTTATTTGCTCGCGCTGATATTGATCGCAATGATCTTTCACATCTTCCAACAGCAACATGGGGGCTCATCCCCTGCTCCCAGTTTTTTTGTCACCGTTGGCGGTTCCTTGTACCTTGGCTGGTTGGGTGGCTACGCTGTATCCATTCGCGATTTACCGCATGGTTTCCTGTGGATTCTACTTGTGCTGGCGATCAACGCGCTGGCAGATACTGGTGCCTATGGATTCGGGTTGAATTTTGGAAAACATAAAATGTTTCCGCTGGTCAGCCCCAAAAAATCATGGGAGGGGTATCTTGGCGGGATTCTTACCGGTGCTCTTTCAGGCTTTGGGCTTGCCACCTGGTGGCATGTTTATGTCCCGCAAATGCTTCCGGTTCACGGGCTCATCCTCGGTCTCATCATTGCAACCATTGCCCCCTTCGGAGATTTTGGCGAAAGCATGATCAAACGCAGTTTCAAAACCAAAGACTCTGGTAAACTGTTAATGGATCATGGAGGCATCCTTGACCGGATTGACTCTGCTCTTTGGGCAGTACCGATTGGGTATTATTTAATTCTTTTCTTCTTGGCTTAACATTTCCGTTTGCGTTCAACAGGAGGGAACATGACCAGTAAAACCCCTACCCGAAATCTGGCTTTTGACCTGGTTCGCGTAACCGAAGCTGCCGCTCTGGCTGCAGGGCGCCAAATGGGAAGAGGTGACAAGAACCTCGCCGATAAGGTTGCAGTGGATGCGATGAGGGTAATGCTGAATACCATTGATATGCGCGGAGTGATTGTTATTGGCGAGGGTGAAAAAGATGAAGCCCCTATGCTTTTTAACGGAGAAACATTAGGCACCGGAGAAGGTCCCGAAGTGGATATCGCAGTTGATCCCATTGAGGGTACGCGACCGCTCGCCTTTGGTTTGTGGAACTCGATTGCCACCGTCGCTCTCGCTCCGCGGGGAACGATGTTTAATCCCGGACCTTTCGTTTACATGAACAAAATTGCAGTCGGTCCCGCAGCCAGGAATTGCGTAGATATCGATGCCCCGGTGAGCGAAAACCTCTTCAGAATTGCCAAATGCAAGGGTGTCAAAGTGGATGATCTGACGGTGGTCATTCTTGACCGTCCGCGCCACACTGACCTAATCCGGGATGTTCGCGCTGCCGGTGCCCGAATTCGCCTCATTCCGGATGGGGATGTGGCAGGCGCCTTAATGACGGCTATGGAGGACAGCCCCGCGGATGTGTTGATGGGTGTGGGAGGTACACCTGAAGGTGTACTGGCTGCAGTTGGCTTGCGCTGTATGGGTGGCGACATTGTGGGGAAACTTTTTGCCCGCAGCCAGGCTGAACTTGACCTGGCGAAAGAAATGGGCGTAGATTTTAATAAAACCCTATCGTTGAATGACCTCATTTCCTCGGATAATGTCTTTTTTGCAGCCACCGGGATTACAACCGGAGATTTTCTACAGGGAGTGAGATATTTTAAAGATGGTGCATCCACTGACAGCATTGTAATGCGCGGTCTATCAGGGACGGTGCGCCGGGTGATCTCCACCCATAAGCTCAATAAGCTTCAACGCATCAGCGCCATCCGATACCAATAAAAAAGGGTGCAGTTTGAAACTGCACCCTTAACCAGCTTCCTTATGCGAGCTTACTTGATTTCATACGCCAGGTAAGCGTTCGCGGTGACTTTCAATTGACCAGCAGCGATGGGCACGGAAGAATCTGCCGAGGAGCCGCCAATACCTTTTACAATATCCAGTGGCACTGTGACGCCGCTCAGACTGACATTTATCGTTTGAAGGTCACCCAGTTTGACACCGGCAGAAGTTGCGATGGCTTCAGCTTGGGCTTTGGCATCGGCAATGGCTTTATCACGCGCTTCAGCTTCAGCAGCGGCTTTATCGGTCACATCAAAGGTGATGCCATTAATCGTATTGGCGCCAGAGTTTACCACTGTATCCAGCAGTTTACCCATTTTGCTCAAGTCGCGGACGGTAATATAGACCGTATTTTCAACCACATAGTACTTGCGTGAAACCTGTCCGTCAGGACCCCAGTCTTGCATGGGGTAGACATTGAAGTTGGAGGTCTGAATATCTGCCTTGTCCACACCCAGGGTCTGCAGCGCTTCTACGATGGCATTTGCCTGAACATTATTTGCGGCAAGGGCATCAGATACCTGATCTGCATCCACACGAACGCCTACATTGATATAAGCAATATCTGGCATGATATACACTTCGCCGGTGCCGGTTACAGATAAGGTGCGGCTTTGGGGAACGGCGGCGGCGCCTTGCCCGGTGCCGCATGAGGCAAGGGTCAACAGCGCAAACACACTTACTACAGTTAATAAAATCGACTTTTTCATTTTCATCCTCTCGTTTATTATTCTGGTACTATGACGGATTAGGACAAAAAAAGTTCCTCGAGTGACGAGGAACTTTTTTGGAATATTTTCATTAATGTTCCTGAATGATCAAGGAACCGACTGCCTGGTTGATCGTAATTTCGATTCCTGACTCTTTGCCCTGATTGGCACGGTTGATGACGACATCTCCTTCACGCAAATAATCCTTGGGATAGCTGACACTGACCAGAGCTTTCTGCATATTGATCTGCACCGCACAACCTTCTGGTAGCGAGAGGATAACCTGTCCAACCGCCTGATTGACATCCGCAAAAAGGTTGGGTTGGCAGGGAAGGTACAACACCTGGCGCCCAACTGCCATGTTGGTTTCCAGAGAGGCGAGCTGCGTCTCACGAAAGTCAGCAGTCAATTCTCCAACGATGACTTCAGTGAGCACATTGAGTGGTATAACCGGCGTAAGCGTAAAGTCATAGATAAATTCTGCCGAAAGAGTAGAATCTAATCTTTGATCCGCCACTTTTTCCAGCAGGAGGTTGCCCTTGCCGGCTTGTGTTTGAGTGAACACCGGCTCAAGCGTTGTGGTTTCGGGTAGCCTGGCGGTCCCTTCCAGTAAGAACCCCTCCCGGGCTTCCCCTTTGAGACTCAGCTTACCGGAATTTACCTTGATCTCCACTTGGGAGGAGGTCACTCCATTGAGGGGTTGGTTAATCTCCACTTGCCGGGTATTGATACCGGTGGGAAAGGCAATCGCCAGCCAGAAGAGAGCCGCCACCAGCACGATTCCCAGTCCGGCAAGGAGCACTCCATTCCACCCTCGTTTATTGCGTCCAAACGCGATATCCAGTCCAATGGCTACCAACAGGATCGGCCAGATCTTTCCCAACATAGGCAAGGCGCGGATCGAGAGGTAACCAAGATTACCAAATAAAAAGAGGACTCCCAGACCGAGGATCGTAAGAGACCAGACCACTCCATCCCGCTTCCAAAGCCCATCCAGTCCCCACAGAATCAGGATCACAGGCCAGTAGGTAACCAGGTATTGGCGGCTGGTGCCGGGGATTGTCCCAAGATTCACCAGAAGGAGGAAAACTCCCAGCCCAACCAGCAGAACCGGCCAAAAAAGACTTTTACGATGGTGTTCTCCATTCATGTTATCGTTCCTTCCTCAAAGTGGCTATCAGCAGAGCTGCTCCAGCAAGAATAATAAGTGCGGCTAGAATAAGTTTGTCATTAAGCCAGGCAAGCCAGGGCAGATTGAGATTTTTCAAGAAAATATACCCCCCAATGAATACCAGGGCAATTCCGGCGTACAGGCTTGACTTGCGTGAAGGTTTTCGAATTACATCCACGAATTCTTCCTTGAAAGTCTCTGCCCGTTCTTTCATCACCTCACCGTCAATGACCTGTGAAGTGGCATTTGGGTTGGGGATTTCCTCTTCCAACGGTACGAGGACCCACAGGATGAGATACACAATCGGTCCAATTCCACCCACCAGACTAAAGACAATGAAGAACAACCGGATCAGAATTGTGTCAATTTGCAGGTACTTTGCCAGTCCGCCACAAACTCCGCCTAAAATGCGATCTTGACGCGAACGATATAAACGATTCTCCATGCTCACCTCTATCCTTTTCTACGAATGGCGCGGAATATCAGGAATATCCCAGCCAAAATGAACAATGCAGCCCAAATCCATCCTGCAAAAGTGCCAATAAGGGCACCCGAAAGGATGAGGATGAGTAAACCCAATCCAAGGCAAATCGCTGCCGGAATCCAGGGCCATTTTTCCTGCTTCCCCATCGGATGCAGCCCTAGCAGCCCGAAGGTAGCACCAACCCCTAAGAAGAAGGTCGCACCGCCAAGATCACTTCCCTGTGGCAATGCAGCCACTAAGGCTATTGTAAGGATGACACCCGCGGGTATGATTGGCCACCACCTGGCGGGGTTGAGCAGGTAAATCACCAGAAAACTGACCCCGATTGAAGCCAGGAAGATCGCCCCACCAATTTTGCCTGGCAGCTTTGGGAAGAGGGCAGAAAACGCAATCAGCAATCCCAGACCAATCAAGGTAAACCCTGGAATGGCGGCCCACCACTTACTCCGATCTTTAATGAGAAAGTAAAGGAAAACGAACCCCCCCAGAGCGAATAACGATGCGATGAACAGGTTGCCGAACGGAAGATGGAAGAGTTGTTGTAATAAAAAAATCACTCCTGCCGCGATTAATAAAAAACCAAGAAAAAGACGTTTTGATTGATCACTCATCGGGTTTTATCCTCGGATTGTGGAAACGTGACGATCTTTGACCAACGCTTTAATTCCGGTGATGACGCCGGCAACGATCAGCAAAACTGGCCAATATGGACCGAGCCCCGTAAAGGCTCCAAAAAATGCGCCAAAGATCACAAATAAAACTAGGCTTGTGCTGATAGAGTCGAGCGCCGACTGGATTGAATAGCGCTGATGCTCACCAAGCAAATAGGCAACCAGCGTCCCCAACCCTACGAACCCCGGGATGAGCGCCCAGGTATACGCCCAGCTGCCCCAGTTCCCGCTGCGGTTCTGGCAATATAGGATCCCCCCAATTCCCGAGACGATAAATGCGGGTACTGCCAGATCAGGTGCGCTGGTCAGCAAACCCAGCACAAGCAGCCCGCCTCCGACCAGAATAATGATCACCGGCCAGGAAAATGTGAGATGAATGATCTCGGCAAATCCCGGGAAAACATTAACCAGCACCAGGTAAATCCCTCCCAGTACCAGCAAGATTCCGAGAACAAGGCCGCTTCGAGTCTGTTTATTCATCCAAGCCTCCATTTGAACCAGAATAGCAATTTCTTACCTCATATACGAATAGAAACCCGCAGAGTTGCACAGAGTGACCAAAATCAGAAAATTTTCACAGGTACTGGTTATTTCCTCATAGAACACTTGCTCCTTGACGTAAAGGAGCGGATTTGATATAGTTGCACCCGTTCGCCGGTTGGCGAATTTTTAAAAACCTTGTCTTTGTTAAGAGGCTTTGGTATAATCTAGCACGCTCTGTTGCTATTTAACATCTTTTCGCCGACATAGCTCAATCGGCAGAGCAGCCGCCTTGTAAGCGGCAGGTTATGGGTTCGATTCCCATTGTCGGCTCAGTTACAGGTTAGTGAGTGGGTTGCATCCATGGGATGAACTCACTTGCAAGCCGGTAACGGCTTATCAATGGACGGTTACCCAAGTGGCCAAAGGGGACTGACTGTAAATCAGCTGGCATAAGCCTTCGGAGGTTCGAATCCTTCACCGCCCACAGGTCAAAAGACCGAAAGCCGAATTTCGGCAAAGTACGGCAAGCCCTCATAGCTCAGCTGGTAGAGCACGTTCTTGGTAAGAACAGGGTCATGGGTTCAAATCCCATTGAGGGCTCTAAATGCCGGGGAAGTATAAAAATAAAAAGTAATTATCATTGTATAGGAGATAAAAAATGGCAAAAGAGGTATATGATCGATCGAAGCCCCATTTCAATGTAGGGACGATGGGGCACATTGACC
>Ga0116192_1001106_pt1 | contig 19303 bp, 20 predicted proteins | sample AD_UKC113_MetaG_FD_89876 | JGI IMG/M metagenome (GOLD analysis project Ga0116192, IMG submission 89876) | Active sludge microbial communities of municipal wastewater-treating anaerobic digesters from Hong Kong - AD_UKC113_MetaG | ecosystem: Engineered > Bioreactor > Anaerobic > Digestate... | reverse complement strand
ATTGTGGCGGCGGGTATTGCCGACAAGGTTGAGGTTCAGCTTGCCTATGCCATAGGTGTTGCCCATCCTGTATCGGTGCTTATTGATACCTTTGGCACCGGAAAGATCCCCGATGATCAAATCTCCAAAATTGTCACCAAGCTCTTTGATTTGAGGCCCGCAGGCATTATCAGGATGCTGGATTTAAGAAGGCCCATATACAGAAAAACAGCCGCTTACGGCCATTTCGGAAGAAATGATCCCGACTTCACCTGGGAGAGGTTGGACAAGGTGGATCTTCTTAAGAAAGAAGCCGGTCTTTAATTCATGAAACAAGAAAAGGGACGATGCTTTGGTTTTAAAGCGCTGTCCCTTTTTTCAGCTTATAATATCCACAACAAACACGGTGGGATTGCTCCGCAAATCGATTTCGTAAGGCTCCAGAATGGGCGGTCCGTCCTTGCGGGTAATGACCGATACCACGGGCCGCATGGACCGGATGCCCCGGCAGGGCAGAACCCGGGCGATTTCTCCGGTATTGAGAAGAACAATAACATCCTGAGGATATACGGCAATGCTGTCAATGAAATACTTCATGACCTTGGGATCAAACTGGGTCTCATTCTGGGCCATAAGATACTCGGCGGCCTCATGGGGCATAAAGCGCTTGCGGTAGACCCGGTTAGCGGTTAAGGCGTCATAGACATCGGCAATGCTGATAATGCGCGCGGCCAACTCGATGTCGAAGGATTTCAGTCCAAAGGGATAACCGGTGCCATCCCATTTCTCATGATGCTGGCAGACAATCTTGGCAATGCGCGGATTGAGACCGGGAAGCTGATTGACAATTTCCATACCCTTGAGGGTATGCCGTTTCATGACCTCAAACTCATCAGGAGTGAGTTTGCCCGGCTTATTGAGAATGGAGAGGGGTGTTTTACATTTTCCAATATCATGGAGTATGGCCGCCAGGCCAATTTCATGGATGTCATCCTCGCTCAGGTTCATGACCTTCGCCGTGATGACCGAGTAGATGCAAACATCCACGCAATGCAGGAAGGTGTAATTATCGATATCCCGGATGCCGGTGAGGGTCATAAAGATCATGTCGTCATTCATGATGTGCTGAACCATATCATTGACGGTCTGCTTCAGCGTATCCACATCCACATGTTCGTCCATGCGGATACCTTCCATAATCTCCTTGATGGTATGGAAGGCGTCCTCATAAATGCGCTCTTCATTGACTTCCTCAGAGGCAAAGAAGCCCTCATCCACATAGATGTAGGGGACCTTGTAGGCTTCGAGCTTTTGAATGTAACGAGGCTTTATGGTGAAACCCTTCAAAAGAAGGATTCTCCCATCATCCAGCACCACGTCCTGAGCGAGCTTCATACCCGGCATCACTTCACTCAGCGCCAGTTTCAGCATAGTGACCCTCCACCCTTAACAGAATGTGAACTAAACTCATATGATGATTTAAGCACTAAAGGTTTTGTCTGGCATAGGAGCGCTGACTATGGAGGCTTTAGTACTGACCATCTTGTCTATCTTTGCGTTTATTGGTGTGTCATCCACCATCAGGTATTTCTTGTGCGACCATAGAAATAAACCCATGGATTCAGATATCAAGCTCATTATATATATACCCGAAAATTCTGAATCAAAACTTGAAGGCATTATCCGTCTCATCTTTTTGGATGAGATTCCCCGAAGGCTCGGGACCGACGGAAAGGTCTATATTGTTTCATCGGCCCATCATCCCGAAACCCAGCGTATGATTGAGGAGCTGGGGAGGCAGTATCCCCTTGAAGTGTTGCCTGACGCTTTGTCCTATTGTATGATAACAGAGAAGGAATAGAAGCGGTTTGCTTTCTCAAGGTGGAAGAGTGGATACAATCATCGGCGTCATCAAATCCATACGCTATACCAATGAAAAGAACGGCTATACGGTGTGTGATCTTAAATCGGGGCAGAAAGTGGTTACGCTGGTGGGGATTATGCCCCTGCTGGCCGTGGGTGAAAATCTGGAAGCCACGGGTGAGTTTGTCCAGCATGCCGAATATGGCCGCCAGTTTCGTGTGGTTTCCTGCCAGCGGCGGATTCCTACCCGTGAGGAGGAGATGAAGGAGTATCTGGCCGGGGGCTTTATTAAAGGACTTGGCCCTTCCACGGCTGAGAAAATTGTGGAAACCTTTGGAGAGCAGACCTTTGAGATTATGAAAAATGAGCCCTACCGCCTTGCCGAAATCAAGGGGATCACGCCCGAAAAGGCCCTTATGTTTGGACAGGCCTTCATGGAGCATGAGAATATGCGCGGCGTGGTCATGCTCGTGCAGCATTACGGGGTTTCAGCAGCCTATGCGTCGAAGATATGGAAGATCTTCGGGCCCCTGGCCGAATCGGAGATCAGACGCAATCCCTATCGGCTTGCCGAGCCGGATATCGGCTTAAGCTTTCAAATCTGTGACCGGATTGCTTTTTCCCTGGGCTTTGAGCCCTTTTACAAGGAAAGGCTCAAGACCGCATTGCTCTTTCTCTTAAACGCATCCATGCTCAACGGCCATTCCTATACCCTCAGGGAGGAACTTGTCAAAAAAGGGATGAAGCTGACACGGGCTTCCCAGGAGCTTCTTCTGGATGCGCTGGATGCCCTGATGCTGGAAGGGAGAATTTATGCCGAGCGGCAATACCCGGACAGAATCTATACCCAGGAACTGATTGAGGCTGAGCGCTATTGTACCAGAAAACTATGGGCCCTTAACCAGGAGCGGGAAGAATCCTGGTTCAAGGACTGTGACAGGCTTTTGGCCGAGTATGAGGCAAGCCACAGGATTATCATGGACGCCATCCAGAAGAAAGCCGTCAAGTGCGCCCTGTCCCAGGGTGTTTCAGTCATTACGGGCGGTCCCGGAACGGGTAAGACCACCATCATCAAAAGCCTGATTCATATCTTTGAGGCCAAGGGCTATTCGGTGATTCTTGCCGCACCCACGGGCAGAGCCGCCAAACGGATCAGCGAGACCTCGGGGTATGAAGCCAAGACCATTCATCGGCTTCTGGAAGTGGGCTATAGTATTGAAGACAATGAAAAGCCTCATTTCATGCGTGACGAGGACAACCCCTTAACCAGTGATGTCATCATCATTGACGAGGCCTCCATGATAGATATCCTTCTGCTCCATGCCCTGTTAAAGGCCTTTCCGCCCAATGCCCGCCTGATACTGGTGGGGGATGCGGACCAGCTTCCCTCGGTGGGGCCGGGTAAGGTTCTGGCCGATATCATTGACAGCGGCTGTTTCCCTGTAGTAAAGCTGGAAACCATATTCCGGCAGTCCGAGCAAAGCCTGATCATCACCAATGCCCACCTTATCAATCAGGGGCTCATTCCGGCCATCAATCAGGAAGAAGGCGATTTCTTTTTTATACAGAAGCTGGGCAGCGACGAGGTGGCCGGATGTGTGGTGGATCTCTGCCATTCCATCATTCCCGAGCGTTTTGGACTGGATCCCTTTAAGGACATCCAGGTGCTTTCCCCCATGCGCAAGGGGGACGTGGGGGTCGCCCATCTCAATGCCCTTCTTCAGGACAGGCTTAATCCCTATAAAGAGGGGATGCCTCAAAAAGAGGCAGGCGGTGTAACCTTCCGCCTGGGGGATAGGGTCATGCAAATCCGAAACGATTATACCCTTCCCTGGGTGCTCACCGATGAAAAGGGTGATTGGATTGAAGGCCTGGGGGTCTATAACGGGGATTTGGGACTGATTATTGATATTGATATGAAATCCGAGCTTCTCACTGTTCGCTTTGACGACCAGCGGACCTGTGAGTATCGCTTTGATCAACTGGACAACCTGGAGCATGCCTATGCCATCACTGTTCATAAAAGCCAGGGCAGTGAATTCCCCGCGGTGATTATTCCCCTGTACGGGGTTCCCAAGGCTTTGACCTGCAGAAATCTTCTGTATACTGCGGTCACAAGGGCCAAAAAGCTGGTGGTGCTGGTGGGCAGCCCCACCACCATGGAGGAAATGATACGGAATATCAATGAAAAAGAACGTTTTTCCGGTTTGAAGGAGCGTTTGTGTGAAACAGGAAGTCAGGCTTGAGCCACCCTCTCTGTTGGAAAGAGTGATACGCCTGGTCTACCCGGCCAAGTGCATGATATGTGACAGCCTCTTAAGGGAAGAGGCTTCCCTCATGCTGTGCGAAAGCTGCCATACCCTTTTGCCCCGCTGTGAGAAGGGGTTTGTGAAAATGCCGTCCATGCCCTATATCCATCAGCTCTTTGCCGCCTATTATTATGATGAAGGCTTGGACTCGGCCATTCACGCCATGAAATTCAATCATCAGCCCAGATTGTCCGAAACCTTTGGCTATCTCCTCTATGAGGAAATGGACAAGGTTTCCTATTTGCCTGATTGGGATATGATTCTGCCGGTGCCCATGCATAGGAGAAAGAAGCGGGAGAGAGGCTATAACCAATCAGAGCTTATGGCTCTAAGCCTGTCCAGGCATTTGAAAATCCCCGTATATTCGGATCTCTTGATAAAGACCCGCTATACCAGGCCCCAGAGCAGCCTTAAGCGCGAGGAGCGGCTTATGAATCTGGAGGGTGCCTTTGATGTGGTTAATGATACTGCTATAGCGGGTAAGAATATATTGTTGATAGATGATGTGTCAACGACTGGAACGACCCTCAATCTCTGTGCTAAAATACTCTATGAAAAGGGAGCGGCTTTTGTTTATGCAGCGGTTATAGCAATCGTCGAAAAATGACGATATAGAATATGTATGATATGTTATTATATTGAATGGGGGATACTTTATGCCGGAAGTCAGGAACTGCAAAAGGTGTAAGAAGATTTTCATGTATGTCTTAGGGCCTCAGATCTGCGATGAATGTAAAAAGCGTGAGGAAGAGGACTATGAAAAGGTAAGACGCTTTGTTAAGGATTACCCGGGAGCCACCATTCAGGAGGTATCCGCTGCGACTGAAGTACCCACAACCTTGATCTACCGCTTTTTACGAGAAGGCAGGCTGGAGGTTTCCGACGAGAGCCCCATAACCCTGCAATGCGAAAACTGCGGTGTCAGAATCAGAAGCGGCCGCTTCTGCATTGAGTGTTCGAAGCGCCTTGCAAGGGATATGCTCAATGCGGGAAGAAGTCTCAACGATGTCCTGAGAAGCGAGGTCAGCAGAGATAAGGACAACGTGGGGCTGCGCTATTTGCATGGAGAACGTAAAGATAAATAAGGAGAGAAACTGGTAAATTTATTCTTGGGAAATTTCTGAATCCTGTTAAGCGCCCAAAGAATCCTGACGATATATAAAACGACAGGTAAGAGATCCTGACACTTCACAAAAGATTAATCTGCTGTAAGCTTCCAGCGAATGTGAACTATTAGGAGAGGGATTAAACATGAAGATTTGGGGAAATATTCCCAAGGTATCCGGTATCTATGGCAGCACAAATAAGGTTGACAGAACCTCAAAATTGGGAAAGGTTGCTTCGAAAAAGGATGAATTAACCATTTCGGGAGCGGCTAAGGATTTTAATGTTGTTATGAAAGCATTAAGACAGGTTCCTGATATCCGTGAAGATAGGGTTAATGAGATTCTGCAAAAAATGGAAAATGGAAATTACTCAGTTTCATCCAGCGATATAGCCGACAAAATGATTAAGACACTTAATCTGTAGGAAGTTATAGCAGAAGGTAGAAAAACGGGATAATCCAAAAGGGTTATCCCGTTTTTAATTCATGCCGATAAATAGGGTGAGGATTATATTGACGTCCCCACAAGGGAGGAAGACCATGATAGAAACCAAATTGATAGAAAACCTGATAAAGGCCCTGCAATACGAATACAAGACCTATTCAGGCATCCTGAAGCTGGCAGTGAGGAAGACCGATTGCCTGATTAAGAATGATATAGAACAGCTCATGGCCATTAATGAGGAAGAGAAAAAGGCCGCTGAGCAGACCTTAAAGCTTAACCAGGTGCGGGAGCAGCTTCTGTCGCAGATATGCGAAGCAGCCCAGCTTGATTATAAAACCCTTACCCTGGAGAAGCTGAAGGATTATGTTGAGGAGCCCTATAAAAAGGCTCTGGAGGAAGTGCGGTTAAAGCTCAATCCGCTCATTCAAAAGCTTGCTGTCCAGAACAGCTATAATCAAAGGCTCATAGAGAATGCTATGGAGACCTTGGATTTCAGCATACAGCTTATTTCCTCTCCACAGCCTTCGGTACCGCTCTATGGGAAAACCGGGCAGGAATTATCGCAGAACACCAAACGCAGCATGCTGGACCTTAAGTATTAAGGGTTAGGAGGAAGGGTATGTCCATCAGTTTTTTTGGATTGGATACGGCGTTGTCAGGCTTATTTGCCAACCAGAAGGCGCTGGAGGTTACCGGTCATAATGTTTCCAACCTGGGAACTCCCGGATTCTCACGCCAAAGTGCCATTATGGCCTCTGCTGCAACACGCAGTTACGGCAATAACTGGGTGGTGGAGATGGGCTGTGATGTCCAGGAAATCCGCCAGATCCGCCATATCTTTAACGATAATATATTCCGGACTGAGAGCAATGCCTTGGGTTATTGGGAAAGCCGGTACAAGGCCGTTACCGATTTGGAGAGCATTTTAGGGGAGCCCATGAAGCAGGGCTTCCAGGTGGCTATGAATAACTTCTGGGATTCCTTCCAGGAGCTCAGCAAGGCCCCTGAGAGCCTCACCATTCGTGCCCTTGTTAAGCAGCGGGCCGATTCTCTGGCCAATTACCTCAATCATGTGGGAAGCCAGATCGATAAGCTTCAGAGTGATCTGAACAACGAAATTAAACTTAAAATCGATGAGGTCAATACCATCACCCAGAAGATTGCCAAACTCAATGTGGATATCATGAGTGCAGTGGCAGCGGGCAACTCGCCCAACGACTATCTGGATCAGAGAAATTATCTGGTGGACCAGCTTTCCAAGCTCGTGAAGTGCGAGACCTGGTATACCCAGGAGGGGAGCATGGATGTGCTTCTGGATGGCTATTACTTAGTCAGCAAGGGCAGATCCACCAACCTTGTGGCTGAGCCCAACGGGGAGTATTCCCATTTCTATACGCCCAAGCTGTATGATCCCAACGGAAATATTGATATTGACGTAGGCCAGGGGATTATCAAGGGCCTGTTGGAGGCCAGGGGCGAGGTCAATGGCGCCAAGGACAGCTATGACAATGGCTCTCCTAATACCACGGCCGATGTGACCATTGCCGTGGATATCTCCGATACCAGTGCGTCCTATCTGGCCAATGTTAAGGATCAGGTGGAGGCTCTGGCCAAGGATCTTGAAAAAAGAGGCCTCAACTATAATCTGAGGCTGGTTCTCTTTGGCGGGTCGGGGGCTGTGACCAATGTGAATTACGGCAGGGATGCCGCTGCCCTGTGCAGTGCCATTCCCGATACCCCCGATGCGGGCAACAGCAATAATTTTGCCGATGTTATCAATGCCGTCAACAGCAACAGCTACGGCAAAGATGTGAATAAATACTTGATGGTCTTTACCAATGAGAGCCTTGATGGGGATGAGACCACCACCGACAGTGATGATACGACCCAATATCTCAATACCCTGAAGAAGCTTGGTATGACGGTTTCCATCGCCACCAACCCCATCTATCATGATCAGGGCAATGCGGGCGAGGCAGGCTGGGGCTTTTTTGCCGAACAGACAGGCGGTAAGCTCTATGATATCGGAACTGCCGACTACAAAGGGCTGATGGAGCAAATCTCCAAGGACATCAACGGGGATGTGAACATGAAAATGTCCACCGTACCCGACAACCTGAACATCATCTCCTCGGTGAAACGGCAGTTGAATGCGCTTATCAATATTATGGCAAGGGAAATCAACTATCTGCATCTGTCGGGGAAAACCCTGACGGGCGCGGACGGGGGCCTCTTCTTTGAGGCCGCTAATTCTACCATGCCCATTCAGATGGGCAATATTAAGGTGAACGACGCCTTAAAGGATGTGAACTATATCGCCGCATCCACCATAGATGCCAACGGGGACAATACCATTGCCCTGGCCATTGCCAACCTGCGCAATGCCGAGCTTATGACCGGAAATAATAAGGTCTTGAGCCTGGATACCTATTATCAGAACCTCATTATGGATGTGGGCAACAAGGGCAATGAGGCCGCGGGCATGATGGAAAGCTATCAGCTTCTGGTTCAGCAGGCCGATGCCATGCGCCAGAGCATTATGGGGGTCTCCCTGGATGAGGAAATGACCAATATGATCAAGTTTAAATACGCCTATAATGCTAATTCCAAGGTTATCGACGTGGTTAACCAGATGCTTGAAACCATCATCTTCAGATTGGGCGCTTAAGCTAAGTTAATTTAAGCGCTGAGGGTACGCAAGAAAAGAAAACAGAGGAATGACTAACCGAAAGGCTAGGTGAAAATATGAATAATACCACCTTTATGGGCATGGAGATAGCCCTGCGGGGCCTGTACTCCTCACAGCGCGGTATGGCCAATGTCAGCCATAACGTGGATAATACCAACACACCGGGCTATTCCAGGCAGGTTGTCAATCAGGTGGCAGCACGACCCCTTTTGGTGGCCAGCGGCGCGGGCATGCTGGGTATGGGTTCGGATGTCATCAGTGTGGACCGGGTAAGGGATCAATACCTGGATGAAAAATATTGGAGTGAAGCCAAATATCTCGGTGAATGGACTGTTAAGGCCACCATCATCGAGGATATGCAGACCATATACAATGAACCCAGCGACAATGGGTATACCAAGATTATCAATGAGTTCTACAGTGCCTTGCAGCAGCTTTCCACCGATCCCTCCAGCCACGCGACCAGAGCCATGGTTATGGAGAAGGGGGTAGCCGTTGCCAAGTACTTTAACAGTGTGGCCAAACACTTTGATAAGCTGCAGGAGGACCTTAACAATATGGTCTACTCCAAGGTGGAGCAAATCAATACGCTGGCCGATCAGATCCGGGATTTGAACCTTCAAATCTATAACTACGAGATCATGGGCAATAAAGCCAATGATCTGAGGGATCGCCGGGGGCATCTTGTGGATCAGCTCTCCCAGCTTGTGAACTGCAGCGCCTATGAAGTGGAGACAGGCTTGAAGCTTCCCAACGGGGAACCTGAAAAACGTTTTATGGTTACCATCAGCGGCAAGGCTCTGGTAGATCATGCCGATGTGGTCCACTTAAAATGTGAGAGCCGTAAGGAAAACCTTAATGCCGAGGATATCAACCATCTCTATGAGGTATCCTGGGAGGATGGCAATAAGCTTAATGTAAAGTCCGGGGAATTAAAAGGCTATCTGGATATGCGGGACGGCAATGACGGTGTTCCGGGGCTGAACGGACAACCCAGTCCCGAATGCAAGGGCATTCCCTATTATCAGAGAAAAATGAATGAGTTTGTTTGGATGTTTGCCATGTCCTTCAATGAGGGTATTATGGACACCAACGGTGACGGTGAATTTGATAAAACCGTCGGCCATGTCAACGGCTACAAGCTTAATTCAGTGGATGGGGACCCCGAGTCGGGCATCCGCTTCTTCACCATGCTGGGCTCTGACGGAAAACCCATGGACAGCAATGCCTTCCTCAATGAGGTTCTGGCCTATGCCGCCAAGCAGGGTATCACCGATGATCCTTCCACCCCTTATGATGAGCGGCTGGTTGCAGGCTATCGGCTGATCAATGCCCGGAACTTCTCCATCAGCTTTGATGTGGAGGACAATCCCAGCAATAATATCTCGGCCTCCTCGGTTGCCGGCCAGGTGGGAAACAATGAGGTTCTCGCAAACCTTATGAAAATGCGTCATAACACCTATATGTTCAAGGAAGGTACGCCCGAGGACTTCATCAAGACCCTGATTTCCACCATGGGTGTTGATGGACAGCAATATGAACAGTACCTCAGCGTCCAGGAGGGCATCACCAATCAGATTATAAACCGGAGACAATCCATTTCAGGGGTTTCCCTCAACGAGGAAATGACCAATCTGGTCAAGTATTATCAGATCTATGGCGCTTCGGCCAAGATGATCCAGACCTACGGCGATGTGCTGGATATTCTGATAAATCGTATGGGAATCTAAGGAGGTAAGGATTTATGAGAATTACCAATAATATGCTGATAAATAACATGATGTTGAGCCTGTCCAACAATTTGACCAGAACGGCCAAATATCAGGAGCAGTTGGCGACGGGTAAGAAGATCAGCCTCCCTTCGGACGATCCCATTGTGGCCTCCAAGTCCTTGAAGCTTCGTACCGATGTGGCTGAGATTCAGCAATATAAAAGGAATACCGATGATGCCACCAACTGGATGGAAATCACCGAAGCCACCATGAATCAGATTACCGAGGTGGTTCAGCGTATGCGGGAAATCACCGTACAAGCCGCCAACGGAACCAATACCACTGAGGATATGGAAAAGATTAAGGAAGAGGCAGCTCAGTTGAGGGATCAACTTATCAACCTGGGCAATGCCACCTATGCGGGACGCTATATCTTCTCGGGCTATAAAACCGACAAGCCCCTTCTGAACAAGGATGGCACCTTCAATATTGATGTGGCCAACAGTGAGCAGATCAAGTTTGAGATAGGCATTGGGGATGACATCAATGTGAACGTTCCCGGAAGCGACCTGTTCAACAGCGGTGCACCCGCCACCGGAGGCACCACAAAGAGCAGCTTTGTGGATACCTTTGATCAGATTATCGCGGCCATGCAAAGCGGAGACAACGCTGCAGTTTCGGGCCTTGTAGAGAATTTGGATGAGCAGATGAACAACCTTTTGCGTGTCAGAGCCGGCTTGGGTGCACGAATGAATCGTGTGGAGCTTACCGCCAATCGTCTGGATGACGACAATGTAAACTTTACCCGTCTGATGAGCAAGAATGAGGATGTGGATATAGCAGAAGCCATTATGAACCTGATGAACGAGGAAAATGTCTACAAGGCATCCCTGTCCACCGGAGCCCGGGTTATACAGCCTTCTTTGGTTGATTTCCTGAGATAACATATATAAGGAGGACTATTCCATGAAGTTGGATACCGCCCATTTCGGGGTTATTGATGTTGATGAAGCAGACTTCATTGTATTTCCTGAGGGAATCCCCGGCTTTGAAGACAATAAAAAGTTTACACTTATCGGATATGGTGATAATAAGACACCCTTCTTCTGGCTTCAAAGCATTGATGATCCCAGGCTGTGCTTTGTTGTCACCGACCCGTTTATGGTTTATGATAATTATGGTGTGGATGTTGAGGATGAGGACGTTCAGCTTTTGGGCATCACCGATCCCAACACGGTATTGACCCTGGCCATCGTGGTCATACCCGACAACCCTAAGGAGATCAGGGTGAATTTAAAGGCTCCGCTTTTAATTAATGTGGAGAAAAAGCTGGGGAAACAGGTCATACAGAAGAACGAAGATCTCCCTCTGCGCTATTATCTCAATACCAATTGATGAGCCCGTTGGGGCAAAGGAGTGGATACCATGCTCGTTTTGACAAGAAAAAAGGGTCAGGCCCTGATGATTGGGCAGGATATCGAGCTTTCCATAATAGATATTCAGGGTGACCAGGTACGCATCGGCATCAATGCCCCAAAGAGCGTAACCATACACCGCAAGGAGATCTATGAGGAGATCCGCAAGGAGAACCTCTCTGCTGCAGCGGGTAAGGAAACCGACATCCAGGCCCTCAACGATATGTTCGCCAAAAATAAAGGAGAGGCATAAGCCTATTTTAGGATCAGGCTGAAGGCTTCAAGGTAAAAACTTGGAGCTTTTTATATTGCCCAGAAGAAAAGATGCACTTCAAAAAAGTGCATCTTTTTTAATAGCCACTATTGAAAGAACAAAAGAAAAGCCGGAAGATGAACTTCCGGCTGATCGTCAGTATGTTCAGACTGATTATCTGAGGAGCTGCAGTACGCCCTGGGGCTGCTGATTGGCCTGAGCCAACATAGCCTGTGCGGCCTGGGTAAGGATGTTGTTCTTGGTGAACTCCATCATTTCCTTAGCCATATCAACGTCACGGATACGGGACTCGGATGCAGTCAGGTTCTCAGAAGAGGTACCCAGGTTGTTGATGGTGTGTTCCAGTCTGTTCTGGATAGCACCGAGCTTGGAACGCTCGCTGGACACCTTGTCAATGGCTGCCTGAATAGTTGTGATAGCAGCATTTGCGCTCTCCTGGCCTGTTACATCGACTCCGTTAACGCCCAATGCAGTTGAACTCATATCGCCTATTGAAAGATTAGTGTTCTGATCTGCGTTCGCACCGATATGGAACTTCACTGACTTATCAACCACTGAACCAACATAGTTTTCACCAGTGGTTCCAAATCCGGTTTTGAGTGTAAATTCAAATCCACCCAGATTGATGGTTTCACCTGCATAGTCCAGATCGGTAATTGTCGCAGCACCATCACCGCTCAGTGTCAGATCAAGGTTTTCAATGGTGAGATCAAACTTTAATGTACCCTCTGAAGCAACATTTTTAGTACTGAATTTAAAGGTAAATCCGCCAATGGTCAGGTCATTACCAACATTATGACCGTCAACGAGTTCGACTTCACCTTTAGGCCCGATTAACTCAAAGTCGGCTGTACCTCCGCCAACCCTGGTAACATTAAGTGTATATGAGCCATAGCTTATACCTGTGCCGATAGTAATATCAGTCGCAGCAAGAGCGGTACCAGTAATAGCACCTGCGCCAGATTGAATAGTAACTGTGTCATCACCATCATCTGTTACTGCAATTGTGTAGCTTCCACTTGTTACACTGGGGCCGGTTACTTCTAAGCCTTCGAGTTTTGCTGCACCGGACGACTTATAGAATACCTTGCCCATGCTGCCGTTAAGGAGCTTCTTGGTATTGAACTCGGTATCGGTGGAGATTCTGTCGATCTCACTCTTGAGCTGTTCAATTTCCTTTTGGATTTCAGCACGGTCATTATCATTGTAGGTATCGTTGGCAGACTGAACAGCAAGCTCTCTCATTCTCTGCAGAATGGAGTGGGTTTCATTCAGAGCACCTTCAGCGGTCTGGATAAGAGAAATAGCGTCCTGAGCATTTCTGGATGCCTGATCAAGACCTCTGATCTGACCTCTCATCTTCTCACTGATAGCAAGACCAGCAGCGTCGTCGCCTGCGCGGTTGATTCTGTAACCAGAAGACAGCTTCTCCAAAGACTTGGAACCGTTGGTGTTGTTCAGGGTTAACTGACGATAAGTGTTAAGAGCTGAAATGTTGTGATTGATTCTCATAAAATCATCCTCCTTGATTTTTATGGGGAGAATCCTTTCTCCCGTATTATTGTCCCTATTCACCGGGACCTTGGTTGTAAGCCCATCCCCCTTTGGCGCCTTACCGAGGGAATGAAGCTTCCTGTTACTTATATCGGTTTTTTACCAACATACTTTAGCCCTAAACAAAAAAATCATTTTTTTTACAAAAAAAACTCTCGGCTAAATTTTCTTTAGAATATGCCGATGTTTATAGTAGACAAGATTCAAGGAGGGATCTATCAAATGAAAATTGAAGGCATGGATGCAACGTTAAGAACCACCATGAATGTGGTAAATAGTCAGGGACTGGGGAAGGCCGACACAGCAAGGAAAAGTGTACCCGATGAACAGGAGACTCCCTTTCCCAATGTGAGTGCGGCCTTTATCCAGAAAGCTGTCGAAAAGGCCAATAAAGCAATGCAGATTCAAGGGAGATCCCTTGAGTTTAAGATCCATGAAAAGACTAATGAGATCATAGTCAGAATCGTGGATACCGAAACAAAAGAAGTGGTAAGAGAAATACCTTCTGAAAAGATTCTGGACATGTTTGCCAGCATGCTGGAACAAGCGGGCTTATTGGTAGACGAGAGAAGGTGAATGTATGAATCCAATTTCCGGTACTTCGAGCTTTACGTCCAAGCTAAGGCTTACGGGTCTTTCCGGCCTGGATACTGAGTCCATGATTGAACAGCTCATGCAGGTGGAAAGAATTCCGCTGGATACACTAAAGCAAAGAAAGACCCTCGTACAATGGAAGCAGGAGGCCTATCGGAGTGTGAGCACATCCCTCCTGGGCTTTAAAAGCAAGTTCTTTGATATTGTCAACAGATCCTCCTATCTATTGTCCGAGAATTCCATAAAAGTAAAAACCGTTAAAAGCAGCAGCAGTGAATACCTTACAGCCACCGCTGCGGCCAATGCCAACCTGGGCTCACAGAATGTGAAGGTGGTTCAGGTCGCCGAGGCGGCCAGGAGTGTCAGTGCAGGCAGGGTGAGCAAGGCCATTACGGGAACCATTGAGAATACCCAGTTGGCCGATAAGAAGATCCTTGTTACATTGGATGGTGTCTCCAAAGAGATTACGCTTGAAAACTATGCCAGTGAAACCGAATTGGCCACAAAGCTCCAGGATGCGCTCAACAAGGCCTTTGGCAACGGCAAGGTGCAGGTAAACCTCGCTTTTAATGATGATCTTAATAAATATCAGTTTACCTTGGATACTGCCAACGGCGCCACAAAGGTGACCCTCAATGAAGCCTCAGGTTCCTCAGGGGTTCTGGAGAATCTTGGGCTTAATAATGGTGTCTCCAATCGAATCAATATAAAGGGCACCCTGGCGTCCCTTGAAGATTCGCTGAATATACCTTTGACAAAGGATGCCGACGGCAACTACAGCTTCACTATCAACAATAAGACCTTTTCCTTCAGCGAAACCGATTCGCTGCAGAAGGTTTTTGATACCATTAATAACAGTGCTGAAGCCAATGTGACCATCAGCTATGATGAAATCACCGATAAGATCACGCTGGCCGCCAAGCAAACAGGCACCGGCGATACTCTTAAGCTGGAGGATCTCGGCGGCTCCAATCTGTTGGCTGCGCTCGGCTTAGGTTCAGTCACTGGTGGTAAGGATGCAGTGATTCAAATCGATGGCGAAACCATTGTCAGAAGCTCCAACAACTTTACGGTCAATGGGATAACCTATTCACTGAAAAAGGCCCATGCAGCATCCTCTACCGGAGAAACCCTGACGGTGGAGCAGGACATTGACTCAGTGGTTAACAATATCAAAACCTTTGTTGAAGAGTACAATAAGCTCATCGATTCCATCAATGGTTTGGTGAATGAAAAGTATGACAGGAATTATCTGCCCCTCACCGACGCCCAGAAGGAAGCGATGAAGGAGGATGACATTGAGAAATGGGAAAAGAAGGCCAAGACCGGCATCCTTCGCAATGACAGTATTCTTCAGCAGATCACCCTTGCCATGAGAAAGGCCCTCTATGAAAAGGTGGAGGGTGTGAATATCAGTCTTAAGGACATAGGCATTGAATCCAAGTCCTATAGCGACAACGGCAAGCTCTATCTGGATGAGGATAAGCTGAGAAACGCGCTGACCAACAATCCCGATGAAGTGACAAAGCTGCTTAACGGCACATCCTCCCAGTATCCCACCTATTCCAGAGATTTTACATCCGAGGAGAAGCAGGCCTATCACAAGCAGTCCGGGGTACTGAGAAGACTGGCCAGCATCATTGAAGATAATATATCAACGGTGCGAAATGCCAAGGGCTATAAGGGCACACTCCTGGAGAAGGCCGGCATTGAGAACGATCTGACCAACACAAAAAATCTTCTTTCTTACGAGTTGGAGGACTATGACGACAGAATTGATGACCTGGTTGCAAAGCTTGCTAAGAAGGAAGAGAGTTATTACAGCAAATTCTCAGCCCTGGAAACCATGCTTAACAAAATGAATCAGCAAAGTTCGTGGATCCTCAGTCAATTTGGGGGCGGCGCATAATCATAAGGCGGCTGCGTGCTAAGTTTATATACCACCAGTGTAGCGGGAGGTTTATTCATGATTGCATATAATGCATATAACCAGTACAAGGAAAACACCATTAACACATCCAGCCCTGAAGAGCTTACTCTGATGCTCTATAACGGCTTGGTCAAGTTTATCATGCGGGGCATTGACTGCATTGACAAGCATAATGTTCAGGATGCGCATAATAATATCATCAGGGCACAGGACATCATCAAGGAGTTCATGAATACCCTGGACATGCAATTCGAGGTGTCTAAAAGTCTTTATGCCATTTACGATTATCTTCTCAACAGACTGGTGGAGGCTAATATTGCCAAGGATAAAAGCATTCTGGAGGAGGTCCTGGGCTTTGCCAAGGTCCTGAGGGACACCTGGGAGCAGGCCATGAAGGCTGCCAAGGTTCAGGCCAAGAGACCCGAAGTGGCTTCACTCTGATAGGACGTAAATATGGAAGCTGCTGAAATTGTTCAGAAACTGAATGAAATAAGCCTCAAAAAGCTTGAACTGATCAGGGAGATACTTCTGTATACCCGCAGCGAGAGGGATGCGCTTACCTCCGATAGATTGGACGATATGCAAACCCTGCTCGATGAGAAGCAACTGCGGATGGATGCGGTGGACAAGCTTGATGAGCAGTTTGCTCTGCTTACCGACAGACTCAAAAGCAGTCTGTCCCTGTCCTCCCTGGAGGAGCTGCCCAGGCATCATCTCCCCGGTGTGAAAGAGCTTAAGGAGGTTGTAGGCCAAATTCATCAGCTCCTTGGAGAGATCAAGGAGCTTGAGGATGAGAACATCGCTTTGGTCAAGGCCGAGATGCAGGACACCAGGGATAAGATCAAACAGGCCGAGAACTTTAAGCGTGTGAGAGGGGCTTATAAGCCCGTCAACGGCAATACACCATCATATTTTTTTGATACCAAGAAGTAAAGGGGAAGCTCCATGGCGACTATTGAATGTGCCAGATGTCACAGATATTTTGAGAGAGTGGCCTTTGAGGCTGTTTGTCCCCGATGCTTTCCCATTGAGGAGCAGGAATTCGCCAGGATAAAGGAATTCCTGACCAATCATCCGGGTGCCAGCACCAATGAGGTAATGCGTGAACTCAATGTGGATTTGAAATCCATAAAACGCTATCTTAAGGAAGAACGTCTGGAGATTGTGGGGGACAATAAGGGCTTTATCAAGTGTGAGCTTTGCGGCAAGGCCATTAACAGCGGCAGATTCTGCGATGGCTGCTATAAGGAGGGGCAAGCCCTTCGGCATAAGGAAGAGGGTGCCGTCAAAAGCGCCTACATAAAATCGGCAGAGCATACAACCAAAGGCATACGATTCAGAGATAATAAAGATAAGAAGGGGTAGAGCAGGAGCTCTGCCCCTTTTAATATTAAGTCAATCATTTCTTGAGGCTATAGAATTCAAAAAATTTGGCCCGTCTTTGGAGCAGCTCCTCGAAACGACCTGCCTCCGCAATGGTGCCATTCTCCATGTAGATAATCTGATCATAGCGACCCAGCAGATCCTCATTAAGATGATGGGTTATGGTTATCAGGGTGAGGTTATTCATATCAAGCAGCCTGCTCTCAATATCGTAGGCCGTCTGCCTGTCGACGGAGGAGGTGCCCTCATCCAGTATGAGAATGGGCTTTTTGCGAATCAGTGCTCTTGCCACGGCGATACGCTGACGCTGCCCGCCTGAAAGATTTGCCCCGTTTTCTCCCACCTGTGACTTTATGCCATGGGGCATCTTGTCAAGGAATTGCAAAACACCGCTTGCTTTAAGCGCACCTTCCATTTCTTCCTGGCTGAAGGTATTGCAGAGTTCAATGTTCTGCTGGATACTGTCGTCAAACATATAGATATTCTGATGGATTACGGAGATCATGCTCTGCAGCTTATCAATGTCAAGCGCCTTAAGTTCAGTGCCGTCGTATAGAATACTTCCGTCATAGAGCGGATAGTTTCCGCACAGGAGCCTGACAAGTGTTGATTTGCCGCATCCGCTCTGTCCCACAATGGCGTATTTCTTGTTCTTATGTAAGACGATATTGGTATTGGCAAGAACGGGACGATCGGCCTCATAGGAAAAGGCCAGATCACGGATTTCAATATTGTTTTCAAAGGAAGGCGTCAAGCTTCCGGCAAAGGATGTATCAGTATATTCAGCAAACTGGTTGATGCGATCAATGACGGGCTTGATGCTTCCGATTTTGGGCACATTTTCAACAGCTTTCTGGTAAACAGGGATAATTGCTTGGAGAGCCTATCCTGCCTTGTCTGCAGGGACTTTCCCAAAAGGCCGGGAATCAGGAGCATGAAAATGACACAACCTGCAAGGATTAAAGTGATCAGCGGGTTAATCTCAAAAAGCAGAATGAGAGAGACAATGAATATCACTCCATACTGCACTATCAGCAGCAAAGGCGCGATATAGTTTGCTTCAATTAAGTTGATATCATTGGTGAAGGCTGAGATGTAGTCCGAGGTATTCACACTGTTGAAGTCAGGGGTGTTTCTGCGGAGTATGCCCTGAAAGGCTTTTTGCCGCAGCAGGATGGTCAGATTTCGGATCAGTTTTTTACTGCTCAAGGAGTAGGCATAGCTCAGACACCCCAATAGGACAAGATAGATAACAGAAGTGACAAGAACCCTGAAAAAGGCAGACCTGTCACCGCTCATAGCCGCATCTATGATCCTTTGAAGGAATTTTGCAATAAATACGGCTGCTGCGGCATAAATGACGTTGAGCAGCAAGGTCAAAGCCAATAAAAGCTTGTTTTTCGTAAGGTATTGCTTCATAACCCACCTCCAAAAAAGTTAGATATACATCTAATAAGTACGAAATTTATAATACATAAAAATTAGTAATATGTCAACCATATTAGAAGAATATCTAACACTTAAACATAAAACATCCCGGCAGAACCGGGATGTTTTGGTGATTATTAAAGTAATATCTTTTCAAGCACTGAAATCATATCCCTGAGATTGTCCTTTTCCAGGTGATAGTAGACCTTGCCCTCCTTTTTTTCAATGCCCACAAATCCGCAGTTCAGCAAAACACCCAGATGATGGGACATGGTGGCCGCTGTCAGCCCTAATTGCTGAGCTATCTCCAGATTGTATTTGGGACTGACCTTTAAGGAGGTGAGAATCTCCAGCTTGCTTCTGTCGCTCAAGGCCTTAAGCTTCATTAGCAGCAGTTCCTTTTCCTGAACGAGGGATTTCTCCTTGCTCAGGGCCTTGGCGCAAAGAAGGCCGTAATAGCAGCCTGATTCCAGGATTATCTGCGATATTGGATAGACCAGGGTAGGATGGATGGCGGTATTGGTGGACACCTTGCGCTTAAGCTCAAAAAAGGCCTGATCATTCTGTTTACGCATCCATTGATCATATTGCTGCATAAGCCTTCCCAGGGGCTTTGATACACT
>Ga0116192_1001104_pt1 | contig 19320 bp, 14 predicted proteins | sample AD_UKC113_MetaG_FD_89876 | JGI IMG/M metagenome (GOLD analysis project Ga0116192, IMG submission 89876) | Active sludge microbial communities of municipal wastewater-treating anaerobic digesters from Hong Kong - AD_UKC113_MetaG | ecosystem: Engineered > Bioreactor > Anaerobic > Digestate... | reverse complement strand
TAACTCTTGAAGAAGCGCTCGAAACTACCAAAATACATTCCGTAGCCGGTTTGGTTCCCTCCGGCCAGGGCATTGTAGCCACTCGGCCGTTCCGGTCGCCCCACCACACGATTTCCGATGCCGCATTGGTCGGCGGTGGTAAATTTCCCCGCCCCGGTGAAGTCAGTTTAAGTCATCACGGTGTTCTTTTCCTCGATGAATTACCCGAATTTAAAAAAAATGTCCTCGAAGTAATGCGTCAGCCGCTTGAAAATGGGTACGTAACCATCTCGCGGGCGCTACTCTCTTTAACCTACCCGGCTTCCTTTATGCTGGTTGCCGCGATGAATCCCTGCCCTTGCGGCTATGCCACCGATCCTCATCATCAATGCACCTGTACTCCCCAACAAGTCCAGAAATATATGGCGCGTATTTCCGGTCCATTACTAGACCGAATTGACATTCATATAGAAGTTCCCGCCGTTAAATTTTCCGATCTGTCAGCGAAAGCGCCCGGCGAACCTTCCGAAATTATCCGGGAACGTGTGCAAGCCGCCCGCCTAAAACAAACCGCACGTTTTGCCGGAATCAAGGGTGTCTTTGCTAATGCGCATATGGAATCACGCTTGATCCGAAGATTCTGTCAAATTGATCAAACCTGTGAAGATCTCTTGCGCAACGCCATTAATAAGCTGGGATTAAGCGCCAGAGCCTACGATCGGATTCTTAAAGTATCCCGAACAATCGCCGACCTAAGCAATTCCGAAAAAATTTTACCCGAACACATCAGCGAAGCTATTCAATACCGCAGTCTGGATCGCCATCTGTGGTTATAAAATTTACTAAATGTTTTGGGACAATTTGGCTTTCAGATCATTAATCTGACGAGCAAAAACCGAGTCGCTTTGTAGGCGCTCTTCCACCCAGCGGCAAGCGTGTACTACTGTCGAATGATCGCGACCGCCGAAATATAAACCGATGGTTTTTAGGGATAGATCGGTGAACTCTCGCGTTAAATACATTGCAATCATACGCGCCTCAGCCACTTCTTTGGTACGCCCCTTCCCAACCATAGAATCCAGATTTATCTTATAAACAGTACTCACCGTACTTTGAACACTCTCTATTGATAACACCGATGAGTGACGAGTTCCCAGAATCTCCCGCATTACTCGTTGAGTAAGATTAATATCTATATCCACTTGCAATAACGATGAATAAGCTAAAAGCCGAATCAAAGCTCCTTCCAGTTCCCTAATATTCGAACGAATATTGGCTGATAAATATTCAATTACTTCATAGGGAATGTCCAATCCGTCATCGTTAGCTTTCTTCTGCAAAATGGCAATCCTGGTCTCTAAATCCGGCGGCTGAATATCAACGGTTAAGCTGGACTGAAAGCGTGATAAGAGACGTTCCTGCAAACCGCGCAGCTCCATTGGTGGCTTGTCAGTTGTTAATACAATCTGCTTATGCCTTTGATATAAGTCATTAAAAATGTGGAAAAATTGTTCCTGCGTTTGTTCTTTATTTTGAAAAAATTGGATGTCGTCGAGGAGAAGCATATCAATACTGCGATAAGAACGAGAAAATTCAGTCGTCTTGTTGTTCTGAATTGCCGCAATGAAATCCAAAGTGAAGGTATCACTGGAAACATAGACTACTTTCTTGGCTCTGCCATTATTAAGAGCTTCATTACCAATGGCTTGAAGTAAATGGGTTTTCCCCAGACCGGTACCGCCATAAATTACCAGCGGATTAAAAGAGGTTCGCCCTGGCGCACTGGCTACCGCCATTGCGGCGGCTCGCGCAAATTGGTTAGAAGCGCCTTCAACGAACGTATCGAAAACATAACGCTCATTTAAGCGGGTGCCTTGCTCCCGTCCCCCAGCGATAAAATCCGGCTCAGCTACCGGAGTAACCCCGCTCCCTCGTTTAGAAACTGAGAGCGTTCCGGCTGGCTGTTCCAACTCCTCACCCAATAAAATAGTATAACTTACATTGAAACCGTTACCGGTTACCTCCTTAAGCGCCTTAAGAATCATTTCCCGATAGTGATTGTCAACCCAATCATAAAAAAATTTATTAGGGACCTGTAAAATTAGAGTATCATCGGCAAGCGATATGGCTTTCATCGGAGCAAACCAAGTTTCAAAGGTCTGCTGAGGAATCTTTTTACGCACATATTCCAAGCAATTATTCCAAACATCACTGCAAATCAATGAATTAGGCATAAAAAACGAATCCTAAATAGAAGTTATCAACATAAATACAAGGCATTTAAACACCATTTATATAAACCGTTTAGCATCCAGCCCCCACTCAAATTGTAAATTATATTGAGAGATATTCCGACGCGTCTGCTATCGAGCCCACGAGAATAATCACCCTAAGATTCACAAAATTAAGAGCTCCACTCAAATTTAAACCTTCAACGACAGATAATTTAAAAACAATAAGAGCACCACCCAATATTAACAAGTTATCAACATCGCAATTTCAACTCACATAATAAGGTAATCGCTTGCGACTAATTAGCAAGAAAAAGTTTGAAATAAAACAAAACATTGTCGCGCCATCTTTGGTAAATCATTGTAATAAAGCATATTAAAAAAATAAATATTTTCTCGACAATAAATAGGCGATAGTTTAGCGGCTAACAATAATTAAAATTACCGAAAGCAAAAATTCATTATTGATTTTTTGGAAATTATAGTATAACATCAACTTGAATCGCTCTTTGAAGGAAAGGAGAGTATAATGAAAACTTTGAAAATATCCGTAATTATTGTTTTTTCTTGTTTGATTCTTTGCTAATGGCTGATAACTGGGCAATTGTTGGTCAGTTGAATGAAGGTCGGGATTCTGAATTTGCTTCAGCTCTTTTGCCTGATGGCACCGACCGTGTCGGTGCACACAAAACGGCATCAATCCCGCAGCGAAGCGTGGCGGGGTTGATGCATGCACCGACATGGTCGGTGCACTCCAAAACACAAAACACTCCAAAGTAAAAAAATGGAGGTATAAAATGAAAAAGATAGTATTGATTGTTTTGTTTTGCTTTATCCTATTCCCGGTTATAACTTCAGCGGGAACATGGCAATGGACTGGGAATCTTAATCAGGCTAGAACAGAACATCGGGCTATTTTATTAGCTGATGGTAAGGTTTTAGTTGTTGGCGGTTCTGGCCCCGGCTCAGTTGGAGCTTTATCTTTCTCTGAAATTTATGATTTGGAAACTGAAACCTGGTCTCTAACTGATCCTCTAAACATAGCCAGATATTGTTTTAGTTTAGTCAAACTTTTAAACAACAAAGCGCTGGTTATCGGAGGATCTGTTCTAAATGTAGGATGTGTCCCTGACTGTGAGCTTTTTGATTTAGAAGATGAGAACTGGTCTTTCACTGGTCCGCTAAATATAGCTAGAGGCTGGGATGTTCCTTATTGTGCTACAGTCCTTTTACCTGAGGGAGAAGTCTTGGTGATTAATGGGTTCACAATAGGCGGAGTTACGACGAAAACCTGTGAAATATATAACCCAGAAACAGAAGTTTGGAGATTAGCTAATCCAAGTCAGCAGGGTCACCCAGTTATCTTGGGTGGAATGCTTTCTAATGGTTTAATTTTATCTTTTCATTCTTATCCGAGTGGTTCTCAGGGACCATCAGCTGAGCTCTATGACCAAGAAACAGAAGAATGGACTTATACTGGCAAACCTGTTATAGAAAGGGTAGACGCCGTTGGAACAATAATCCCCTCTGGTTTTCTTTTGGTCGGAGGATTATGGAAAGGACAACATTTTAAGTCAGCTGAACTTTATGACCAAGAAACTGGTCAGTGGAGTTTAACTGACTCTCTTAAAACAGATGCTGGCCGATTAAGAGGTACAGCCACGCTTCTACCTAATAATAAGGTATTAATCATCGGTGGATGCAAAGAGAGAGCCATAGAAATCACTCCCTCTGAATTGTATGATCTTAAAACTAAAAAGTTCCAAGAAGAAGCGCCAATGCTATACGAAGGGCCGCGGGGAGGAAGAATAAATCATCAAGCAACTCTTCTCCAAGATGGGCGAGTACTGGTCACTGGCGGAAAATGGAGTGGTTGCTATCTTAAAACCTGCCAGCTCTATTCCTGGAATTCAGCGCCGACGGCTCAGATTAGCGGGTCAAACTCTGGCTATGCGGGCGACACACTTACTTTTTCCATCCAAGTTAGCGACGCTGAAACTGACTCAGTTTCAGTCCGGATTAGTTGGGGAGATGGCGATACGACTGATTGGTCTAATTTTCAGCCAAACGGAAGTGAGTTTGTTTTCAGTCATACTTGGGACGAACCGGGTGAATACGTTATAAAAGTTCAAACTCGAGATATCTGGGCTATGTGGACCCCTCCATCTTTTCCTTCCTCGCTTCAAGAAGTAACTCATATCCACAATTCTTTAAGTAATTGGCAGAATCTTTCAAGGGTGGCCATTAATCCAGTAGGAATTGAAAATGAACAAATTCCGCTAACTTTCAATCTTTTCCAGAATTATCCCAATCCTTTTAATTCTTCGACTTGTATTTCTTATCAAATTCCTCAAGATAGTTGGGTAAAATTATCTGTTTTTAATCTCTTGGGCCAAGAAGTTGATGTTTTGGTCAATGAATTTCAAAGAGCAAATGAATATGTGGTTAACTGGCAACCGAAAAATCTTTGTTCTGGGATATATATTTATCAGCTTTCCATTGAATCGAAAGGTTTCAAGAGAACATTGAAGAAAAAGTTGGTGATGATGGAGTAAAGGAATTATGGAGTGCATCAATCCCGCAGCGAAGCGTGGCGGGGGTCGGTGCACTCCAAAGGGGCACTCCAAAGCTAAACTCCACATTTTATTTCTCACATTGATAATAAGGTCAAAAAAGTTAAATTAGGCGGGTTTTTAATTAACAATGAGGAAATATGAAAAGAACTTATCAGCCCAGCAACCGTAAAAGAAAAAACGATCACGGTTTTAGAAAAAGGATGAGCACCAATAGTGGCAGAAAAGTCATCGCCAGAAGACGAGCTAAAGGACGTAAGGTCCTATCGGCCTAATTTGCCCCGTCGTGAACGACTCGCTAACTGGGGTCAACGTGTCCAAATCATCCATAATGGAAAACCGCTAAAATATGATTGCCTTTACATTTCCATCTTACCCCAAGATGATTGGAAATTATCAATCGTGATAAAAAAAGAATGCGGGAATGCCGTTCAAAGGAATTTATACAAACGTAAAATCAGGGAGGCTTTCCGTCTCTGCAAACCCTATTGTAAACGACCGGCGGCAATCGCCGTTACTGTTTTTAAAAAACCTGATAATTTGCAGGTAAACACATTATCAGAAATTCTGATAAACAACCTAAATTTATAAACGGAATGAAAATATTTAACACCTTGATTATTTTAATCATAAAAACATATCGCTTGCTTCTCTCACCCCTTTTTCCCAACACTTGCCGTTTTACGCCAACTTGTTCTCAATATGCTTTAGAAGCCTTTAAGAAATTCAACTTTTTTAAGGCTTCTTGGCTTTCGCTCACCAGAATACTTAAATGCCATCCTTATCATACAGGAGGTTATGATCCCCTCCCAACTCCAAAGGAATAAAAATGGATAGAAAATCACTAATCGGCTTTGTTCTCATATTTGTCATAATTTTGACAATGCCCTACTATTTTAAAATAATTTCGAAAAATTCACCCGAGGTCACTCAAGAAAAAGTCATAGAAAAAACACCAGAAAGCGTTATTTCTGAAACGATTCCAGCGAAATTATCCGAATCCCATCCCTCAAGCGAAGTGCAACGCCCGGCTTCTTTAGGAAGTGAAAAACCTGATACGCTCACAATCGAAAATGATCTTTATCGTCTTAAAATATCCTCGCGTGGAGGCGGCACTATCACCAGCGTCGTCTTAAAAAACTACAATAAAATCATCGGACGTGATACAAGTCTGGTCGAAATGATTCCGCCTTTTGAGGCAAAGCGGCTTTTTATTAAATACATAAAAAGTAATGGGGATTCGGTGACCATTGATCAAAATTTTAGAATTTTTACTGAACAACAAGAAACCAGTAAAAACTATTATAAAATTTCCGATGGCGATAGTATTATTATTCAGTTTCAATTGCCAGAGGGCGATAATATTATCGTTTCGAGAACCTTTGTCTTTTACGGTGATAAATACATTATAAACTCGTACAATGATCTCGGTGGAATCCTCGATGAAATGGCTTCTGATAAATATGACCTGGTCTGGGAAGGCGGAATAGCCTATACTGAATCTATGATCAAAGAAGACGTCTCCTATTCACGGGCTTCCGCCTGCGGGGGTGGCGAAACCGAAAATCTCGATGTAAAACCGGGTAAAACTGGATCAGCTAGCTTGGTGGGTGCAACCTATTGGACGGCTATAAAAACCAAGTATTTTGTCGCCGCCCTGATACCTCATCAGCCCGCTGAAGGTTATCGCCTAACTGGCTTAGGGGTTCCATTACAAGGCAAAGACTTCCAAAAAATATTCAATATGTATCTGACTTTGAACGCTTCCTCAGAAAATGCGGTAAAGATTTATCTGGGACCACTTGACTATAGCATAATTAAAGGCTTGGCTCCTAATTTCGAACACTTGATGAACTTTGGGTTTAGTTTAATTAGGCCTATCAGTAAAGGAATCTTATGGCTGTTCACCAAGATGCACCTTTTTATTCCTAACTATGGCTGGGTATTAATCATTTTTTCTGTTTTGTTAAAAATCGTCCTCACCCCTTTAACAAACAGCTCCACTCGCTCAATGAAAGAAATGCAAAATATTCAACCGCAGTTAAACGCTCTTCAGGAAAAATACGCTTCCGATCCTCAACGCCTTAATAATGAACGCCTTAAGTTGATGCGCGAGCATAATGTCAATCCCATGGGAGGCTGTTTGCCACTTCTGCTTCAGATGCCGATTCTATGGGCGCTTTTCATAGTTTTTCGCACCACGATAGAATTGCGGCAGGCACCTTTTATTCTTTGGATCACCGATTTATCCGCACCGGACACAATTTTCACCTTACCATTTTCAATTCCTATTTATGGTAGTCAGGTAAATGTTTTGCCTTTTATTATGGCAATTTCGCAGTTGGTTCAGCAAAAAATCTCCGGTGCTTCTGGCGGCAAACAGCAGAAAGTGATGATGTACTTTATGACTATCTTCTTTTTCTTTTTATTTAATCAGTTTCCGTCCGGTTTAAATTTGTACTATACTCTTTATAATATTCTCTCGATTATTCAGCAAAAATATTTTCCACCCAAACCAAAACCCAAGAAACCCCGCAAAACCAATTCTCAAAGACTGCGCCAATACCAAACAAAGATGCGCCGTCGCTGAATGAATTCTACTGAGAATAATGTCAACCGAAAATACAATAGTTGCCCTTTCAACTCCTCCCGGGCGTGGAGCGCTGGCAGTGGTACGTCTTTCCGGTCCAAAATCACCGGATATTGTTCATAAATTAACCAAAACCACCACCCAACTAAAACCACGAGTTGCTCAGCATCTCAATTTATACAAAAACGGCGAGTTGCTTGATGATGCTGTGATAATCTATTATAAAGCCCCAACGTCCTATACTGGCGAAGATTTAGTCGAAATCAGCTGTCATGGAAGCCCTTTCATTGTCAACCAACTGATTGAATTATGCCTCAGGTATGGTGCCAGATTGGCTCAACCCGGAGAATTCACGCGACGCGCGTTTCTCAACGGTAAGTTCGATCTGACTCAAGCCGAAGCCGTAGCCGATTTAGTTTTCTCTCAAACCCAAGCGTCTCACCAAGCCGCAATTAAATCACTGGAAGGAACAATCGGAAAGGAATTCGCTGAACTTCGGAGTAAAATCATCGAGCTAATAACTATTCTTGAATTAGAATTAGACTTTTCAGATCATGAAATAGATACGATTCCACCGCACGAATTGTCGAAATCAATTGATAACATATTGAAAATTAACAGCAAACTACTAAAATCCTATTCTTGCGGTAAAATACTAAAGCAAGGCGCCTTGGTGCCAATTATTGGGCCGCCTAATAGCGGAAAGTCGAGCTTGTTAAATGCCTTTTTAAACGAAGAACGCGCAATCGTTACGCCTTATCCGGGAACGACTAGAGATTCACTCGAACAAGCAATCCAAGCCGGTGGCTATATGATTAGACTACTTGACACGGCCGGTATCCGCAAAACCAAAAACCCAATAGAAAAAATAGGCATAGACCGCACTAAGAAAAATATCAAGACAGGCGATATTATCTTGTTCGTTATTGATGCTACTCAACCAATTAAAAGAGAATGGTTAGAGTATTACAATTCTAAAAATACTATCGTTGTGATCAATAAAATTGATATCGCCCCCCAAAAAAGCCTGACAAAGTATGAAAAGCATTTCTCTCAATATCACCATATATTTATATCGGCAAAGAAACGCCAGGGAATCCACAAACTAACCGAGATGATCGTTGATTCAATCTCGCAACAAATTAGCAACGCCGACAGCCTCATCATCACCAATCAGCGTCATGCTACCGGTCTGAGGACGGCAAAAAAATATTTGTTTTCTGCCCAGAAACACATTAGGCAAAGTCTAGCTCCGGAGATGATCATCGCCGATTTACGGATGGCGCTCAATGAATATGACAAAATTCTGGGAAAAACCTCTAATGATGAAATATTGAACAATATTTTCCAGCATTTTTGCATCGGCAAATAGTAGTTTCACATGAAACATTTAGACTTTGACATCACTGTTGTGGGTGGCGGACACGCCGGAATAGAAGCGGCATTGGCGGCAGCTCGTTTGGGACTTTCTACTTTACTGGTCACCCAAAATATTTCTACCATTGGTAGAATGTCGTGTAATCCATCGATCGGAGGTTTAGCAAAAGGTCACCTCGTCGCTGAAATTGATGCTCTCGGCGGCGAAATGGCAAAATTGATTGACCGGACTGGAATCCAATTCAAAATGCTAAACAAGTCTAAGGGAAGAGCGGTTTGGTCGCCGCGCGCTCAAGCCGATAAAATTCACTACTCGTTGTTGGCGAGGAACACTTTATCAAATCAAGACCGGCTCACCATTCTCGAAGATACTGCCAATAGCTTGATAGTTGATAAGCAGACCATTAAAGGCATTCATTTAATTCATAACGGCGACATATTTTGCCAGGCCGTAATTTTAACTTGCGGCACTTTCCTCAATGGATTAATCCACGTCGGACTACAACAATTCCATGGCGGGCGAATTGATGAAGAACCGGTCTCCGGCCTTACAGAAGACCTTGCCAGATATAATATCCTTTCTGGACGTCTTAAGACTGGTACACCACCCAGGGTCTCGGCCGAATCTATAGATTTTTCTAGGACAATGCCCCAATATGGAGATCAAGATCCGATTCCGTTTTCTTTTAGCACCCAAAATTTCTCGCCACCTAATATTCCTTGTTTTTTAACCCGCACAAACACCGTTACCCACAATTTCATTTTGAACAATCTGGATCGTTCACCGCTTTATTCTGGCATAATTAAAGGAATTGGTCCGCGTTATTGTCCCAGCATAGAGGACAAGTGTGTTCGCTTTAAAGAGCGCACATCTCACCAAATATTTTTAGAACCAGAGTGGAAAAATAGCAACGAATATTACGTAAACGGTTTTTCGACCAGCCTGCCAATTGACGTTCAAATGAAGGCATTAAGAACAGTGCCAGGTCTCGAAAAAGCGGAGTTTATCAAGCCGGGCTATGCCGTTGAGTACGACTTTTTCCCTTCTTACCAAATTAAAGATACTCTCGAAACCAAGTCACTCAACGGACTTTATATAGCGGGCCAAATTAATGGCACTTCCGGCTACGAAGAAGCGGCCGCTCTGGGATTAATGGCCAGTATCAACGCCGCCCTTTCCATCCAAGGTCGCGAACCATTTGTTTTGCAAAGGCACGAAGCCTATATCGGGGTTCTCATTGATGATTTAATTACCAAAAGTCCCAATGAGCCCTACCGAATGTTTACCTCGAGCGCCGAGCACCGCTTGATGCTACGTTTTGATAATGCCGATCGCCGACTTGCCCGAAAAGGATATGAAGTCGGTCTATTGCCGCGAGAGACTTACGAATCAACCCAACATAAGATAGAAGTTATTGAGGATATTATATCCTTTTTATCTTCAACCAATATTTCTCCCGAAGCGGCTAAAGTCATATTACCTAATAATGAAGCCCGTTCCATTGGTGGCAATCTCTCTTTATATAAATTGCTTTGCCGTCCGGATGTTGCGCTCGCTTCGCTCGTTCCTTTTTTATCATCTGAAATAAAAAATAAGATTGCTCACTTTCCCAAGATTATTGAGGAGATTGAGTGTGACGTCAAATATGCTGGTTATATTAAACACAGTCAAGCCTTAATCGAATCAATGTCAAAAAATGAAAATATTAAGATTCCCCCTGATTTCGATTATTCTGCGGTTCGATCTTTAACTAACGAGGCGCGTGAAAAGCTGATTCGCTTCCGCCCGCAAACACTTGGACAGGCTTCTCGAATTCCGGGTGTCTCTCCAGCAGACGTCGCGGCGTTGTTTTTCCTCCTTCATAAGCATTCTGGTTTAACGTGAAACATTTAGACGACCGTATAGAAAATTTAGTCTCTACCTTTTCCGAATGTCCATCTTTTCTTAATGCCGTTAAGGCTTTTTATCGCTCTAACGCTGGGTTTACCGTTGCGGGATTATCCGGTTTTGCAACTGCGCTTTTTCTCTATTCTTTTTATAAAAAAATTGACCAGCCAATTTTATTAATTACCAATGATTCCAATGAAGCGGAATACATAAGAGATGATTTGGAGCTGTTTAATCTCGACGACTCGGTATGCTATCTGCCGGAGCCGCCGAATTCTTCCTTCCTATTTTCTGATACGGAATCGCTCAATGCTTACTTCACTAACGATACCCTTCAAAAACTATCCACCGGACAAAATACGATCATTGTAGCTACTTTATCTTCGCTTAAAAGTAAATTCCCGCTTTCTGATGATTTCAATAAGCTTAAACGCACCTATCACGTCAACGAAATAGTCAATCGCGACGCTTTTATCGAATATCTTGTTCATCTCGGTTATACCATAGCACCAACAGTGGAAAGTCCATTTGAATACTGCATCAAGGGTGGAATTATTGATTTTTATCCTCCAGAATCTCTGCATCCCTATCGAATAGAATTTTTCGGGGATAAGATCGAATCTATTCGCACTTTTAATCCTGACACTCAGCTCTCGATTTGCAATCTATCATCCTTCACAGTACAAGCTCCGGCGCATTCATCGCTAGATAATCAAAACTCTACTAATATTTTTTCTTACCTTAAAAAAGACACCGTGGTTTTTTGCCTTCATGCTGAAAAACTTATGGATACAGATGAAAAAAACACGACTGATATATTTACTTATCTATCATCATACAAGTTAATTAATCATTACGACTTACTTGCTTCAGATGTTGATTTCCGGGTGAATCCTCAACCGCAAACCAATTCAATTAAAGCTTTTAGAGAACATTTATTGACAGTTCTCTCTGTCCAGCCAGATGCCAAAATCTCGTTGTTTTGTGCTAATTCTATGCAGGTGGAACGTCTTAAGGAATTATTGGATTTGGCAATATTGAACTACTTTGATTTTTCTATCTCGGCGGGGGCAGAACTACCCGAAGCAAAGTTGTATTTTTATACCGATCACCAAATTTTCAAGCGCGAACGACGGATAAATTTTTTCAAAAAGTATTCCCCAGACTTTCCTGTTGAACAATTCAGTCCGCACGAAATATCTCTCGGCGATTTAATGGTTCATATTAATTATGGAGTTGGCCGCTTCGCTGGATTGGATAAAATTGCGGCTTTTGGTTCGATCCGCGAATGTCTTTGCCTGGAATATTCTGGCGGAGATAAAGTATTTGTACCACTTGAGAAGCTTAACTATATTCAGAAATATACCGGAAACCTTCAGAATCCGCCACCTCTCAATAAACTTGGTACGACGGAATGGGAACGCACCAAATTAAAAACACAACGGGCTATTGATGAAATTTCGAAAGATTTAGTTGAACTTTACGCCAAAAGGATAAGCGCGCCCGGCTATGCTTTTCCACCAGACAATGAACTGCAATACTTAATGGAATCGGAATTTTTATATGAAGAAACTCCCGACCAGCTGACTGCTATTCAAGCCGTTAAAGAGGATATGGAGAAACCTCGTCCAATGGATCGGCTTTTGTGTGGCGACGTGGGTTTTGGAAAAACCGAAGTAGCCATCCGGGCTTCTTTCAAGGCGGTATCCGCGTCCAAGCAGGTAGCGGTATTGGTACCAACCACTATTCTGGCTGATCAACACTTTGCTGTTTTCAGCCAGCGGCTTCAAAAATATCCGATAAGAATTGCACTTTTATCGCGATTCGTATCCCGCAAAATGCAGTCACAGATTATTCGTGATCTTGCCGCGGGAAAGATTGATATTGTCATTGGTACTCACCGACTACTGTCAAAAGATGTTAGTTTTAAAGATCTTGGCTTATTAGTTATAGATGAAGAACATCGCTTTGGCGTCAAAGACAAAGAACGAATTAAATTTTTACGCGAATCGGTAGATATTCTGGCTTTATCGGCTACCCCGATCCCGCGTTCTTTAAATTTTTCTTTGATTGGAGTACGCGACTTTTCTGTTATCAACACCCCTCCAATCTCTCGCTTGCCAGTAATAACCGAAGTCATCACTTTCGATATGAATATTATTAAAAAGGCTATCTTGCGGGAGATTAATCGTGGCGGTCAGGTCTTTTTTGTGCATAACGACATCAAATCTATTGCCGCTCTCAGTCATAAACTTGCTCTGGCTCTACCAGAAATCAGCGTAGATTATGTCCATGGTCAAATGAATGAAAGAGAACTCGAAAAGACTATGTCGGCTTTCATTAACAATGAAATCAATTTACTGGTTACCACTACCATTATAGAATCAGGCATTGACATTCCCAACGCTAATACAATTTTTATTAATCAAGCTCATCATTTTGGTCTGGCTCAATTATATCAATTACGCGGTCGGGTTGGCAGGAGTAGTCGTCGGGCTTACGCTTACTTGATTGTTCCCGAACCGTCTCGCATTAAACCGGACGCCCTTAGAAAACTCCAGACTATTAAAAAACATACCGCACTCGGTTCCGGTTATAGTGTGGCGCTTCAAGATCTCGAAATACGCGGTGCGGGAAACCTTCTGGGTACCTCGCAAAGCGGCAATAATATAGCGGCGATCGGGTATGAGCTCTATATGAAATTTTTGCGCGAGGCGCTTGATGAGATCAAATCAACCCAGCCCGCTTACCCAGAAAAATTAAAATTGGAAACTGAAGTTTTTTGTCCACTTCCAGCCTATTTTCCTGACAGTTATATTTCCGATTCTTCGGCACGTTTAGAATATTATCGCCAACTAACACTGGCGGATGAATTGTCTACTGTAGATGTAATCTCAGGACAAATCCGAGATATTTATGGAAAGTTACCGTCTGAGGCAACGACTCTTTTTAATATCAGCAAGATACGGCTCCTCGCTTCATCACTTGGAATAAAAAAAGTCAATATTGCCGAAAAATCAACCGGCTTTATCTGGGACGAATCTTTTATACCGCCAGCCGAAACCGATCTCATCCAAACCATCCAAAAGACCGCTTCTGATTTGGGTTTGTCTTATAAGTTTAATCCTTACAATACCTTATATTTAACCGTTTATTTAAAAAGTAATTTTGATTTTGATAAAATTACTCGCTTCTTGAATCTGCTTCGTAACACCCTTAACTTATAGTATCTTTTTAGGAGTGTAAAAAGTTATGAAAATGTATTCTTATTCTAAAAATGTAGGTTTTGGGCTAGAACTAAATCTCCGTTTGATTGTTAAAGCATAGATTTTAGTTTGTTTATGATAGGTAACTTAGCTTGGGAGGTATAAAATTGCGCAAGGACATTTTATTAATGATATTCATTTTTCTCTGGGCGGCTTGTGGCAATCATAAAGAAGATTATATCGCGCGCGTCGGAAATACTTATTTAACCAATGAAGACTTAACCCGAATGTTACCCGACGGTGGCTTATCAAAAGATATTGATAAAAATTACTTAAACTCTGTTGTTTCCAACTGGATAAACAAGGAGATACTTTATCAAAAAGCTCGCCAGTATCATTTTGACCGCGAAGAGGGCGTACAAGCCCGGGTGGCGGATTATTATCGTGATTTAACTATAGATTCCTATGTACGTTTTTTCTTACAAACTAATGTAACGATTAGTGAAGACGAAATACGTGATTATTACCTTAAAAATAAAAAAAGTTTTATTCGCGATCGTGAGGAAGCTAAGATCGTTCATGTTCTTGTGCAGGATTTTAACGATGCGCTGGCAATAAAATCTGCTATAACTAGTCGCAATAAGAATGCGCTTGATGCGTTTTATAGTAAGTATAAATTTGAGACCTCTGTCGTTAAGCGAGGCGAATCTTTGGAAGAAATAGATCGTAATATTTTTGAAACTTCTCCTCGTTCGATCATTGGTCCCATTGCATCAAATTATGGTTTTCATATCGTTGAGGTTCTAGCCCGCTATCCTATCGGCTCAACGCGAACTATCGACGAGGTTCGTGATGAAATCTATCAGATATTGACTCAGAAAAAAATCCAAGATCAGTATAACGCACTGGTTGATAGTCTTGTCCGGAATGCTAATTATGAAATAAAAGATGAAAATATTTCCAATTTTTTAAACTCTATAGGCTCTCGATGAAAATTAAGTTGTTTTTTGGTATTATCTTTTTTGCGACCACTCTTTTCGCTCAAACGCTCATTGACGGTATCGCCGCAATTGTCGGCGAGAACATTATCCTCATAAGTGAGGTTGATCAGGTGGCGCGAATCACGGCTTCTCAGATGAATATTGATCCTAACCGCGACGTTGCAAATTTTAATAAAATCAAACGTCATGTTTTAAATTCTTTAATTGATGAGAATGTTATTCTGGAACAAGCCAGAATTGAAACGGTGGAAGTTAAAGATCGCGATGTGGAAAATGCGATTAACCAACGTTTGGATATGCTCATTGAGCAGGTTGGTTCGGTAGAAAATCTCGAATTGTTGATGGGCAGTCCTATCAGTAAAATAAAAAAAGATTACCGTCCGATTTTTAAAAATCAGCTGATCGTCGAGAAAATGCGTTCCGAAAAATTTAGTAAAGTAACCGTCACACGACCTGAGGTGGAGGCTTTTTATCAAACCTACAAGGACAGTATTCCCCCGATTCCTCCATCACTGGATTTTAGTGCAATATTATTCAAAGTCACTCCTGGTCCCGAGGAAGAAATGGCGGCTAAAAAATTAATTGATTCGCTCTATACTTTACTAAAAAATGGGTATGATTTCGAGTATCTGGCTAAAAATTATTCTGAGGATGAGGCTAGTGCTCCTTATGGAGGAGACCTGGGGTATATTAAGCGTGGCGCATTTATTAAGAGTTTTGAAGAGGTGGCTTTTTCACTCTCGCCCGGTGAGATTAGCGACGTAATTAAAACCGATTTCGGCTATCATATCATTCAAATGGTTGACCGAAAAGGTGAAAGTATTAGGGTTCGTCATATCTTGATCAAAATCAAGGTGTCCGACAAAAACTTTGAAGACCGATATCGCTTCGCTGATAGTATTCGCACTATGATTATAAATAATGAAATTTCATTCGATTCTGCTGTAGTAAAATATAGTGACGAACCTAATGCCAAATCCACTTTAGGGCGCATTAGACGCATTCCGCTAAACCAGATTCAAAATACAGATTTTATTAATGTCTTAAGTAATATGAAGGTTGGAGATATTAGTCCGGTTTTTGAGTCTTCGCCCGGATATTATATTTTAAAACTTAATAACGTTTATGATGATAGTTGGCCAACGATAGAAAGATTTGCACTGGAATTTAAAAAGAATCTACTGTATCAAGAGTGGCTAAATAAGCTAAAAGAAGACATCTTTATTGACATCAAGGTAAATTATTAACAGGTTAACACTATTTTAATTATTTGTTAACAAGGTGCATTAGTCTTCCCTTAGATCACGACGACAAATACTTTACCCCAGTTTAAGAACGTTAACAAATTATCAACAATGTATTTTACAATTAACGATCTTCTCAATCATCTAATTTTTACATGTTATTAACAAATTAACATCTTTTATCTAATTACTAATATTTTAATAATTCAAAGTCACTTAAAATGTAAAAATTACTTTTGATTATTTGTTTTAAATTACTTGGAAAAAACAGTATTCTTTGATAAAATCTTGTTATGAAAATATTAAAAGTAAGGAGATAGAATATGCAGTTTTCTGTTAGCCAAAATTTACTACTTAATAATCTAAATAAGGTAGCCAAAGTGACACCCGCCAGAACAACTATGCCGATATTGAATAGTATTCTTTTTATCTTGAAAGATTCTAATTTAACACTAAGAGCTTCCGATATTGAAATTACCTTAAGTACGACTTTTCCAGTGAACGGGCAAGAAGATGGAAGTGTTGTAGTTCCATCTCGACTCATACAAGAAATAGTAGGTGAGATTAGAGAGGGTGAACTGAATTTTAATGCTACTGATAAAGGCGAGATAAAAATTACTGCAGGAAAAGGTAAATATAAAATTATGGGAAGACCGGGTGAAGAATTTCCACCTTTGCCAAGTATTATTAATCAAAATAGTATTTTAGTGAGCAGTAAAATTTTATCGAGAATTATTCAGAAAACGGTGTTTGCGGTTAGTAGAGATGAACTTAAACCATCTTTGACCGGCGTACTTTTTGAAGTCAAAGCTAACGAACTTAGATCGGTAGCGACAGATGGTCACCGGCTGGTATATATTAATAGAAAAGATTTCAGTTCGCCGGATTACGAACGACAGATCATAGTCCCGGTTAAATTTCTCAATCTAATTAATACCTACCTTACCGATGATAATAAGGTTAGTTTAACTATAAGCGACAATCACATAATGATGGAAAGTGATTCAACCCTGATAATTTCCAGAATAATAGACGAACGTTTTCCGGATTATGAAAGTGTTATACCCAAAGATAATGATAAGGAGCTGAAAGCCGATTCAGATTATCTTTCAGCGGTTTTGAAAAGAGTGTCTATATTCTCTAATAAATCAACCCATCAAATATCGCTTAGTTTGAATCGAGAACTATCTAAAATAAGCACGATAGATTTAGAAACAATGTCGTCGGCAGATGAAATCCTCGATGTCGAATATAGTGGCGACGATCTTACAATTGGATTCAATGCCGAATATCTTCGAGAAATCGTTAGGAATATTGATACTCAAAAAGTTATAATGAAATTAAAGACTCCGGTCAGCGCCAGCCTGGTAATCCCGGAGAATCAAGAAGAAAATGAAGATTTAATAATGCTTTTAATGCCGATCAGGCTAAGTGATTAACGCCTCTCTTTATTTTCCGTAAAAGATGATTATTAATGGTATTGAAAAATTTGAGACTTGTAAATTTTAGAAAATATACCGATTCCGTTTTTGTATTTCACGAAAAGACAAATTTTATAAATGGAGATAATGGTAGTGGAAAAACTTCCCTACTCGAAGCCATCCATTATTTATCCCTAACCAAAAGTTTTCGTACGAATAATGACAGCGAAGCGGTTAATTATCAAAGTGATTATTTCAACATCTTTGGTGAGTTTTTAAGCGATAACAATCAGACAATTTTGTTTAATATGAACTATTCTAAAACTGAAGGCCGCAGTTTTTTGATGAATAAAAATAGGGTAAAAAGATACACCGACGTCGTCGGTTGTGCGCCAGTAGTGATATTATCACCAGGATTCCAGAAAATTACGGAAGGCGGTCCAGCCGAACGTCGTAATTTTGTTAATCGGATAATTTCGCAAACCGATCGCAATTACCTGGTAACTTTGATAGAATATCGCCGTAGAATCTCACAAAGAAATGTCGTACTCAACCAGTATCGAGAGAAAAAACGCTGTCGTTATGATGCTTATTTTGAAGCCCAAGACGAAATTTTAGCCAGACTGGGGCAAAAGTTGTTTATTGGACGACAGGCATTTATTGCCGATATGGACTCGATTTTCAAAACAGTCTTTGCGCGAATTACCCATATTGGCGGAACGGTAGGAATTGATCTGAAATATAATATTAAAGCCGACCCGGACAATTTTATTTCTTTGTTTACCAAAAACTTAAGAGAAAGATTCAGCCGCGACTTACTTATCGGGCGAACAACCTGTGGACCTCATTTAGATGAAATTATTATCAATTATAACGGCAGAGATATTCGTCAGATCGGCTCTCAGGGTGAGCATAAGTTAATTCTTATAGCCTTAAAATTGGCTGAAGGAGCGTATATTGAGAGCCACCAAAACGAAAAAATTATATTTTTATTAGATGATCTCTTTGCCTTTTTAGATGGTAAACACTGTCGTAAAATCGTTGAAGAAATCGGTGATAAAAATCAGGTGCTGATTACTTCAACCGATGTCAAAATGTTGCGAAAGTATGGTTTTCTTAATAATCCTGAAAAATATAAAATTTTTAATCTGACTACTGGGGAAGCATAAAGATGGAGTCTCTCGGTACGGCTATTGCCAGAATGCTAAAAATTTATGGCATAGAAAAGCCGGTTCGTCAGAATGAAGTTTTTTTTATCTGGCAAGACATTGTGGGTGAAGTCATTGCCAAGCATGCCATACCAGAAAAAGTTGCCTATAATAAATTATTTGTCAAAGTTGATTCGCCGGTTTGGCGCAATGAATTAAACTTTCGCAAGGAAGAAATATTAAAGCGGATAAACAGTCAAATAAAAAATGCACAGATTAAGGAGATTATCTTAAGGTGAGCGAAATTAAATTTACCGACGCCACAATTGATTACGGGGCTGAAAAAATTACAGTTCTTAAAGGTTTGGATGCAGTCCGAAAGCGACCGGCTATGTACATTGGTGACACCGGCAAACGCGGTTTGCACCACCTTGTATTTGAGGTTATTGATAACTCGATTGATGAGGCATTAGCCGGTTTTTGTAATAAGATTGTGGTAACTGTTCATGAAGATAATTCCGTTAGCGTACTGGACAATGGGCGCGGCATTCCGATTGATATTCATAAAGAAGAAAAGAAATCAGCCCTTGAGGTCGTGATGACCATCCTGCATGCCGGAGGTAAATTTGATAAAGGTTCCTATAAGGTTTCCGGTGGACTGC
>Ga0116192_1001103_pt1 | contig 19327 bp, 14 predicted proteins | sample AD_UKC113_MetaG_FD_89876 | JGI IMG/M metagenome (GOLD analysis project Ga0116192, IMG submission 89876) | Active sludge microbial communities of municipal wastewater-treating anaerobic digesters from Hong Kong - AD_UKC113_MetaG | ecosystem: Engineered > Bioreactor > Anaerobic > Digestate... | reverse complement strand
CCGAAGGCCCCCGAAGCGACCATGAAGGGGATCCGACGTCTGAGGGGCCCTAGCTGCACACAAAGCCCGGGGCAATCGTTTGTTGCCCCACGATCTTTTGCCATTCAATGGCTCCTGCCTCAAAGATGGGTCCGTCCTTGCACACGTGGACATAATGGGGTCGAAGCGGGTCGTCGGGATGGGGAGCGGGCAGCGCGCACCCGAGACACGCTCCCAACCCGCAGGCCATGAGGGATTCCAGGGAAAGCTGCGAGGGGATTCCCCGTTCCTTCACCCACACGGCCACCCGGTATTGCATCCCCAAGGGCCCGCAGGCGTAAACCAGCTGAGGTTCGAGCTTTTCTTTGGCCGTCAGCAGCCCAAGAAGCTCCGGGACGGTCCCGCGGTATCCGAGACTGCCGTCGTCCGTGGCGAAGGAAACGGAAGCCCCCAACTCGTGGAAGCAGCTCATGGGGAGAAGCTCGTCTGCGGTGCGCGCTCCGTAGAGAAGCCGCAGGGGCGGCTCCCGGCCCGGAATTCGCCCGTCCGACAGCCGGATCAGCAGCTCATAGAGGGGCGCAATGCCGATTCCCCCCGCAATGATCAGCACCCCGGACGGTTGAGGAGAGGGGATTAGGAACCCGTTTCCCAGCGGGCCCAGGATGGAAAGGACGGCTCCCGGAGGCGTCCGGGAAAGGACCCAGGTCCCTCGTCCCACCACCCGGTAAAGGATTTCGAAAGAGTCTTCTCCGGGAAGGAGGCGATGAAAGGAAAAGGGTCTTCTCAGCAGGGGATCGATCCCCTTTTGCACTTGAAGCATGACAAATTGGCCCGGCAGTGCCTGTGCGGAGATCCGGGGGGAATGAATACGAAGCCGGTACGTCTGCTGGGACACCTTCTCGTGAAGGACCACCCGACCGTCTTCCTGGAACGAAGTCATCTGAGGTTCCTCGACACGGTGCTTCTAGGCTTGCCAGCCGATGACCGCGGCGTTTCGTCCCGTCACCTTTTCCCCCCGGTAGGAGAAGTAATCCCGGGACTCGCACACGGTGCAGACTTGGGCAATTTCGATACGGTCCGACCGGACTCCGGCCTCCTCCAGCTGCCCCCGGGTGACGGCCCAGAAGTCGAAGTGCAGCGGCGCCGCTTGATAGGCCGCAAAGGAGGCGGGCAGCTCGGTGCGGTAGTTGCGGAATTCCGCGCAGCACGGACCCAGGGATGGGCTGACGGCCGCAAGAAGGTCCTCGGGGCGGCACCCCAAACGGTCCCGGAGGAAACGTACCACCTTGGCGGGAAGCTCCTGAACGCTCCCCCGCCATCCGCAATGAACATTGGCAACGACGTTTTGGACGGGATCCACGAGAAAAACGGCCTGGCAGTCGGCGATCTTGATGAGGAGCCCCACCCCGCGCAGTCGCGTGACCAGGGCATCCCCCGGCGGCGTGATGACCAGGTGGCCGCGGGTCTCGGCGCGGCCCAGGGCGTTTTCGTCCACCAGGAGGATTCGGTCCCCGTGTACTTGCCGCCCGGCCGCCAGGCAGTCCAGCCCCAGGTCCTTCTCGATCCTCGAGAGGTTTTCATGAACAAATCGGGGGTTGTCCCCGTTGTCCCATGCCACGTTGAGGGCGGCATAGGGCGGAAGACTGACGCCTCCATGCCGCTTGAAAATCCCGTGCACCAACCCCGGGACCCGGGATAGACCGGGAAACACATGGCGTTCGAGGGAAGGGGACGGCGGGTTGCAGGGTTCCGGCCGGGTTGTCATGGGAACATCGCCTTCCATGGTCCGTGGCACTGTGTCTTCACGTCGCGTATTGCTTACCCTCAATCGAAAGGGAGAGCAAGGTTTTATTGACAATAACCCACCGGGCATTATGTTGGGTCGGTATCCAAAATCCCCCTGCAAGAGAGGATTCCCATGCTGCGAGTCAAAGAGTGCATGAAAGTCACCATCGAGTTCGCCATCAAGACCGTGTCCCCGTCCGGGGAGGTCACGGAGGTCCCTCCCGAAGTCTGCAGTTTCGTCTTTGGGGTGGATGTCCAATATCCTTCGGTTGAAACGGCCATCATGAACAAGTGCGTGGGAGATCGAGTCCAAGTATACGTTCCTCCCGAGGAACTCTTCGGCCATGCGGACGAGGCCTTAATCCGGGAACTGCCTCGAGCCGACTACAAGCAGGAGCGGCTCAAACCCGGCAAGATGTACCGGGAGATGAAAAAAAAGTGCCTGGTTCAGTTCCTGGTGAAGGAATTGAAGGAGGACGTGATCGTGGCCGACTTCAACGATCCCCGGGCCGGAACCCACGCCGAGTTCGACATTCTTATCAAGGACATCCGGGAAGCAACCAAGGAGGAGATGACTCCTTCCTGCGCCCGGCCGTGATTGCCGGGGCCGCCCTGAATCCTGCGGATTGACATTCGTTCCCGCCTGTGTTACCCAAGCTCAGCCACATGGTCGAAAGACGGTGGAAGGTGTTTCCCGGTGAGGGCGACTAGCTCAGTGGATAGAGCGTTGGTCTCCGGAACCAAAGGTCTCGGGTTCGATCCCCGAGTCGCCCTCCAAGAAAATCAAGGGCTTAGCCGAAAGCGTCCGGGCCTTTGCTTTCTTACCCCCAACGCTATCCCCAACATACGGCCGGAATCTGTTCGACGTGGTCGCTTTCAACGTGCATTCAATACTAAGGTGCGTGCATGCTGATACCAACGGATCCATGGGAACCCGGTCAGCCGAGCTACGGCGTCCGGACCGCTTTCAAGGGCGGCAAGAGCCTTCTCCGGCTGGTTTTCCACTCCGTCCACGTTCTTGAAGACCGCCTTTGGGAACCGGTTTTCGCGGATGCTCTTCCAGATAGGCTCAACCGGGTTCAGCTTCGGACCATAAGGCGGAAGGAACATCAGGTGCATGTTTGCCGGCACCCTCAGATTCCCTGCCCTATGCCAACCGGCTCCGTCGAGCCCCATGAGGATGAATTCATCCGGGTGGCGGCTACACACCTCCGTAAAAAAAAAAGGGACACTGCCTGCTCGCTCACCTCGATCAGAATATGGGGATCCATCATCCCGTTATGAGGAGTGACGGCCACGTAGGCATACCTGTCCTCGCGCACCCTTGGGCGCACGCCGCGAGGAGCCCGGCAGCGCCGGGGTGTGCTGATCCTTCCAAAGCGCCCCTCTTCCAGGAACCTCAAGCGGAGGCGATCTCCTGTGCTTGTCGGCGCTTCACCGCATCGAGTCACCATTTTTCGCAGTTTTTGTAAAACTCTTTCTGGCCTTGGCCCCACTCTTGGGATGATGCGGTCTTGGTGTGATCTTTCGCCGGCCGTGACGATCGAGCATTCGATAGATGGTCGTCTTCGCCACCTTGTGCCCCACCAGCACTTCAAAGGCCTCCTTGATCTCGTCCGCGTTGACGGCGCTTCCCTGCGATCCGTGATTGAAGAAGCGGGAAAGGAATTCCCGCTCCTGGTCCACGGTCATGTAGCCGGAGCGGCGGCCTCCCCAGTTGCGAGCCGCGACCCCTTTTGGGGTGTGCAGTTGCTTAAACTCCTTGCGCATTCGGACCACGCTCACACGGGAACGCCCAATCACCTGTCCGACAGCGTGGTCGGAAATGCCGAGAAGGATGGGCAAAACGACAGCCTGAGCCGCTCTGAGCTCATCAGCCGTTTTGGCCCGCCCAATCGTTTCCTTCGCCGACTCAAATACCTCAGTGGACACCTTGACTTTCCTTGGCATCGGCATCCCCCCTTTACATCCAGGATTGCATTGTACCATACATGTCATCTTGCACGCAACGTAGTATTCGTCCAACAAGTCTGCTGTCCGGTATTGACGGGAGTTTGGTCAACCGCCATCTTTCCGCAAGTTGTCCGGCATCGTCGGGGGCCGCTTCGCTTGTATTCAGGTCCAACCTGGTCTAAAAAAGTGTGCAGTGTATGGTTTAAAGACCCAATACGTTCCTTGCACATAGATTTCAGCTCACGGGAGAAGTGGATATGCTGCGATCCATCCTCGAGGTCTGCTGGCCCAGAAAGGACATTCTGGAGGGCACATTCAACCCCGAAATCTTCAGTGCCGGCCTGAGCCAGGTTATGAGCGCATACCGTGGCGGAACATCCATAGCCCACAAGCTTTACACGGATGCGGACCAGTTCTTCGGTGACGGAACATACCCCACCGAAGGTCTCCGCATGGTGCTCGCCGATGTTTTCGGGCGGATCGCGGGGCAGAACCCTCCGGCAATCCATCGCCTTGAAACAGCTTTTGGAGGGGGCAAAACCCACCTTCTCATCGCCCTTGTTCATCTTGGGTTTCGGGGTCGCGAACTTGCGTCAGTGACGCAAAACATCGTCGACAGCTCTCTTCTGCCGGCTGCAGGTGAAGTGTCGGTGGTCGGTATCGCCGGCGATGAGATCCCCGTGCACAAGCCGGAGGGCGTCAGGCTCGTCCCCTACACCCTCTGGGGCGAAATTGCCTATCAGATCGGCGGGGAAGCCCTCTATCGAACCGTCGAACAGGAAGCGACCTCCTTTGCGGCTCCGGACGCAGGCTTTCTCGACCGCATCCTCTCCGGCCGAAAAGCCATCATTATGCTTGACGAGTTGGCGCAGTATGCTGCACGCCTGGAAGCGGCCCGCCCCAACGGAGGGGAACAGCTGGCGGCGTTCCTCATGGTGCTCAACGGCTACGCAAGGACCCACAGGGGCATCTCCGTCGTGATGACACTGGCAAGCCAGTCGGACGCCTTCGGTCGTCAGACCGAACGTCTCAGGGATCTCCTGTCTCAAGTGAGGGGTGAGAACGTCTCCGAGGACGAAGCCCTGGGATTGGCGCAGAGGGCCGAGGCTGCAAGCCGAAGCGTCGTCTTTCGGGATGCATCAACGGTGGTTCCCGTTCGCGCAGGCGAAATCTCACGGATCCTGGCCGTTCGGCTTTTTGATTCCTGCGATCCACGAGCCGCCGTCGATGCCGCGAACGCCTACATGGAAATGTATGCCAAGAGCGGTGCCGCTCTTCCCGAAAGGGCCCTTCGGAGCGACTTCCGGGACGTCATGGCCTCCCACTATCCCTTCCATCCCACATTCATCGACTTCCTCAACACCAAGCTCTCCACTCTCGAAACCTTCCAGGGCACCCGTGGGGTCCTCCGAGTTCTGGCTCTGACTATCCGGAGCATATGGGGCAAGAAGCTCAAGGTTCCCATGATCCACAGCTGTCACGTGGACTTCAGAGATTCCCGAACCTTGAACGAGATCATCGGTCGGACGGGAAGCGGTGACCTCCTGCCGGTCATCAACGCCGATATCGGCGGGCCGGACACCTCCTCCCTCGACACGGGGCGCAGCCAGGCAGAGCTTGCAGACAGGAAGAACCCGCACCCCGCCGGCCACCCCCTCCACGAATACACGTGGAAGACGGTATTTCTTCACAGTCTGGTCGGCCGAAGTCAGGGTCTTGGCTCCAATCTCTTTGGCATCTCGGAGAAGGACGCCCTGTTCGAGATCGCTTTCCCGGGTCTGACACCACCCCAGGTGGAAACGGCCCTCCGCGAGATCAAGGAAAGCGCCTATTATCTTCGCTCCGACCATGGCCGCTATTACGCGAGCCTCGAACCCTCGGTCAATATCGTCCTTGCACAAATACGGAGAGGCATAAGTGAACCCTCCGTCGACCAGCTGCTCGACACCTCGGTGAGGAAACTCATCACGGGAGCGGGCAGCTCGTTTCGCGTGATCCATGACGTCTCGCTTCCGGAACACATGCCGGACAATGTGAACCAACCATCCATCGCCGTCATTGCCGTCAACGCCAAGAAGGTCGATGGGATGGACTTCCTCACCACAGTGGGCCCAAACCGGCCCCGCATACAGCAAAACCAGCTCTTTCTGCTGGTGCCCAGCACGGTCAACGTCAAGGGCGAGGTATGGAACGAGGACAGGGTACGCCGCTACATGGAAACCCTCAATCGCCTGAAGGACTTGGCCCGCTGGGTCCTCGCCATGCGGAGGCTCAAGGAAAAGCCGGAGAACTACGGAATCCACGCCTCCAAGCTCAATGATCCCGAATTCGTCAGTCGCCAGGCTGAAAGGGAATTGGCCCTTCAGACCTCCCTTGCGCAGATCTACGACACCGTCTGGTATCCTTCCGCTTCCGGCCAGATTACACACAAAGAAATCAAGACGGGAGGGGGAGAAGGGGGCTTTTCCATCCTTGAGGAAATGCGCCGGATCCTTCAGGCGGAAGGCGAGCTCATCACGGCGGACCGGGCCGCCACGCTCGAGACCCTCCAGGCCCTCTCCGGTCTTTTTTTCCAGTTGGATCAGACGCCCGCACTTGCCGCAATCGAGGAGAGCTTTCTCTGCAAGCGTCACTGGCCTGTTCTTGAACAATCGACCCTCCTGGGAACCATCATCCGGGAAGGCGTGAACAGGGGCATATGGTGTCTTTTCCGCATGGGAAGCGCAGAGAGCACAAAGCCTGAGGTCATTTACAGCACGGAATCGGGGGGTATCCCCCTCAATCTGGATCTCAAGGCCCCGGGTTGGTCCATCGTCACCGTCCAGGGTGCCAAACAGCGGGAATGGATCGGGGAGACCATCGATCCCGCCAAGATAGAGCAGTGGGTCACCTCTCTTGCCTTTGAAAAAAAGGCCTGCACTATTTCCGACGTGGTGGACGAAGTGCGTGAGCGCCATGGGGAAGTCCCCAGGGACAAGATCACGGAGGCGGCGGAGAAGCTCATTCGTTCCGACAAGCTCTATACCTACACGGGGAAGCCGGGACAGACCGAAAAGCCCGACACGCTCGTCCATGGGCCACCCGCCATCGTGCATCAGGCCAAATCCGACGATGTCATCATCGTTCCATCGGAAGCGTCCAGGAGAGGCTGGGTCACTGCCAAGCGCAATGTGCTCAACCTTTCCGGCACCGAAGCCCTGAGGGCAATCCTGCCCCTTTTACCCCGCCTGGGTAGCCTTTACTCCAAAGGCGCCCGCTCGACGGTGAAATCACTCGACCTCTCCGACCTGGAACTCCCGGACGGAGGCAGACTCCGCGTAAGCCTGGAAGAGGTCCCTCCGGGATCCATGAAAAAGCTGGGGGAGTTTTTCGAGGTGCTTGCCGGGGTCATTCGACAGGGAGGGAATACGGAGGTTTTTCTTGAAATCCAAGAGCCTGATGAAGACTGCCTTTTCATCCAGGCGGTCCGGAAAAAATAGGACGGAACCTTCATGAGCCCCTGAAACAATCGTGTTGAATCGGATTGAAACGGCCTGTCTGCCACCCCCTTGGACCGGGGGGGGGCACTCCAAACCGGCAACCGCTGAGAAACCTTTCAACCGGAAAGGGAATTTGGGAATATGGCATCCAAAGGGAAGAAACCGGATCTGGAATCTCACCACAAGAAGTACCTGGCACCGATCATCAAGCAGTTCCCCTTTCTGCTTCGGATTACCGAATGGAAAGACTATCCGGCTCCCGTGCTCGTGGTCAAGGAAAGGCCCCTTTCAGCGGGGGATAACTCCCCACGGAGAAAGTCAGCAGAACCGGACTCAGGCTCCAAGTCGGTGGAAATCGGGTTCATTGCGGGGGAACCCCAGAGACTCTGCCTCCCCATCTTTCGACAGATTGTGGAGCGGGTCAGGGACAGAGGTGGAGTGCCTCTGGATCTGCAGCGCTTTCTCTCCATCGAGGGTTTGAGACTTCGAATGAACCTGCCCCTGGACGAGGAGGCCGGCTCCAAGCTCGGTCTCATCTTTCGCCTGCAACTGCGAGTGAAGGAGTTCGACCGCATCGAACTCATGGCGCGCCGCATTGCCCGATTCACCGCGGAGGAAGCGTCGTACTGGCTTTCACGCACCACCCATTTCGGACCCGATGCCAACCGGTGGGCCGTCTCCGGAATGCGCATCATGCTTGGGGGGCAACCCAAGGACCCCGCGGTGGAGAGGATGCTCGAGAAGCTGCGGACAGGGAGTTGAACGCGAAGGTCCCGACCTCCCTAATCCCCACAGCCGTCGGGGCATAGGATAAAATGAACGAGAAAGATCATGAACGAGAGAGAACCTGAAATGACAAACAAGGAAATCGCCATAAAGACCATTGAACAATTGCCGCCGGATGCGACGTGGGAGGACATCCAGGAACGCATCAGCTTCGTCGCGGGTGCGCGCCGGGGGCTTTGAGAGCTCGACGAAGGCAGGGGAATTTCCCATGACAAGGTGAAACGGAAGCCGGCCGAATGGCTTTCGGGTCAATAGTGGGTAGTTCAATGCTTGACGAGGATATCTCGAAAGGCGTCAAAGGCCGTCATGGTTGTTTTCTCGTTTCCACGTTCTCACGTGGGAACTGCCAAAGCAAAAGGGGGTAATGGACATGCCGACAAGGGGTTCGCGGGTGCTTGAAGAGGCTCTTTCCCTTCCTCCGGCTGAGCGGGCCGAGATAGCCGAGCGTCTGCTTTCCAGCCTCGATCCGCCGACACAGGCCGCACTCGATAGGTTGTGGGCTGAGGAAGCCGAAGACCGCATCGATGCTTTCGAGGGTGGGGAGATCACGGCAATTCCCGCCAGCCGGGTCTTTCACCATCTGCCAAAGAACATCAAATGAAAGTCCTCTTTCTCGAAGCGGCCGAGCAGGAGCTCATCGAGGCAGAGGAGTACTATAACGGTCAAAGGGAAGGGCTCGGGTTCGAGTTCTCCGAAGAGGTCCGGGCGACGATCAACAGGATCATCGAGTATCCGGATGCCTGGAGTCCCATCTCCAGGAGAACCAGGCGCTGCCGTACCAAGCGCTTCCCTTACGGAATCATCTACCAGGTAATGGAGGAAGTCCTCCTGATCGTTGCGGTCATGCACCTGCAACGTGAGCCCGAGTCCTGGAGAAGACGAGTTTCCAAACGCCTCCGGTGAATCCCGGAAGTTCCCTTCGCGGACGCTGACATTTGCCTCGCGACCATGCTCATTTCTCGCCTGCCTGGAGGGTACGATCGAGCCTTGAACCGGAGCCGCCCGAATCACGGCTCCGCAGTTGAATGGAGTACACTTGGACCCGAAAGATCAACGGCTCATCGAGCGCGGATTTCCCTGTCATCAAGTTGGAGCGGAGACTCAACGGGAGCGCGGTGCCAGTTCAGCACTACCGCCTCTTTATTTCCTGCATGTCTGGTGGGCCAGGCGCCCGCTGACCCCTTCCAGAGCGGCCATCCTGGCGTCACTGAGTCCTGCGGACACGGACCCCGACACCTTTGTGCGCCAACTCGGCATAGAACGGGTCCGGGCCGTCGTCAACGGCGTGCCGTGGACCCTCACGGGAGATCTCCTCGCCCGCGTTGAGCAAGGCAAAGACGGCAGTGAGTTCCTGCCCGTGGACCCGTTCGTGCTTCGCGCGCTGCAGGCGGAACAGGACCGGCGTGACGAGAATCTCCGGTTGATTGCCGGCATCAGGGCCAAGGATCCGAGTCTGGCGAACGATCCGGTGTTGAAGCGTTGGGAGGAGGAGTGCTTGCCTGTTCCTCTCCCATGGCCCGAAGCCGGCGGTTGCCTCCGCGTTGAGCGCGTCAATGGGGATCCGGCGTGGGCGAAGCTTCGGATTGCGTGGGAGACAGCGCAGGGGATTCGGACTCCAGAAGACAAGTATGGGTATGGACGGGCATATGCAAACCCCGTTAAGCCTAAACCAAGTGACATGGTTGTGCTTGATCCTACGGCAGGAGGTGGTTCCATTCCTTTTGAGGCCTTGAGACTGGGGCATAGTGTTATCGCAAATGAACTCAATCCAGTTGGTGCGATCATCTTGTATGCAACACTCGATCTCCCAACTCGATTTGGCCCGGAGCTGGCTGATGATATTGAGAATTGGGGGAAGCAGCTCTGGAGGGAAATGGTAGATCAGCTTCATGATCTTTTCCCTGCATCGCCGCCGGCTGGTGAAGAAAAGGCCCGTCTTGCCCACCATCTAAGCCAATGCCCAGAGCTTATCCCACAATATAGCAGTGAGAGCTTGGATGGCTTCATTTACACCCGCCAGGTGACATGCCCCAACTGCGGAGGGGAAGCACCGTTGCTGAATACCTGCTGGCTTTCCAAGGAGGCTGGTGACCTTTGGGGCGTGAAGGTGGTCACTGATGGAAAGCCTCGAAACGGAAAGGTCTACTTTCAGACCTACCGAGTGACCAAAGGGAAGGGCCCCGGTGGAGAAGACCCGAATTTCGCAACCGTCGATCGTGGGGTTGGCCGGTGTGTCCACTGCAAGCAGGCCATAACCGGCGAAGAGATCAAGGCTCAGGCACGGGGAGAATCGCCCCGAGGCCGATGGAAAGATCGCCTCTACGCCGTGGTTGCCGTGCGGTTGGAGCCCAAACTCGACAAGCACGGAAAGCCGCAGCGGTTCAAGAGCGGACCCAAGGCTGGAGAGATCAAGACCCAGAAGGTTCGCTTCTTCCGTCCACCCAATGAGCTGGACCTCAGGGCCCTCCAGATGGCGGAGGAACGTCTCAAGGCCAAATGGGACGAGTGGGAAGCCGCGGGTCTCATTCCCACGGAATGGATACCGGACGGGAACGACATGCGTCCAGTCTTATACGGCATGCCACGTTGGTGCGATCTCTTCACTCCACGGCAACTCCTCGGGCACCTCACGCTCGTGGAAGGCCTCAACCGGCTGAAACCGCGGATCATCGCCGAACTCGGCTTGGATCGGGCCCGGGCGGTGGTGACCTACCTCCAGTTTGCCATCGATAAAGGGCTCGACTACAACAGCAAACAGACGCGATGGGAATACACCAGGGGGATTGTTAAGGGCACCTTTGGCCGCCACGACTTTTCCCTCAAGTGGACCTTTGGAGAGATGATTTTCACCGGGCCAAACTCAGGGGCCGCATGGGGATTGTCACAGGTGATTGATGCTTACCGAGGTATCGCCGAGCTCGTTGAGCCCGTACATGCTCATTTGGAAAACCCTTCGCCACTTTCTGTGACCATTCTCAACCAAACCGCGGCCCACATGCCGCAAATCGAAGACAAGACCGTGGACCTGGTCTGTATGGACCCCCCCTACTACAACAATGTCCAGTACGCCGAGCTTTCCGACTACTTCTACGTCTGGCAGAAGCGCACCCTCAAGGACCTGTACCCGGACATCTTCCACAGCCGGCTCACCAACAAGAGGGAAGAGGCGGTGGCGAACCCTGTAAGGGACGGTTCGGCAAAGGCAGCCAAGAAAGCCTACGAAAAGATGATGGGGGAGATCTTTTCCGAGTGCCGGCGTGTGCTCAAGGATGAGGGGCTGCTGACCCTCATGTTCACTCACAAACAACAGGAGGCCTGGGAGACACTCACCCGGTCTCTCATCGAGGCCGGATGGATCATCACGGCTTCCTTTCCGGTAGAGTCCGAAGCTTCTGCATCACTCCACCAGAGAGACATGGCCGCTGCGGCAAGCTCCATTTTCATCACGTGCCGCAAGAGAGAAAGGGCGCACAACGACCCGGCCATGTGGACCGGGCTTGGCGGCAGGGGCGTGCAGCGCCGGATCACCGACGCCGTGCAAAATGCCCTTGAGGAGTTTGTGCCTCTCAACCTCAATCCCGTGGATGAAATGGTCGCGTGCTACGGCAGGGCCCTTCATGTGTTGTCCCAAAACTGGCCGGTCATGGACGGGGATGAGCCGGTCGGCCCCATGCGGGCCATGCTCGAGGCGAGCCGGGTGGTGGCCGAAAACCAGGTGAGGCGCATCACGGGGGGACGCGTCAAGGTGGGCGATCTGGACACGGAAACGGGAATGGCCCTGACCCTTTTCGGCATCTACGGCTTGAATGCTTTCCCTTACGACGAGGCATTGAGCCTCTCCCGCTCCCTCAACATCGCCCTGACCAACAAGCCCGCCGGCTACCGGGTGGAGGGTCGGATGATCGGGATCAACCAGGAGGCCTGCGGAGGTACGGCAAGAAGCCGGGGAGCCGGGGAACAGGAGGTGGGATACCACGCTCCCCTGGTTCGGTCGGGTTCCAAGCTCCGACTGGCCAGGCCCGAAGAACGCGATGAACGAAGAATGGAACAGCCGCAGACGGACTGGGACGTGCTCCATGGCCTCATCCGGGCGTACAGAAGGGGGGATGCTCCCGTGGCGCAAGGTTACCTCAACCGGCACGCCGGGGAGAATCCCGCCAAGGTCCTGGACCTCCTCGACGTTTGGGCTGCGGAAGTCTCCGAAGAGAGACTCAGGAAAGAGGCCGAGGCTATGCGCTTCGATCTCAATCTCAGGGCCGGGAATCTCTAATGCGTGCCGGCGGAGCGGAATCCGCAACCTTTAAGGACTTCCCCTGGCGCATTTCCTATCGGACTTCCACTCTGAAGCCCGATGGAACCTCCGTGGACATCCTCCACGACTTCTACATCCCTGCGTTGCAGCGTGCGGTGAGCTACGACAGGGTGGCCGGGTTCTTCCGATCCACTTCGCTTGCCGCGGCAGCCCAGGGGTTTTCGGCCTTCGTGGGCAGGGAAGGCAAGGCGCGGTTTGTCGTTGGGGCCGATCTCGATCCCGAGGATGTCCTGGCTATCCTGGAAGGAGGCCGGGAGCGGTTCGAGGCCGCCTTGAACAGAGAGTTGGGCGAGCCGTCCAAGTGGCCGGAAAAGGTCGTCAATGGAGTCCAGCTGCTCGGCTGGATGGTGGCTCACGGGCACCTGGAGATCAAGGTCGCCTTTCGTGTTCACCGGGAGAGCGGGCAACCCATCCGGTTCGAGTCCGTCGAGGACGGGTATGTCCACATGAAGTGGGCGGTCTTTTCGGACGAACGGGGAAACAGGATCTACATTTCCGGATCCCTCAACGAATCCAAATCAGCCCTGGTGCTCAATGCGGAAAACATTGACGTTCACTGCGACTGGCGGGGTGAGACGGACCGGCTCAGAGCCATTGAAGCGGTCCAGGAGTTCGATCTGCTTTGGGAGGACGGGAATCCCGCCTTCAAAGTCCTGAGCCTTCCCGAAGCCGTAAGGCAGCGCCTCGTGGAAATCTCCCAAGCCGTGAAACGGCCTTTGGAGATAGACGGAACCAGCGTGGCACCGGTGGAGGTGTCCCCTCCCTCTGCCATGGAACTTCTCAAGTTCGCCCTGCTGAGGGACGGGCCCAGGCTTCCCGGGGGCAAGTTCGTGGGCATGGAGACCACGCCCATCGTTCCATGGCCCCACCAGTCCGTTGTTGCAAGAAGGCTCATCGCCTCCTGGCCTGCGAGTTTCCTGCTGTGCGACGAGGTGGGTCTCGGGAAGACCATCGAAGCGGGTCTCGCCATCCGGTCCCTTGTCCTCTCGGGGCTCGCCAGGCGGGTTCTCATTGCGGCGCCGGCCAGCCTCACCCGGCAGTGGCAAAGAGAAATGGCGGCCAAGTTCCATCTCCCGTTCCGGAGGGCCCTCGGGGGAAGGCCGGTCCGCCACGAAGTCCTCCTCCCCTATGAGCGGGAGCTGCCTTCCGAGTCCCTCTTCGCCCCGGATCTCACCATTGTTTCCACGGGCCTGCTCACAAGGGACGATCGGCAATCGGACCTCAAGGGGGCTGCGCCCTTCGACATTGCGCTCCTGGACGAAGCCCATTGCGCACGAAGGAAGAACCCCAATGAGGGAACCAGGGCGAACCCCCGATACGGAAACATCTATCGCATCATTGACGGTGAGTTGAGCCGAAAGGCCGAAAATCTGCTTCTGGCCACGGCGACTCCCATGCAGATGCACCCCGTGGAAGTGAGCGATCTCTTGAAGCTCACCCGCCGTGTTGGGTCGTTCCAGCTCGACCCCAGCCTCACCATGATCTTTTACGATGTGCTTGGCGACGTGGTGAGCGGCAAGGACATCTCGGAGAGGGAGTGGGAATTCCTCCGGAGAGTGGTCCTGTCCATCCGGATGCTGGACCCTGAGCACTGGAAGTTCATCGAGAAATCCGTTTTGGACGGGCGCACCAGAATTCCGGCGCGCCACTGGCTGGAATACGGGCGAGTTCCCAAGGGAACGGACCGCAGGAGGATGCTGCGCCTCATCTTTTCGGCCGCCCCCCTCTCCAGGGCCATGCTCAGGCATACCCGCGCCCTGCTCGAGGTCTACCGCAACAGGGGCCGGCTGGACGGGATGCTCGCCGAAAGGCAGGTCCTGCCATTGTCCGGGATCACCTTCACGGATCAGGAACGGGTGGTCTACGAGCAGCTCGAGACCTACTGCCGGGAACTCGCCCGGCAGATGTCCGGGAAGAAGGATGCACGAGGGCGGAGCGCCATCGGGTTTTATCTCAGTTTCCTTCGGCTGCGATTTGCCTCGAGTCTGTACGCGATCCGAGAGACGGTCCGCCGCCGCATGGAGCGGGTCGAGGCAACCCTGCAGTTCCACGAAGGGACAGCCCTGGACGATCCGGAGGGTTGGGACGCGGAAGACCTTCTTGAGGAAGGGGATGACGACTCTGAGGTGGTGAAAGCGGTCCTCAAGGGCAGGACCCCCGAGGATCTTTTGTGGGAGCGGGAACATCTCAAGGGCATGCTCAAAAACCTTCACGACCTCTCCGGGCAGTCCTCCAAGATGACGGAGCTTCTCAAGATCCTTCAGCACCGGCTTGTTCCCGGCGGAGACAGAATCAGGCAGACGGTCGTTTTCACCAGGTTCTTCGATACGCTCACAGACATTGTGTCGCGGTTGCGGGGGGCAAACCCCCGCCTGCTGATCGGCACCTACTCGGGAAGCGGCGGGCAGTATCTCAACCCGGCAACGCTTTCCCTGGTGGGGACTGAGCGGGACATTATCAAACACAAGTTCCTTCGCGGGGAGATCGACGTGCTGGTGTGCACGGACGCCGCCGCGGAAGGTCTGAACCTGCAGACGGCGGATTTCCTGGTGAACTTCGATCTCCCATGGAACCCCATGAAGGTGGAGCAGAGGATAGGGCGCATCGACCGCATTGGGCAAAGGCACAAGACCATCTATGTCTCCAACCTGTGCTATGTGGGTTCCGCAGAGGAAATCGTCTACGGCCGCCTCTGGAAGCGCCTCACCGATGCCGGAGCGGTGGTTGGGACACAGCAGATCTCCCTCCTTCCGGTCACAACGGAAGAGTTTCATGAACTGGCCGAGAACCCTGCCTTTGCCAAGAAGCTGGAGAAAGTTGCCAAAGAGCGGGCCATCCTTTTCCAGAAGCATACCGCATCACGGGAGATTCCGCCTGATGAGCTTTTCGAGATCTATGAAAGGATCGAGCAGGACGAATCGGCGAGGAAAGTGCCGGTAGGTCTGGACGACATATGGGAAGCTCTGTCGAACTCGACCTATCTGCGTGAATTGGGATGTGCCCCTGTCTTCCACGCAGAGCAAAGAGTCCTCAAAGTTTCCAACATCCCCGGGGTGTCCCAGGATTCAGCCGTCACAACCTCCAGGACGACCTATGAGGTTGGCGTTACCGACCTTGAGGAACGCCTGCATTTCGCAACCTATGGGGATGCCGTCTTCGATGCGATCCTGGGTCACGTGGGTGAATTCGAGCTGCCGGGTTGCCTATGCAGGCTGGAAACCAGAGTTCCCGGCCTCGAGACCGAGATGATCGCTTACGCTGCGGCATCCATCGACGAGCACGGCAATCCTGCATGCAGGCTTCTCACGTCGTATCAGGACCTGAACGGCCTTTATCTCGATGAAACCCGAACACTCACGGACGACGACGTGAAGTCGGCTCTGGAAGCCCTGCAGCGGCAGGCGGTTGAGGATTTTCGAACGCATCTGGCGGTTCCAAGGCTCAAAGCGGAAAACGAGGTGTGTGCCAACTCGCAGTTGATCCTTGACTATCTCACCATTTCCGGGCTCATCCGAGAGCGCCAGTTCCTCGGAAAGAGTGAAACGCTTTTCTGGCGTGAAATCGACGCCATCCATGAGGAGTACAAAGACCGGGAGAACCTCCGCATCCGCAAAATCCCAGCGAAGATCGCATCCCGCCTCTCCGGGCTCCTCTTCGACGTCATCATCCCCCAAATGGGAGAAGAGGCCTTCATCGACGCTTCCCAACCACTCCTAAAAGCTGCCATCGATGCCATCTGCCGTGTCGCAGACGCCATGAAGGTCAAGAAATCCGAGCTCACCACCGACGACGTCCTGGCTAGAGTCGACAGACTGGTTCAGCAGGGTTTTGTGTGAAGAGACTCTTTGTCGGACGTGGACAGGGTTGGAACTGGGGTGTTAAGCTTCAGACGGAATTGGAGTTTTCCTTCGTATGCGTTAACCACCGGCGACGGAGGAAAATGGAATGAGCAGGAAACGCACGAATTACAGTCCCGAGGAAAAGGCCCTCTGTGCCGATGTGACGGAGATTCCTTCCCTGTGATAGGTGTTGAGGGTGGGGAAGGAGGCGGACATGAGAAACAGCCGGCTCGACAACGGGAACCTCGACAAGGCGCGCCGCTTGCTTTGGCCGATCAAACGGAAATGCGGTGGGAAGATTTCATGGGCCGACCCCGTGATCCTTGCGGGCAAGGTCGCTCCGGAGTCGATGGGATTCAAGACCTTCGGCTTCGGCGGTGGCCGCGAGGATGTCCGGAAGCAGCCCCGAATAGGGTCTCGGCTGGAAGAGCAGCTTCGGCACCGGCAAAGGCGCCGATACCATTACCAGCGGCCTCGAGGTCACATGGACCGCCACGCCGACGAAGCGGGCCGCATCGAACCTTGAGGGGGATTGCCCGCGCTAAACGGCCGGCTTTCTCAACCATCATCCACAAAGGAAAGGACCTTATGACCAGTCTCAGAGGAACCGCAACGGAACCAAACCTGTTAAAGTCCATTTGCCGGTGAGAGCCAGGCGCGAAATCGGTACACCTAATCCTGCTTGCCTTGGAGGGGTCCGATCGGGGAAGGACGGCGAGAAGGCGGGTGCTTCATTCCCCTTGCCCGTCACCCCGAACCTTCCCACAAGAAAGGAGCGATCATGCGAAGGAGAGTGATCCCGAGTTTGACCGCCGCCGTCCTACTGCTGCTTCCGTGTGCGGGCCTGGCGGACCGCTACCAAATCGATCCGGCCCACACCAGTCTCACCTTCTCCGTCCGACATTTTGGGATCAGCAACGTGAAGGGGCATTTTGACGAGTTTTCGGGCTCGATCGTGTTGGAAAACGGGGCGATCCGGGAGGCCTCCGGCACGATCCAGGTCAACAGCATCAACACGGGCGTTCGGCAGCGGGACGATCATCTGCGGACGGCGGATTTTTTCGACGCCCCCAACTACCCGCAGATCCTTTTCAAGACCGGGAGGGTTGAAAAGAGCGGTGAAGAAACCGTCCTGGTCGGGGATTTCACCATGCGGGGGGTTACCCGGGAGCTGCGATTGCCGGTGCGGTTGAACGGCCCCATCAAGGACCCCAAGGGAAACCTCCGCATTGGGCTGGAAGCCAAAACCGGCCTGAATCGAAAAGACTACGGAATCCGCTATCATGCCGCCCTGGAGACCGGAGTGCCGCTTGTCGGGGACGAGGTCGCCATCGAAATCAACGCCGAAGCGATCAAGGAAGTCCCCGGCGAAACGGGGACCCAGTGAGAGACGGATACCCGGCGCTTTCCCGGATTTCCGCCCGCACCCCGTACCCCGCCCCGGCGGCTAGTCGGCCGAAAACACGGCGGTCACCGACCCGTTTCCGTGAAGCTGGTATTGGCGAGGTGAAAGCCCTGCAGCTCCACGTCGCTTTTCTCACATCCCAGGGCATGAGTCGGGTGTTCTTTGACCGGCGGATGGGAGAGAAGTCCGCTTCCTTTAAGGGGTGTGGTCCGGGCGAAGACGGTGTTCCTTTTGGGAGCTTCAAAGGGACCTTTGTGCCGCGTCCACGAACCGGGCGATTTCCTTTTCAAGACGGGCAATGATCGACGAGGTGTCCCGGGTGCTGCCTGCCTGGCCCAGGGCTTCCAGCTGCCGACACAGGGCTGCGGGTATTTTTGCCCCCAGGTTGGCGCTGCTGGATTTCAGGCTGTGGGCGGCCCGCCTCAGCCCGTTCCAGTCGTCGGACGCCGCAGCCTCCCGCAAGTCTCGAACAAGGCTCGGGGTATTTTCCACATAGAGGCCGATCAACATGGTCAGAAAGTCGGGGTCATCTTTCTGTTCGAGTTCCCTGAGAGCGTTCCACACTTCCCAGTCGATGAAATCCCCATCGGGAGCGTCTCCTTCCCGGTCTTGGCTCGTTGTGGAGGTGGGCGGCTCCGGGCGTGAGTCCATATCCTCTCCCGCCGGAGAAGACCCGGACGAAGGTCCCGAAGCAGGGGACCGCCCGGGAAAGCGTTTGGGGAGCCACTGCTCCAGAATGCGACCCAACTCCTCCCGGGTGAAGGGCTTGCTGAGATAATCGTTCATGCCTGCGGCAAGGCATTTTTCACGGTCCCCTTCCATGGCGTGTGCCGTCAGGGCAATGACGGGAATCTCGGGCCTTCCGCTTTGCCGGAGGAGCCGGGTAGCCTCGTAGCCGTCCATTTCCGGCATTTGGCAGTCCATGAGGACTGCGTCGTAGGAACCTCGGGAAACGGCCTCCAGGGCCTCTCTCCCATCGTTTACCACCACCACGGTGCATCCCAGGCTTTCCAACATGCCCCGGGCCACCTCCTGGTTGACGGGATTATCCTCTGCCAGGAGAACATGACCGCTCAGCCCGGCCGGGCCGGGAGTCGACGGGATTTCGACCTCGCGGGGCTCCGTTGCCCGGGCCGACGGGACGCTCAGGACGGACACAATGGCGTCGAGAAGCTGCGACTGCCGAACGGGTTTGGTCACGCAGGCGAGGACGCCCGCCTCCCGGGTTCTTTCCATCTCTTCGATCTCCCCGACGGACGTCATCAGGATGATACGAGCGCCGGATAGGTCGGGATCGGACCGGATGGCTCGGGCCAGTTCGAGGCCGCTCATCCCCGGCATCGTCCTGTCCAGGATGACCACGTCGTAGGCTTCGCCCCGCTCATAGGCCCGCCGCATCTTTTCGAGGGCCTGGGCCCCGTCTTCGGCGCACCCGTTTGCCATGCCCCAGGACACCACCTGCTGGTGGAGGATTTTCCGACTGACGGCATTGTCGTCCACAATCAGTACCCGAATATTCTTCAAATCCCGGACGGCTTCCTCCTGGGGGCGCCGGGCCGACGGTTGCTTCTTCAGCTTGGCCGTAAAGGAGAAGGTGCTTCCCCGGCCCACCTCGCTCACCACCGAAATCCGGCCCCCCATCATCTCGCAGAGCTGCTTGGAGATGGCCAGGCCCAGTCCCGTGCCGCCGAACTTGCGGGTCATGGAGCCGTCCGCCTGGGAGAAGGCGTCGAAGATGTAGGCAAGCCTTTCGTTGGGAATCCCGACGCCCGTATCGCGGACGTTGAAT